>Ga0163179_10002099_pt1 | contig 13962 bp, 9 predicted proteins | sample AtlANTMetagenome_FD_109643 | JGI IMG/M metagenome (GOLD analysis project Ga0163179, IMG submission 109643) | Marine eukaryotic phytoplankton communities from the Atlantic Ocean - Atlantic ANT 2 Metagenome | ecosystem: Environmental > Aquatic > Marine > Oceanic | place: North Atlantic Ocean...
TAGAGAGAGGTCAAGAAAAATTGACCTCTTTTTTTTTTACTTATCTTTGTAAAAAGACTACTAATGATAAATTCTGTAAGAAATACAGTTTTAGCAATAATCAACAAAAACAATTACGGTTATTTATCACCTAATGATTTTAATTTATTTGCTAAACAAGCGCAACTAGATTTATTTGACGAATATTTTTTTCAATATAATCAACAAATAAATGAAGAGAATGCAAGGCTTTCTGGCACAGGATATGCAGATATAAAGAAAGGTTATGAGGAGGTCATTGATACTTTTTCAGTAACTAGTAACTTAACTCAAAATGCTGCTAATGTATATTTCTTACCATCTGCAGCGACAACTGGATTTGATTATTATTTAATAAATGAAGTTAGGTGTTCTAGCGGAGGTGTTTTTAAAGGTATTGCTGAATTAGTTTCTAACAGCAAAATAACTTCTCTAAATAATTCTAATCTAACCGCCCCATCAATTATATATCCAGCCTACACTCAAGAGGCGGGGTCTATAACTATTTATCCTTCTACTTTTAATGGAGCAACCGATGTTGCGTCACAATACATTAGATATCCTAAAGATCCGAAGTGGACTTTTCAAACTATATCTAATGGGGAACCATTATTTGATCAGAGTCAATCTGATTTCCAAGATTTTGAACTTCCCTTAGATGATGGAAATGATTTAGTTTCTAAAATACTACAATACGCAGGTATATCAATAAGAGAAGCTGATGTATTTAAATTTGGTCAAGTAGAGGAACAAACACAAAATCAAGAGCAATAATTATGGCATACATAGATCAGAAAAAATATTATACTAATGATGGTGTTGCACCAACAGATTTAAATTGGGGGTCATATCAATACGTTAGTTTAACGGATATTGTAAACAATTTTTTATTGATGTATAATGGAAACCATTCATTAATAAATAATGTAAATCGATTTAAAATATTATTTCACGCTAAAAGAGGTATTCAAGAATTAAACTATGATGCATTTAAAGAAATAAAATCATTACAACTTACAGTGTATTCAGACTTAAGATTTGTTTTGCCGTCTGATTATATTAATTGGGTTCGTATATCTTTATTTAAAGATAATACCATAAGACCACTGCTTGAGAATATTCAAGTTCAATCAGCGCTATCATATGTCCAAAGCGCTACATCTACTTTTACTTACGATGCTGATGACAACGTTAATACCCAAACATCAAGCTTAGATACGGCTAGGACTGACGGTTCACTAAACAGCATATATCTAAACCAAGCCAATCTTGATCAAGATAATAATCCACCTTATAATGAGGACTTTTATGATACACACATAGGAGCTCGTTACGGGCTTAACACAGAGACAGCCAATATGAACCCTACCTTTACTATAGATAAGAAAGCAGGGGTTATTAACTTTAACTCAACAATGGCAAATGAGCAGTGTATATTGGAATACATATCTGACGGAATGGAGGGAGGAGATGATTCTTTAATTACAGTAAATAAATTATTTGAAGATTATATCTACGCATATATTAAATATTCTCTCTTAAACGGTAAGTTTGGAGTGCAAGAATATATTGTTAATAGAGCAAGAAAAGATAAAACCGCACTACTTCGTAATGCAAAAATACGCTTGAGCAATATACACCCTGGTAGACTCCTAATGAATATGAGGGGAGAAAATAAGTGGATAAAATAACATGGGACGGACACAACGGAATTTTATTGCTGGCCGAATGAATAAAAGCCTTGATGAAAGGCTTATACCAAATGGCGAATATGAAGATGCTCTCAACGTAAGGTTGGGATCAACTGAAGCATCGGAAATTGGTTCTGTAGAAAACGCCAAAGGAAATACTTTACTTACTAATTTATTTTTTTTAGATATAGAATCATTAAGCACAAATGCTCGTTGCATAGGAGCATTTGAAGATAGTGCTAATGAAACTATTTACTGGTTTGTACATGATCCAGAATTTACTCTTTCAGATACGGGTAAATGTGATATGATTTGTTCATATAATACAGTAACAACAAGTGTAAATTATCATGTAGTCAGTACCGATGATGGGGGTGGTGTATTAACAACATTAAACTTTAGCCCCATCAATCTAATAACAGCGGTTAGTAGGGTGGGAAATTTTTTATATTTTACTGATAACTTTAGTCCACCGAGATTTATAAATATAAATAATAGTTATGCTGAACCAGAATTAAATGGTGTGCCGCCATCGGGATCAACTGCATTATTTAAATTTAAAGCAGGCTTTGTAACAGTAGGAGGAATTAATTTTATTGGTTTTCATAGAGGCACTTTAGATGGATGTCCAACTAGCACCCCAGGTTTTGGGACAGGTATAGTACCAACAATAACGGAAATACAATTACCAGGAGTTGATTGCTATACTGCAGGGGCCGATAGTGTTACAAAAGGATTTGCTGTACAAGGAAATAATACAGCTAATGGTCTAGCGTTTACACAGTTTTCAACCAATGAAAGTACAGGCATTACCACTATAGGATTAATCAATGCCAGTACAGTATCCAATCCAGGGACATCAAGTATTACAGGAAACATTATCGGAGATGATGGAAATAGCGGGACCTATACAGCAAACTATTCTGCTTCAACAGCTTATGTAGATGGAAATGGAGCAGCGCAGCAACCAGAATCAACTGGCGCTGTTACTTTGACAGGATTAACTTTAACTAATGAGGTAACTTATACTATATCATAATAAAATATGGCAGCTTACATTGATCAATTTAGTGCGGAGTCTTTACTGGTAATTAAAAAACCACCAGTAGAAGCACCTACTGTTGTTCCGTTTAAAGCAGTGAGTGAAAACAATTTTTTAGAAGATAGGTTTGTATGCTTTGCTTATAGATACCAATACGAAAATGGTGAATACTCAGCAACCTCTCAATTTAGTAATGCTGCATTTACAGCAAAACCTTTTAAATTTAGCATCGACAGTTATCTTAATGAAGGGATGATTAATGCATCTAATGCTGTCACTATTACTTTTAATTCTGGAGGACCTCTTGTCAAGGCAGTAGAATTGCTGTTTAAGGAGTTTAATGATCCTACAATAAAAGTTATTGAAAGTTTAAATAAATTAAATTTAGGCATAGGCAATGATGAGTTAACGCCATACGTTTTTGATAGTCAAAAAATATTCACAGTACTACCAGAATATGAGATTTTAAGGTTGTATGATAACGTTCCTTTATTAGCACAGGCTCAAACTTTAATGGGCAATAGATTAGTCTATGGAAATTATGTAGAAGGATATGATTTAAAAGACCGATTTAATAACCCTATTAGATTAAATTATGACACCACCTTAAAGACAAGTTCTATTGATGTTGTGGATATAGCATCATCTGAAGCTAACGGGGGATATAACCTTGGTGGATATTTACATGTATTGGGATGTGAAGTATTAATGGAGATAGATCCAACCCTTTTAGTAGCTGGCTCTTCAATTACTTGGAGTATTCAAATAGAACACAGTTCTTTTCAAGGTCAAACACCGTTTCCCGTCGAAACAACTACATCACGTACAGTAAGTTTTACATACAACCTATCCCAAACATTTTCTTCTGTTTACGAACTAACACAAAGTACTGATTTTGTATCTAAAATAGGGTCGTCTACAAATATCCAAACTGTAGCTAATTCATGTAATGGATCGACTTTTACAGATGTTTTTAATTGTGCTATACCGAATCAACTAGATGCATATTTCAAAAAGGCTAGTGGTATAGCAGCGGTTGACGAACCTTTTCAAATATTTGGTTCACCAGCCAATAACTTTATAGGTATTCAGCTTGTAGCAATGGAGTTTGTGGATAATATAAATACCCCTACACAAACTTTTTATGAGTACTATACTATTTTATCATCTACAGTATCTTACTCAAGCTCTTCCAATAATTTTTCTTTACATAGCAATAGAGGATATGAGATTGGCATTATTTACATGGATGATTTTAACCGATCATCAACCGCCCTTGTAAGTCAAGAAAACACAGTTCACGTTAGTTGCGCTGATTCAATAACAAAAAACGAGATACAAGTAACTATACCAGGGGGTACTACTACTCCAGCTCAGATAGCACCCCGATGGGCGTCAAGGTATAAGTTTGTTATTAAGCCAGATAAAACAACTTATGATACGATATATACAAATGTATATTTTGAAGATCCCGATACCTTCGCGGCATATTTTTTATTAGAAGGTGAAAATGCAAATAAAGTACAAGCGGGCGATAGACTTATAGTTAAAATTGACACTGTTGGCCCAAGAAATACATGTACATTTACTACTGTTTTAGAAAAGGAAAGTAAGGCATCTCAGTTTCTTGAGATAGATAATCCTTTAGATCCAGGGGGAACTAAGGTAGCGGTTCCTGCTGGAACATACATGAAGTTAAATCCAAATAATTTTTCAATTCAAAGTGGTGAAGAGGTTGGAGGTAACTTTGTTTCATATCCTGCAGTTAATGCGTTTAGCGGAAATAGTAATGTTTATCCGTGTGCAAATTTTCCGGTAACTGTAAAAAACCCTGTAACTACAGGATCACCAATTGCTAATGTTGACTACACCATTCCCGAAGGGAGTACGGTTAAAATTAAATATACCAATTTTAGACCGGGATATTTTCAACCCTACGTTGGTCAAGTACAGTATCTATATGAAGAAGAAATAGTCTCCACGGCTTTATATTCAAATTTTAAAGCATTTTTTGAAGGAGAAAATGTAATAGACAGTATTAATGCCAATGGTATTTCTTGTAATGGCGCCACAAACCAATGTTTTAATCCTGATAATACAAATATTTATGATAATACTTTATATGAGCCATCCCCAGCAGCCAATCCTTCAGATAAATTAACAGGAACTACTAATACACAAATAAGTAGTGCTGAAAACATAAATTACTGGAGATTTGCAAAAAACACCGATACAGGTGAAACTTTTTTAATGGCCACAGGAACAAATGGTTCTAGGCCTAGTACCGCAATTGTAGGACTGCAAATAGAAGTAATTCGACGTGAAACAAGTATTGTTTTTGAAACCATACCTCAAGACGCATTGCCTGACGTATGGTACGAAAATGACAAGTCATTTGCCATTGACAACCAAGGTCAACATTCGGGAGATGTGCAAAATCAAGTTATAAACTTTCAAAATTCTGTTCAGCCGATTACACCTCAAGATGCAATAGTAGATACTGGTTTTAGCAACTGTATTACTTTTGGCAACGGGGTTGAAAGTTATAAGATTAGAGACTCTATAACAGGAAAGGAAATTAATTTTGGTAATCGTGTTAGCACAACTTCAACTCAAATATATAAACAAGCTCATAGATTTGCAGATTTAACCTACAGTGGTGTATTTAATGATGAGTCTAATGTAAATAAACTCAACGAGTTTAACCTTGGTCTTTTAAACTTTAAGCCTTTAGAGGACTTGTATGGCCCCATAGAAAGGTTACATGCGAGAAGAACTGATATACTTACTTTACAAGAAGACAAAATATCTTATGTACTTCAGGGTAAAGACTTACTTACAGATGCTAGTGGAGGTGGAGCTTTAACTTCCGTGCCCACAGTTTTGGGTCAGCAGATTGCTAGAGATGAAGAATTTGGGATAAGTAATAACCCTGAAAGTTTTGCTGTTTTTGGGGCAGATAAATTTTTTACCGATTCAAAAAGAGGTGCGGTACTAAGACTTCGAGGAGGAGAATCTGGCCCTGAAGCACTGTCAGTTATTTCTGAGGCGGGTATGCGTAGTTGGTTTAGAGACTTTTTTGTTGATACCATAGGTAATCAAAAGCTTGGTGGTTATGATCCTTACATGAATGAGTATGTATTAGCGACAAATGGAGAGTCTATACCAGCCTTTTCAAATTGCTTACCATGTGGTGTAACCGAAAATGTATTAGTTACTCCAGGCGAAGAAACTATCTATTGTGTTAATGTCACACAAGAAGTAGGAACTGTATCAATTAGTTATGTTATACCAAACGCTCAAGGAGAAGACGTTATAACAGAAGTAAACACCCCAAGTACTGGTACAGGATTAGTAGATGTAATAACGGAACAAGGGCTAGATATAGAAACACAAAGCAGCAGTACTGTTGGTTACACCATTGAAGCTGTTTATAACAATGTTACTTTTACTACAGGCGTAGTGTTTGTTAGCGGAACATTAGACATAAATAAAAATAATGTTGATGCAACAGATGTAACTTTAAGAATAACAACTACATCAGTAGTTCCAGATACGATTCAAATTACAACATCATGTCCTATACAAAACATTTTGAGTATATATAACATTGCTGTAACAAGTAGTAATGAAGCAGGGCAGTTTATTCATAATCAATACTCGTGGATAGACGGAACCTTCTCTTCTCCATTACATTCAAATCAAATAACATTTTCTTCAGATACTTCTTCTGATCCTATTATTTCACAGTTTAGCAATGTATCTGGACCAATTGGTTCGGGCATAGTCCCAAGTGAAGGCGCAACAGTTAACATTATTAGCAATCAACTAGCGACTGATAATTATGTTTTTGATAGTTCTACAAACCAATTTAGATATTTAAGAACAGACACTTCTTTTGCAAACAACTCAAATGAAATATTAAGTTTACTTAACGCATCTAATTTAGCTACACCAATATTAACAAGTGGGAATGAAAATTATGCACAATTTACTATGCCTAATAACACTGGTAGTAACTTGTATTTAATTTGGGATTACAGAAAACCAACACAAACGTTATTAAATTATGACGCGACATCGGCAAGAAATGCCTGCTGTGGTTCTGTGCCTGTTGGACCGGTAGTTTCATGTGGAACCGAAACAGGTTATAGTGGTGGCGAGGCTTTCCCCGACACACAAGTTATTGATTTAGGTTCAGCTACTGGGGTTGTAACTTTGACGTTTGATGCCTTTACAGTTGTAGATAAATTTATATTAGAGTTTGACGGAGTAGAAGTAATAAATACAGGATATCGAGGATCAACTGGATACCAAGGATCATTAAATTCTTTCCTTGCATCTCAAGGTTTACCGGCAGAAACTATCACCGCTCCTGGAAACGGCACGGCTGTGTTTACTAAAAGCACGGCTACAACCACAGCTACGCTGAAGGTTTTTGCACCGTTCCCTGGAACTTATTGGACTGTAACGGTATCATGTCCAGTATAAAATAAATTAATTATGGCAGTAGGAACATATTTTTTTGACACCGCAACATTTGCAAACGCATCCACTGTTTACACGGATCAAGCTTTATCGCAAATAGCACCTGACGGATTTTATTCAGATGATATAATTGTAAGAGAACAATTAACCGGAAGATTACAAGTAGCTGAAACTTGTAATTGCGCATCAACACCTACGCCCACTCCTACACCGACGCCGACAATTACTGCTACTCCCGTTCCTACTCCGACAGGAACCCCATTTCCTACGCCTACGCCTGGCCCAACTTCTGCTCCCACGCCTACGCCGACATCTTCGCCTACGCCGACGCCGACGCCGACGCCGACAGTTGCAGGATATTACTATAGACTAGTGCCATGTGTGCCTTGTAATACTACTGAGATTAGGTACATGTTCTCGCTAACAGCACTTACTAACAATCAAAGGTATCTAGAGGCAGAGACTGGGTGTTATTATACTTATACGGATGATGTAAATTATCCTCCTTTAGTTTCAGTTAGTTCTAATTTAATTATTAACCCATCTGAACTTGCAGGTGAAACATTATGTCCTCCGGTGCCTACAGGTCCTCCAGTAAATAATTATATTGTTTCCAAATGTACAACCAATATCAGATCTATATTTTCTACAACTACAAATTATAATAACTTTACTAGAATGGGTGGAGCTTCTGGAACCTATCAGATAATAGGAACTAGTAATGATGAAAACCTATTCCCAACAGTAACAGGTTTACAGTGTGTAGACGACCAAGGCAGATTAGAATCAAATAGTAATTTCAGTGGGTGTGCAAGTAATTGCCCTGATAATCAATCATATTTTACATTACGGAGATGTAATGACCCTATTAACGCTAATATAGGATCACTTATAACTATGAATACAGCTGAATATTGGGAGGCTAGTCCTTTCGGTTATCAAACAGGAGATGTAGTTTACGCGCCTAGTACTGGCAAGTGTTATACGTTAGGACCAACACAAACAGGAACAGGCGGCGCCGATCCAATAAATTTAAGTGGGTCTTATAAAGTGCAAAGTTGTTATGAATGTTCTAATTTTGAAAGTCCCGAATCAGGAATAGATCAGCCCGGCTCCTTTACAGATTTTGACATTAGAAACCGGCCTTTTTAAATTAAATTAAATGAAATCAAATGGAATCTATATTTATTCAAATTGCGAGTTATCGCGACCCAGAGCTAATACCCACAATTGATGATTTATTAGCTAACGCAAGTAATCCAGAAGCTTTAACTATATGCATTGCACATCAGCACAGCGATGAAGATCAGTGGGATACTTTACAAAAGTATGCTGATGACGGAAGGTTTATTATTATTGACATACCCCACACTGAATCACTCGGAGCGTGTTGGGCAAGAAATCAAATACAGCAGCACTACGAAGGTCAAAAATATACCCTTCAGTTAGACTCACACCATAGATTTATAAAAGGTTGGGATAAGGAGTGTATAAAAATGCTTAAAAAATTACAGAAAAAAGGCCACAAAAAGCCTTTAATCACTAGTTATATTCCTTCATACAATCCCGAAAACGATCCAAAAGAAAGACATAAGCAAGCGTGGGCAATGGCATTTGACAAATTTACTCCCGAAGGTATAGTCTTTTTTAAACCTTATTATATCGAAAATTCGCCAAAAGAACCAATCTTAGCACGGTTTTATTCCGCACACTTTGCTTTTACGGTAGGCGATTTTTGTAAAGAAGTACAACATGACCCATTGCTTTATTTCCATGGGGAAGAAATAACTATAGCGGTAAGAGCCTACACCCATGGGTATGACTTGTTTCATCCACATAAAATTATTGCATGGCATGAGTACACTAGAAAGGGAAGAACAAAACATTGGGATGACGACACTACATGGGGAGAGAAAAACATTAGTGCACACGCGCGAACACGAATGCTTCTAGGAGTTGACGGATATGTTTGCTCTCCGTGTAATAAAAAAAGTTTTGAAGCTTATAATGTAGGCGACGTTAGATCTATTTCTGATTATGAGGTATATGCGGGATTAAGATTTAAAGATAGATCTGTAACTGATTCTTGTAAATCTAACAGATTGCCCCCTGGAAATTCAACGGAAGTTTTTACACCTAGATTTAACCAAGTTATTAATTTTGATGCTTCAGTATTTAAAGAAAAAGATTATGATTTTGCAGCTCTTATACTTAAAGATGCGGAGCATAAAGAAATATACAGAAAAGATTATGTTGATTTTCAATACATTTTAAATAAACCTACTATAGAAATTAATGAAAATATAACTGCTCCAAGTCATTGGTTATTGTGGGCTTACTCAAAAAACAAGGGTTGGGTAGAAAAAATAGAGGGTCTTTTATAAAAAATAACTTAATAAATAAAATCGTATTTTTGCTCACATGGGTGTAGTACAATATTGTGGGCAAAGAATAGAAAATCCAGAAAACAACGGGGAGAGATATGTTTCACCTGTTGGAACATATACTGTAGGAAATAGAACTTCAATTAATATACCTACAGATTTAGTTTTTAGTGGTACTAATAGACCTTATGTAAATGCTAAGTGGGATTCTGGAGGTCAATATAGCTCACAATCAACAGGGCAAATAAGTGTTGCTGGAGTTTTACTAGATGCTAATGGTGTTGAGGCAATAAGATTTTATCCTGAAAGACCTTTTGGCGCTACGGCCACACAGTTCAATAATGACGTTACAGAATTTAGTTATACCACTGGAGCAACTTTACCCGCTGGGAATTATGACATCTTAACTTTCGAGATAGATGATCCGAACAATGATTCTTATGGAAGTGGGCAGATATGTATAAGAGGAGAAGAAGCGGCAACTGCTACGCCAGCACCAACAGCTACATTTGTTCCTACTCCTACTCCAACAGCTACACCTGTTCCTACTCCCACAGCAACGCCCGAACCCACCCCCACACCTTCTCCCACTCCAATCCCCGCCAACCCTGTGCCAGTACCCCTTTTACCATTGGGTCCACAGTATACTCTAACCTATAGTGAAAACTCTAAGGGATGGCCGTCTTTTTATTCTTATAATCCTGACTATATGATTGGGATGAATAATTTCTTTTACACTTTTAATGGAGGCAATTTATACAGACACAACACCAATGTTTTAAGGAACAACTTTTACGGCAGACAATACAACTCATCAGTTACAAGTGTAATAAATGAACTTCCTATCGTAACTAAACTATTTAAAACAATAAACTTACAATCGGACGAGCCTTGGACAGTAACATTAAAAACAGATATTCAAGGTGGCGGATTTATAAGCAACGAATGGTTTGAGTTAAAGGAAGGGTCATGGTATGCCGACATTAAAAACACAACACAGTCACCTACTATAATTTCAAATTTTGCATCCAGAGCGATTAATGGCATTGGGCGATCAAGTGGATTTAGTGGTTTGCCATCTGCTAGGCAATTTGATTTCTTGTCAAGTCCAACGATAAATATTGGATCTATTCTCAGCGTTGGAGACTTTTTGTATTTTAATAATGAAGTAACCAATACACCTGAATTAGCGGGTAGAGTGACACAAGTAAACATAGATTTAACACAAAACATAAATAATATTATTATTGATGCCACTATTAATGGCGCTGAGGATCCTACGGTTGGAAACCCTTACGTTATAGGAGTAAAAAATAATACGGCTGAGTCTTATGGTCTTCTCGGACATTTCTGTAGATTTCAAATCGTAAACACGGGGCCTTCCCCAACAGAGCTCTTTGCTGTACAAGCTGAAATCATGAAAAGCTATCCATAAAAAATAGTATCTTTGTTTGTGTATGGAGTTTGATATACGAAAACTAAATTCCACTGACTATGACGAAGTATTAGTTGGTTGGTGGAAGGACTGGGGATGGGAGCCTCCAGCCAAAGACTTTCTGCCAGATGACGGCGAAGGAGGGTTTTTAGTGTTAGACGAAGACATTCCTGTATGTGCAGGATTTATATATGTAACAAATTCAAAAGTAGCTTGGGTGGATTGGATTATATCAAATAAAAATTACGACAGCAAGAAGAAAAAGCATAGCGCTGTAAACCTATTAGTTGACACTTTAACTAATCTAGCTAAGAACTCAGGAAAAAAATATTCATATGCTCTTATAAAACATAAGGGTTTGATGGGAACATATGAGAAGCTTGGATATATCAAAGCAGACAATTACACACAAGAAATGATTAAAGTATTATAATATGGCGGCATTTACAACAATAGCAGCAGGGATAGGATTAGCAACAAATATAGGAGCATCAATCGGTAGTTTTGCGCAAGCAGGAAAGCAAAGAGAAAGACAGAAGCAAGCTGAGATAGATGCTCAAGAAGCAATGGACGCGGCCAAAGCTAAATTGGAAGTTAATTATATGGAGGGCAGATCAATCCAAAAAGAGGCGTACGAGCGAGCTAGAGAGGCTGGTTTATCTGGCACGAAACAGATTTTACAAGCTGCAAGAGAGGGAGAGCAAAGAGGAGCAGCCGTTGGAGCAGGTAGAGCAGCAGTGTTTAATCAAGCAGCACAAGCACAAGCCCGTACAGATATGGCTCAAGACCTTCAGAACCTTGAAACTGCAGCACTAAAAGAAGAGTCTAGACTCCGCGATGCTAGGGCTAATTTAGACTTGGGTGAAGTCGCAGGACAACAACAGATTGCCGCTGACGCAAGAGCAGCGGAGCAAGCCGCTAATATGGCAGCCGTCGGCGGATTAGTAAATCTAGGGACACAGGCGATGAAGCTTCCTTCATTGTATGGTAGTGCCCAGCCACAAGTTGCACAAGTTGCACAAGGAACACCTTTGCGTGGTGGTACTTTGCCAGATGTGGATACATCTATTCAAGGCATGGTCAATACTGTACAGCCTCAGTATAATAGAAGTTTTGTCGATCCGTTTCCTACTATATTTGATAGGAATTTTCAAACACCACAGATCGCGTTTCCTGGATCAATAGACATACCAAGTATTTCAGCGGGAGGACAATTTTCAAAATATCAATAAATGGCACTAGGATACGGGTACGTTAAGGATGCAAAGCCAATGCAAATAAATTGGCAAGAGGTTGGTAAACAAATGACCGACAACATCCAAGCTGAAATAACAGATCGTCAAAACAGAAAAGACGATATTGATAAACAACTAACACAATATAACAAAGACCTCTTAAATCAACCACAGGGGACAAATGCGGAGGTTAATCGATTTATGGGGGATTTCTCTGCAGACGCAGGAGAAGCCATGAGAAATGCCGAGAGGATGCTTAAAAGCGGTAATCTATCCGAGAGAGACTTCTATAAGTTTAGAGCCAATGCTAATCAAGGTACAGACCTTATGTTTGAAGCTGGCAAAAAATTCAACGAAGGGTATGACGAGTCAATGCGTAGGTTTGCAGATGGTGAAAGCCAATCCAAAGAAAACTGGATGCGCCAACAGACTGAAGGGTTCCTAGCTTTTGCTAACAACGGAGCGTACATAAACCCATTGACGGGGGAGGTAAACGTTGCACGCAGGTACAAAGATGAGAACGGTGAGTGGCAAATATCAACTAAACCAGGGGAGTTTGCAAACGCCTCTGAGCTTGTTCAGCAAGCCTCAGCGAAGTATAATAAATATGATCTGGATGGTTCTATTAATAAAGCTATAAAAGGATTAGGCGCAACGCTGATTAAAGAGAGCAGCGGATTAACTACTAAGCAGTTTTTTCAAGCTATACAAGACGGAACCCTAGGGGATAAAGAGCAATTGCTTTTGGACAAAGCAAAATTAAATATGGTGGCGTCTTTCACTGCCAACCCTAACCACGTGTCTAGTATCCTTACTGAGAACATGGGATTTGCACCTAATGGTGAAGCTTATACTTTTACGTATGATGAGAACAAGGCGAAAATAAATGAGAACCTTATTCTTGTAAACCCCGACGGAACAAATAACTTCACAACTGTTAACGGAAAAAAACAACTGCAAGCTGCTAAAGACTTTGCATCTGCACAGTTTGAAGCTGGGCTAGGAGGATCCAGAGAAGAGGCTCAAGATTTAACTGCTGTACAAAAAGAAGAATTAAAACTTAAAAAACAAAGATTAGCACTAGACTTTGACAAACTAAACTTAGAAAAAGATAAATTTAAGAAATCAGATCGAGACAAGGCGACAGACTTAAAAACAAAAGCTCAAGTTATAAGCACCTTATATTCTGGGAACATTGCTGATATTAACGCGGCAGTAGATTACTACAGAGACTACGGGGGTAACACCAATGTTCTTGAGGTTAAAAGAAATGATGCCGGAATTGTTGTGACCTTTGAAGACGAAAATGGAAACGTTCAAACAAGGCCCGTGAGTTTCTTTACGGCTGATAGCACTTCAGATACCAATGTCCCCAACCCTGACTTTGATCCAAGCCAACCCGAAAGTGAAACAAATCAAAAGCTTGTCAAAGGTAGACAATTGACTGAGGCCCAGTTTGTAAATGCAGCTTCACAGCTATTAATAGGTGAAGACGTGTCAACAGAAATAAAAAGCAGAGGAGATGACGGTGAATTATTATATAACCGAGCCCTAACATCTGTCGATAGTCCGATTACTGCAACAACAACGATTGACGAGGGTGAAACACTCGCTCAATCCGAAACCTATAATGTTTCAGCTGATCAGTATTTTGATAACGTTATTAAAA
>Ga0163179_10002100_pt1 | contig 13960 bp, 29 predicted proteins | sample AtlANTMetagenome_FD_109643 | JGI IMG/M metagenome (GOLD analysis project Ga0163179, IMG submission 109643) | Marine eukaryotic phytoplankton communities from the Atlantic Ocean - Atlantic ANT 2 Metagenome | ecosystem: Environmental > Aquatic > Marine > Oceanic | place: North Atlantic Ocean...
CTAAATGTCAAGAGGTTTTTGATAATGAAAAGTACCTAATGAACCATGCTTCTCAACGAACTTCTTTACTTTGAGAGGTGCCTTATATTGCCCACCGGGATGCATTTGTTTGGTTTTGTGCTGATCAGCAAGATTGTGCGCTGTCCAGCCATCCCTACTATATTGATCATCACCCAATAGGGTATCAATCATATCACCAAGAGAAATAGACCACACATATTCAACTAAACCTTTTTTGTGAACTAAAAATACCATAATGATCTGCCGCTCATCTTCAGAAAGATTGTGGTACTTGCCCACATCGAACCACTGTTGGTTTGCTTGCTTTTTAAGCTCAATCTTTCGCCTTGTAGAACGATTAACAAAATCATATAACGATGCGCTAACTCGCTCCCAACCTTCATTCAAAACAGGCAAGAACAGTTTTTCAGCACCACCCTTGCCACCAACATTGATCTTTCCAAGAAGTTTCTTATCCAACCGCACTGATCACCTCGCATTCATCATCGTATCCGTCAACAATCTGACCTTCATGTGTTCTTACAAACACTTTTTCAGGGTATGTGCTAACATCCTTTTCAACAAGAACCCCGGTCACATACCACTCTGCATTAACCCAAAGTTTTACCAAATCACCGACTTGCATTTCTTCTCCTTACCCTTATAATATAACATCGGATGGTACGGATAGCAACTCCTTTCTTGTCAACTAAATGTCAGCAGTGAACTTTGCAGGAATAGGCGCAACTCCGCGAGGTACTTCGCCTTCGACAATACCGCCGTGCTTCGCGATCACATTAGTAACAGTCTGGACCGGCACATAGCCATACACGGTGTTAAGGGGTGCGTCCGGCTCATCGCAGTATTCCATCAACATTGGCTCTTTTGCGCTCGGAAAACCAATCTCGACGTGCGTATACTTTGGCTTGTTGTCGCCGCGGGGGGAGCAATACGCAGATCGGTGTGCCTGTACGCTCATTTCAAAGCCATCGGCACAAATCACTCGCTTGTTTCGGGTTGCTCCCGCTGCCTTAAAAAACTCGTTTACGTTCATTTGAAATCTCCTTTCTTCACAAACTTTAAGTCATTCCTGAGAAAATAGCCATCAGTGCGATGATATGTTCTTCCATACCTGCTTCCGGGTCCCTCTTGAACCCAGTTAATATAGTAAAATGTTTTCTCGTTTGTAGACAGCGACAGGCTTTTATCCCACGGATTATCTTCAACTCGGACAACCAATCCCACTAGCGGCTTCTTATCAAACCAAATCTTTTGTCTCCAAGTCCACATATCTGCTCTCTGCAAACAATATGACGAGAGTGTAACCAGATCACCAACCTTCACATCAGACCCCAAAAAGAATAACCAATGACGATCAATGCAGAAACGACACCAAACCAGCTAAACACCAACACCGCGTTTTCTGCTCTCTTAATATCATCACTAAATGTTCTATCTTCCTTCACTTATAACCTCCAGCATTTTAATGAACTCAAATGTTTCGTCGCCATCCAACCATCGCACACGGCACGTCCGTCGACCGTGATCGGTTCGCGTACGCTCTGGGCCGATCTCCATCACCACTCCCTGATAGCCGGGATCGTGGCGGCTTTGTACCAAACTTCCGACTTTCATGCTTGCACCATCTGTGGGGCGGCGTCGATGTTATAGCTACGATCAGCCATTCGATCCCAACTGATTTCAGTCCAATCAGTAAAAATCTTCCAGAGATCCTTGCTGCTCATTTCTTTCATCTTATCGTGATCCCACTCAAACGCTTCCGTTTGTTTTCCATCAGTCTCCGTATACGCATAGCAGTCATTCATCACCTGCAAAGCAGACTCTTCATCGCCAACGCCCAAGAAGTCCAACACATCAGCTATAGCCGCCAACGCACAACCCTTCTCAGTCAAATGGATAGAGCTAAATAACTCACTCTCGTATGTTCCGTATAAAACCCAAAGTTTCATTTCTTCTCCTTATAAATATAAGATAACACCGACAACCCTCAACGTCAAGTCAAGAGAATGTCAAGACGCACTGACAATTTCTAAAGCACCCTCGTTGTATGTGGCGATGCGGCCACACATCAGACGCACCCCAATGCCACCCATAAACCCAACCACGATGACAACTCCGACCTGATCCTGAAACTGGAAGGATTTGGGTCGAACAAGATCACCGACCTTCATTCCACAGCTCCAACTCCGTAACGGGAATAGTGCGCTGATCTCCCTTGACCACCACAACCGCATGCGGCTCTGGCTTGATCTTGCTCCAATCCACCTTTCTTCCGCGGACATTGGTACGCCAACATTTTTTCTCAACCAACTCAACAACAATCCCAACTTGGACGGGCGTTAAGTTGCTATTTCTTGACAGTTTAACCAAATCACCTATCTTCATCCATAACCTCCAATCTTCTCGCTTGCTCTTCTGTGTAATGCCACTGACCGGGAATGTCATCCCAGTTTACAATAACGTAATCAGTGGTAACTTTTTCAATGATTCCTGTTGCGGTTTCATATTTCCACATCGGACTCATTGTAACTCTATCACCTTTTTTCACTTATAACCTCCAATATCCCAGTGTCAAACCAGTGTGCGGTTCCATCTAAAAATAAAACTTGTGCCGAGTGGGTTTCGTGGCCCGTTCTTGACATTTGTAAAACCACCCCATATTCTACCACCACCTCTGAAAACTCATAGGGCACGCTCTCTCGCTTTACCAAATCACCGACTTTCATAGTTATAATATACTACCCAGCCGCCCCATCGTCAAGTGAAGAACTTGTCAAGTGCAGTATTTCATAGTTGGTGTCATCTATGACGCAAAAAACCCCATCGCACCAAACAGACCATAGCCCTTCGTTGGGGCTGTCGTATTCCAGCATGACAATACACGGGTTTGACCAATCTTCTAAGCCAAAGTCAATCGGTTTGAACGATATGAGATCACCTACTTTCATCCGGCCGTTCCTTGTGGCAAACAATAGTCGCATCTTCATCATCATGAAGTTTGACGACGTAAAAAACTTTACCCTCATAAATCTCGCACGGGAAGGCGCTTACCGGCATCACCGCTGTTGCGGGGCCTCCATTAGATGCTGGGTTGGTGCTTAGTTCGACGGTTGCAAAATGTTCATCGTGGGAATCAACCATCCCCAATAAAATAAAAGTTGTTAGTATGTTCATTCAAAAATCTCCAAGTATGAAATCCACTCTTCCGTGACTTTGCCGTTCTGCCACCTTACCTCAAACCTTCTGGTGGTTGTGCCTTTTTCGTCTATCTCTCGTAAAACAACACCAGGGGGCTTATTGTTGTCCTTAAATATATAAGTGTCCCACTTGAATATAGCGGACGGACTTGGTATATACTTAACAAGAGAGCCAGCCTTAATCATCTAAAATCCTCTGAATCTTTATTTTCAAATCATTTGCAGTCAGAACTGAAGCATCAGATATGTTGTCTAAAATATCCTGTACTTCTCTAAGTTTTCTCTCAATTCGCATAAGAGGATTGACAACGCCAATCCCCACTCTTTCGTAGTCGGGGGGTTTTCTATCGTGGTATCCCATTTATGTTTCTTTTCTCCAAGGGTTGGTGTGAGTGTCATCAATAACTTCTTCAATGTCTATTATACCTTTTTTCTCGCATATTTCTAAAACTTGCTCGTGTGTTTCAGAGGCCAGCCAAAATGTTATAACCTTACCTTCGGGTTTGCATATTCGCATATCGCGACCTGTGATTTTGAAAAACTTTTTATTCATAAAATGGTACGGGCGGCTGGATTTGAACCAGCGACTAATCGCATATAAGACGACTACTCTTACCGCTGAGTTACGCCCGTATATGGTGCGTCAGGCAGGATTCGAACCTGCGGCCCTCGGCTTAGAAGGCCGATGCTCTATCCAACTGAGCTACTAACGCATATATGTATTATAACCATCCCTAATTATTTTGTCAATGGTTTTTCTGCTAAAATTGAATACTTTAGCGTAGGCGAAACATTCGAGTATTCAAACCTTTCGTCTGTTGTCTCTTTACGATCCTTAAATGTGTGCCCCACAATAAACATTTTGCCCACAAGATCGCTCTCTGGGTCAGTTACAACCCAAAACGTATGCTTCATTCCGCGCTCGCGATGTTTGCACATTACTCCGGTGCCCTTTGGGATCACCCCTTCGTGCCAAAACTGCGAGATATTTCCTTCACTATCTCTCCAATAGTGAGGTATACCAGTGGCATCTTTGATAGTCTCAAACATTTCTAGATTGATAAACGGCGCTTCCGCATCACGACGGAAGAACCCCACAGTCCTATTTCTGACTTTAGCTTGCTTCATTATGCTACTTGTGTAAAAGAAATGTGTTGGGAAAAATACACAATGTGGTTCCCCGGCACAATCGCAACTGGGCTCTGGCCTTCTTCTGCGTGCTTCTCGATAAACTCTGCCCAAGCATAATTCTTGTCGTGGCGATGTGAAACAAACGTGTAAGTCCCTAACATATCGCTCTCGTTTGTGTGGATGACAGTATAAATCATTTTTTCTCCTATTAAATGGTGGGCTCTGTGGGACTTGAACCCACGACCATGCGGTTATGAGCCGCGTGCTCTGACCAACTGAGCTAAGAGCCCTTATCTTTCTTCTTTTGTTTTTTGTAGTATTTCATGATGGCTTTTGTGGTGGGGTAAATACCCCTAACCCACGCAAAAACTTTCTTAAACCATTCAATTTGTTCTTTCATTTTTTTTACGATTGTTCTTTTTGTTTTCGGCCGTGGCCACCGGTTCCGAACTAAAAGATTTGAATTGAAACAAGGCAAACTCATAGCCACTCTCTACACGGTTATCCACTTTATTCAGTAAAAATTTGGTTTTCATCGGATTATCAGCGGCCCACCCTAGGCCGAAATATGCCGCAATAGGCATAACAATAAATTTAATAAGTGTTTTCATTTTTCCCTCCTACAAGAAATGGTAGCTGATGCGGGACTCGAACCCGCAAGCCCAAGGGGCGACAGATTTTAAGTCTGTTGTGTATACCGATTCCACCAATCAGCCATATATAAATTATAACCGGTGGGCTTGTCGTTGTCAAGAACTTTCTGTACGAAAATGTCTATGTCTACATATAGGCTAGTTCTTCCTCTAGAAAAAATCTTTTATTGCCATCAACGCACAGGACAGTGTAAATGTAGTCACCGAAGTAGTATATCTCGTAATCAATGGCGACAACCACTCCAACGTGATTGGCTAGCCGTGTGGGACCAGCACCAAAAATAGAATAATAAAGATGTTCTGTGTAATCGTAATAGCCTGTTACTAAATCACCTATTTTGAATAGTGGATCGCTCTCGGTGGTCATGCACTAAATAGCTGTGCATACACCTAATCGGAGGAAATATCCATAATCAATGATATGTAACCTATTGGAACTTTCAAGACGATGGCGCGCCAACCATTCCACTTGGGTATTGTGTCGTTAAGTGGGAAGTCGGGCCGTTGCTCCAACAAGGGAAGGGCCGGATCGAGAACTTCGACTGCAATTTGTAAAATCTTCCCCCCATCGTCAGAAACAACTTTTACCCCAATCGTGGCATCGCAGTAATTTTTGATGTGCTCTGTGACCGAGGTAATCGCATCCTCTTTCTTCTGCTTTTCACCATTAAAAAATATATTAGCCATTTTTCGCTTCACTCAAAATTTCAACATCATCTTCGTGTACATCTAAAATATGAAGCCTGCCATCATCACAAGATGCAACAATAAAATAGGCCGGCTTCTTTTTTGACACTTCCAAGATAATGCCGTATCTATAAATAGGCTCCAAACCTACCAAAACATCACCTGATGCTTCATAAATATGATGGGACGAAACCCATCGAACATATGATCCTTTTACGAGGGTCATAAAGTATATATCAAGGCGCCTGAGAACTTCGTCTAATGGCCTCACAATAGTCAAATAATTCTGTCCTACCGCCGATTAAAGTTTCTTCGCGATCACCTACGAATACAACGACTGGTAACGTATAAAAAGAGTATTTTTCCTTAACAATCTGCCTATATTTTTCGCTGAAGTCCATACTCACAAAAATATATTCTTTCTCAGGGTAAAGCCGCATCAAATCTGCCTGTGCTTCGAGGCAGGCTGGACAATCGGAAACTCCATATATAATAAAATAATCCTTCATTCTCGCAACCCTGTTTTTAAGATTGTTACCGTGGCCGCGTCAGAGATATAATTTATCTTTACATCCATTTCCCCTTTGAACGTGTTTCTTAAATGAGTTAAAGAGGGCTTTCGCATTTGACCCCCCTCTCTCATATAGACGCCAGATGTTCCCTTATTGCACAACTGGATCGCGTCACGATGAACCGCTTTGATAGATGAGTACACGCCATGTAGTTCGTTTTTTCCATCAAACAAGCAATAGATATTTATTTTAGTCACGATACCTCTTATTGGTTATGGTCTGCTTGCGCGAGGGAAGATAGTTGGTAGGCGCCTTCAAGCAATGCGAGGTCCATTTCAAGCTGATGCACCTTCTCGGCATCTTCAGCTTCTCGCGCTTCTTTTAATTCAGATTCAATCTGTAAATGTTGAGAGATGGTTTCTTGTAGAATTGCTGAGAAATATATATTAGAGCCAAAGTCTTCTAGTGCGTTCGATGCTCTAAGGAATGGTCCGACAGTGGCAACATTTAATCTACTCATTATTTTCCACACCCCTTGCACTTACTACGCTTGAGCCTGACACTTTCTTGCTCTTCGGGGGTATATCTAATCTTTCTAAATTCTTGAGCGGGGCCTTCGACGTATCCGAGTTCTCGATTCCAAGCGTGGATAATAACACCATCATTCCTGTGCCCACCACATAAGACAATTTGATTGTGAGGAACATATAAGACATATTCGCCAGCATATACGTTGGGTAGACCTTCAATCTGTTTTAATTCTTCAAGTATCATTCAATCTCCTCATCTACAGTCATCATATCATCATATGCGCGGGTTTTTAAATCATTTAAATAACCAAGGGTATCATTACGCCTCAATATTTTGAACGCTATGTTTTCAACCGAAAACTCTTGCTTGGGGCTTTCAAGGCCGGCGCGCCTCATATTCCTTATTTTATTTTTTAATCTATCAATATTTTTAAGCGCCATTTTGTGTTTTTTAGCAGTAATCAAGTTAGAAACAATGTTGACCTGAAACTCAATGTCTTGAGCCTTTTGCCGGGCGGAATTAAAGTCAATGCTGCTCTCGTAGCGACGTGGCTGTTTGATCCATTCGTCGTTTAATATCGAATAAATCCCGGATGATTTGTGTGTCTCCCTATCGTCCTCAACATAAATTTCAACATCATATCCGTGCATTTTAATGTCGTGCAGATTGTTCCACTTCATGCGCGCATTGTCAAAGAAAGATTTTACTAATTTTCTGTTTTCGTCAACTTCCAAGAAATCCACAATGATATGTAAATCAACATCAGAATAGTTTGACCAGTTATAGTTTGCCAAGCTACCCGTTAAAGTTATATCTTTGATATTTACTTCCACCGGGAGGCCATCGATGAAATCTTGGGCAATTTTTAACAGTCGCCGGCGCACACGGGGGCACAACCTATCATCAACCCACAGGTCTGGTTGCAGGGATTCGTGTGTTTGGAAGGACTCCGGCTCAACGTCCTCTTCAAAGCGTAGCCTGTCGGTACCTGCTCGCTGCGTTTTCGCGGTAAAAGGTGCACCAGAAGAGGGTTTTTTGTGGCCACCCCCAGTTGTATATATGTCGTTCCTTTTTCGTTGGGCCTTATAACGCTTTTGAGCCTTACTTTTGAAAGGTGTTGGCTCGCCGGCTTCCCTGATAGAGTCTACAAAATCTTTCCAAGTCATTCCATTCATAATAATAAATAGTCTCCATTACGTAATATTATATTCCCACACGCAAGTAACATTTACGTTTCCATGCGCTTCGGTGGGATCGATACTTACCGCTATAGTATCACCCGCTGCAAAATGGTTTGCGTTTGTAAAATTAAATGTGCCGGTTGTATTTGCGCTGACCATGTTTACGGTTACGGTTTCTTCTGCTATGTCATTGAAAGTCGTGACCCCATCGGTTCCAATATGCATACCTACAGTCGTATTGCCCATAGTAGGATTGGCCTTACTAGAGCGTACCAAAACTTTAACTAACCTTCCATTATATGGCGCGACACCCATAGTAATATAACTGGGACTCGGCTGCTCTGATGTCCCAGCCCACGGAATGTATTCTTTAAGTTTTCCAGAACCATCATTATATCTATGATGTGTCATGTGGCGCATCTTTCCTAACACGGCACCAGCAACAGTCATATCTTGGTTTTCATCTATAGTCACGGCCGTTGTTGGCGATGTGGCACTTGCCTGGGTAGTCCTAATAACGAGTTTGGATGGGTGCGAAGTGGTGCTAATCGTACCTGCCGCTTGAACGTATATATCGGCAAAATTATCATAACTATCGCCATCATAACCCACCATCCTAACCTGACCAATAAAATCGCCATCTTGGACTGTGGCCGGTGAAGCACCAGACCCTCTAGCCTTAGATAAGTCAAGTTGTGATGCATCACCGGAGTTATCTGCTTGGCTAATAGTTATAATTCCACTGTTGATAGAATCGGAATGAACGTGAAGCGTTGAATCCGGTGCTGTAATTCCAATCCCAACGCGAGCATTTGAGTCATCGTATACAAGACCCGAAGCACCACCGAATGCGCCACCATTATTATATTGAATCTGGGAATCTGAGCCGGCGGGTGAGCCACCGCCACCACCGGTGGCAGTCAAGTCAGTTTCAGAGAGATCGTAGGATCTCCAGTAAAGTTTGCCGTCAGACTTGCTATAAATATAACCCTCTCCATCTGCTGGCTGGGCCGGTGTTGCGACTTCTGCCGTGATTGCGATCTTACCTGCAACGTCTAATTTGGATATCGGGGCTATCGTGCCAATCCCTACAGCGTCCGCATCGGCAAATAGAATTTGAGAGCCACTAGGGCGTAGTGTTATAGTATCCTGTCCAAAGTCAATATATGTCGGTTCGCCGTCGCGATCATCTTCATAAAAAACATCGCCGCGTCGTACGCTTCCAGTTGTAAACTTATAACTCATAAACTACCCTCCGTCGTAAATAGTCTGCTCACCATCTTCAAAGGTAATTATTGTCTTATTGGTAGGGTGCGGCTTAATGTGAATTTTTAAAAAATCTCCGAAAGCATCAAAAAATGCGATTGATCCCCGTGGCGCGGGGGTAAGCCAGTGAATAACCGTATGACCGGTAGCGAAAGTGATCCCCTCGATAACGACTCCTTCACCAGATACACCTGTCTCATCATGTTGTCGACATACGGTAAAAGTTCTGATTCCTTGGGGTGCCCGGTTGCTCGGCTTCTTTGGTTTTAAATCCTCTGGCTCTATTTGCGTCGGAGTCTCTGAGGCCTCCGCATTATTAGCTTCGATTGTCATTAGTCTACCTTTGTTTCTGTGGGGTTGCTAGTTGCGTCTAGTGTTGGCGATTCCTCTTCGTTTTCTACATCAAAACGATCGTTCACCAGCTCTCTCACTTTTGCTAAACTTGCCTGCATTTCAAATATTTTCTCATCCAACATAGTAAGACTATTTAAAACATTTGTGTAGAGGCATTTGGGTTTTTTTGACATTTCTTAAATCTCCTACTCAAGCAATACGGCCCAATCTATCTTATAATTAGGAACCACTAAAATAACATTTTCCAAAACATCATAACCGTACTCGGTCTGGCCAACGTCTATTGCTACGATGTAGCCCACCAATTTACCGTTCATGTCGAAAACTCCAGAGCCACTTGAGCCCGCCCAAGCATAAGAGTTAAAATATACAAAATCGTCCTGAGACATTCCCATAACTTTGCCGGCTAAAGTTACCGGACCAATTGTATTAGGATATCCCGTGTACAGCATTGGAGTAAGGGCCGCCAACGTTTTTGTCCACCTTTGTTTGCCTTTTACAAAATCCTGTGGGAAGCGTATTGGAGTGCGGTTGAGCAGCGGGTCAACTTTTAATATTGCGTAATCAGTGTATTGATTAAACGCCACTACATCAGTGCAATCCCTTAGTACACCATCAGATTCAATTTGAATCAAGTCGCAGGAGGCCTCAAATAAGCCGTGCTGTACGGTGAGAATGTAGTGGTTGGATCCGTGTACAAAATAAGTTCCTGTAGATACTGATACGTTACCTACGTCGCCAGAAAATGCTAAGACTCTCACGGCGCTTAATCTGGATTTTTTAATAGCCTTTCTTTGAGAAACAGAGTAGGTGCCACTCACATTAAGAGGCGAGGACAGTGTTGAAACTGGGGGTACTCTCGATTGTTCATACTTGCCAGTCAAGATCAAAACAGTAAAAGCCGCCACCACTCCAAAAAGAAGGGCGCAGGCAATCAACGATTTAGCTATATTTCTCACCATATTAAACTTGCAATTGATAACTAAAAAATACAGGAACTTGCTCCAAGCCCGACTTTTTAGCAAACCAGACAATATCTTCATTTCCAGTTATTTTTACTCTTCCGTTTTTGCCAACAGCTACATATACCGGACCCTGGGGTCCATTTTTTATAAAGTGTTGGTAATCGGCGTCGAATGCGTCTTTGGGATTACGGTAAACTCTAGACATGTAGGGGAACAGCTCGCTTGTGTTCACCATTTCGTGATACTGCATATCAGTGCTAGCCATAGGTCGATCGTAATCCATCACACCGTTCTGAGCCCAGTCTTGAGCCACCTGCTGTACAGACAGTCGTGGAGTCCTCAGTGGGCCGCTCCCGCGGCGTACTCCGCCTAGGGCGCCGGAAAAGCCCCCAAAGGGAAATGCTGAGTATTCTTTAAGAGTTTCTCTTACGTTCCGAATCGTACCTTGAATGTTTGTCCGATGAATAGGGCTCACTCTTAATATACGAAGTCCCTGAATTTTCATCAAGCCTGGAATGAGCACTCTGTCTCTATATTTAACCCGACCAACATTACCCAACAATTCGAATTTAATTTCGTAGGTGGCCACCTGAGAGGTTCCAACATCCTGGGTATCTCCCACTGTGCGCACTGTCGTAACACCTTGAATCCCGCGAATCTCCGTCTGAGTTTCTTGTGTTTCTCCTCCCACATTTTTCTGTATTGCTATATCTATATTTATTTTATAAAGTCGCAAGTCATATGCTTGGTCTTTCTCGGACAAAAGCTTCTCGATCCTATCAATCTGCGCCTCCACACTCTCCTGTGCTGGTCTTGGTGTTCCCACCCTACCGCTGATAGGATCTTGCTTACGTGATTGTACCTGTGTGCTGGATGCGCCCATTTTTACAAGCTGACCTCGGACCTCTTGATCAAAGTAGTCAGGCTTGCCGGCATCGTCGCCGTCTGTCTGGATTGGACCTATTTGAGCAATTCGCTGGTTCACGATTGGGCGTAGGTACTTGTAATAAGATACATACTTCTCAACCTCATCCATCTGCTCAAAGTTTTGATTGATCCACGTAGTAATCATCATTCCCTTCATCGCTAAATGGTTGGCTTCTACCTGCGTACCCATCATACTATCAATGCGCCTAATCTGGGGGTACACCGCCTTTCCTGATGCTATGTCGCTCTTCCTTCCTTGTGCGAGCGCCAGAGTACCACTCAGCGCGTCTTGGATTGTTTTCTGTGCGGCTTGATTCATCATCTCAGGGTTCTCGTTAAAGAAGTCCAAGATGTCTTGTGTGACTTGAATCTCAGCCTCAGATGTTTGATAGTTCATATTGATCTTATACATCCACCCAATTGGTTGCGTCGGGTACTTACTGTTCTGTCCAACGGCGCTGTTGCTGCCTTGGATGATAAAGTGTGAGTCCTTAGCTAAAATTATCCTCGCGGCTTTCGCAGCATACTCAGGACCAAATCCCATTTGTTGTTGGTCGGGATTTTCTTGCTTGGCTTTGTAAAGGTTCTCCAAGTTTCTTGCCATGTTGCGGTTCAGGTCGATATTCTCTAATCTAGGTGGGTTAGTGTTAGACATTGGACTACCAAAGATTCTGGAGTATAGCTCCGTTATGTTTCTATCATAATCTTGCCCGTACATCTGAATCACTTGTGGGATTTGTCCGCCGTCATTGATTACACCGGCGCCGGCGGCGATTCTCCAGGCAAACTCTAATGCACCACCACTGCTCTCAGTTGCGAGCCAGTGTTCAAAGGTTTTATCAATCAACTCTCCGCGTGTTCTGTCGTATGCGCCCTTGGCTATGTACTCGCCATCAACCAATTGGCTTCTGACTGCTTGTATGTAATCTTGCATACTCTCTTCAAGTCGCTCAAGTTCTCTCGCGATGAATTCAACTTCGCTGGATGCGTCGTCTGCATTGTCGGCGGTTGCAGTCTCGTTAGATCTGATCAGCACGCGCAAGTGTGCTGATTGCTTCTCGGCACCAGCAGGAACGTCATCGGGCTGTGCGCCCATAAGCATCACTACCTCGTACTCGGCTTCAGCATCTTCGCCGGGTAATTCATAGCCAAGATCATCTAAGCCAATCTCCCTTTGAAATGCCCGGGCTTCACCAGTATATGAATCAAACGGAATAGAGTCCAGCATATCGTTAATGTCACCGGAGTCGGCTTCGTCGGCAGAGTAGAAGTCACGATCGCGCCTTACAATGCCGGGCCAACCTAAGTCAATTTCAAAACTCATCTCGCTCTGAATGGAGATATATGCGGTTTGCCCATCACCGCCCCAGTCTGCTGGATCTTGAGTCTCCGCGTAAAGACTTGTGTAGTCTCCTTCATAGTCATTAACAACTTCTTGGACGGCTTCATCTATCTCGTCAATGTTCAGCACCCCATCAAAACTAACGTCAGGGTTTTCGTCTTGTAGATACGCATTCATTTCTTCGAAGCCGGACAAATCGTTAGAATGTTCGCCGGTTTCCATAACTGAGCGGATAGGTGCGTTCTGAATGAACCAGCTAATGTATTCCCAAAGTTCTTCGTCGGGTGCGTCGTTGCCTCGTCCTTTGATTTGGTAGAGTATTTCATCGTTCTCGTTCCAAGTCATAGTTACATAGGACGATGATGCTTTGCGCTTTTCTTTGCGTTCGCGGAGCGATACAAGCACACCACGCGAGTCCGATCCACAGTGCCCCATACGCTCGCCTTCAATAGAACAATTGTATGTGTTGAGGTTGTACCAGTAGAGTCCGTTATCGAATTGATGCAAAACATTGTCAGGATCTTCTCTGCTTTCTAAATCTTCTTTGGCTAGGTTAAAGGCAGTGTTAATGTCGTCTTCGCCTTTAATTAACTCATAATTAGTGGGCTCATCGTTTAACCAAGAGAACAGCTGATCATAGTTATACCACCAGCCTTTAAACTCGCGCAGCATTGTTGCGGCAAGTTCTTCTTTTACTTTCTCGACCTTTTCGGATTCAACGCCTGCCTTACTCAGGGCCTTGACTGCTTTCATAAAAGCCTTGCGCCAAGTTGCTGAAGGCTTTGCAAAGACATTCATTACATTTTGAGCCACGAAAACAATACGCCTGTTTTGCTCAATCATTTCGTCGTCGTATTCCTTGCGTACAACAGGCTTGCCATCGACGCCGCCGACATAATACGGGGTCATTGTTCTTGCTCTGTAATTCTCTACGGAGCCGGGGGATCTGTCCTCTGGAGCAATAGCCTGAATCTCGTCTTTGAAGATTCTTTCCATAAAACCTCCCCAATTATTTTGAGCAAAGGTTCTTCCGTTGCGGGGCAACTCATACTTCTTCCATTCGTTGCCTGCGTATGTCTTTGCCTTCTCAGGTGCTTGGGGCATCGCTGACTCAATAAAATCAACAACGCTCTCGGGCAAGCCTATGTCTCGCAAGCCCTCTGTTAAAACTTCTTCGCGAAGATACTCAAACC
>Ga0163179_10002101_pt1 | contig 13956 bp, 6 predicted proteins | sample AtlANTMetagenome_FD_109643 | JGI IMG/M metagenome (GOLD analysis project Ga0163179, IMG submission 109643) | Marine eukaryotic phytoplankton communities from the Atlantic Ocean - Atlantic ANT 2 Metagenome | ecosystem: Environmental > Aquatic > Marine > Oceanic | place: North Atlantic Ocean...
CAGGTGTTGATCTGTCCTGAGGGGTTAAGAATAACTGCCTTAGATCCAGTTGGCTTACCAAAGTCAGCAGGGTTCTCTGGTAACATATCGGTGTAATATTCACCACCGATTGCTATTGGAGCATTTGTATTACCGTCTGGATGACCAATATATAATTTCTTATAAGACTTACCTGCACCTACATTCGTAATATCATAGGTGTATACTAATTCACCGAAAGATACACCAGTTCCAACTGGTGCTGCGGTAGGAGGCGAAGTTCCTTTAGTTCTTTTTAATAGAATCGTTGCCGACATTAGTATTCCCCTCCATCAATAGTAGTAGATGGTAAATTAGTTTGTGTTATAAACTTAGCAGTTGCTGAGTCATAAACTAAGAAACTACCATTGTTTAAAGTAGAAGCATTAACATCTGAAAGTAAAACTAGTTTACCTCCACCTCCACTACCGCCTCCTAAAGAGCCGCTGGCAATAACCTTTACTTGGCTGCCAGTACCAATTCTTAATGATGGCATTACCTTGTTACCCCTTGTCTAACTAGGACTTGACCTTCAACAACTCTCGTTTTGAGACCCGAAGAAGATTCTGTCAAAACAACATCATATATGTACCTTCCTGGTTTGATGGTATTTGTTGTGCTATCGGTCATAGATATAGTAATCTGACCATCTGTAGCACTAGAGACAGATGATGTGAAGGAATAAGCTGTAGTACTTCCAGCCCATTTACGGAGCTTAGAAGCGACACTGTATCCAGTCAGATCCAAGGTAGTATTATTATCGTTATCACCTAGAGAAAATAAATGCTCAAAATCAGAACCTTGTTCAATCTGTAAGTTAGAGACATATACTGCCATCTTTTTACATTACTATTATCCTATAAGGTATTTAGTTTCTTTATCTCTGTTAGAAGTTCTTGCAACACTTGAGTTACCTGACTCATTTTATTATCTAATCGATCTATGTCATTTCTTATAATTTCAAGGTCACCTAATTCGGCAACTTTTGTAGGTACACATTCATCACCGTGAAGAAATCTTAAGTGTTCTATATGTGGATCTCTCATAATTTGGATGTGATTTCTTTAAGCATATTTTTAATTTCAGTTATCTCATCTTTCATTGCATCCAATTCTTCTCTCTCCATAGCTTTTTTAGATTTTGCTTTTATATAAGCAGAATAACCAGAGCTATCATCATTTATGATAGCTCCAGTTTTCTCATCTCTAAAGAGATTTGCGTGTCCTTCAACTCTTATCATGCAAGTGCTAATGCCCTAATGTTTCTAAGAACAGGAACTTCAGCTTGATTAGTACCATTAAATACAATCTTAATAACAAAACCAGTATAAGGTTCTAAGTCATTAACAGAGTATTGATACTCTCTGAAGTCTCCACCAGAATTGACGAATTTGTCAGCACGACCATCGTTCTTGGAAGGATCGATTGCAGTATCTCCAAACCCATTACCAGTGGTATCAACACTATTTAGATAGCCAGGGAACAATACAAATTTCTGATCTACCTCACTAGAGTCTCCTCTAATAAGACTATACAGAACTCTGAAATCAGTAGATGTTGGTCTAAATGCATCTAAGATAACTTGTAATGAAGTCGCTGGTTGTTTAATGTTGATAACTCTAGAAACATAATATGAAGTATGAGGATCACCAAATAAAACATTAGATCTTGGATCTAAAGCATATGCATCCTCTGCAATTGGTTTATTAAGTCTATTGGAAGAGAAATTAATTGCCATTGTATCCAAACAAATCATAGGAGAACTATGGAAATTCCCTCCATTATTCATTGACACTCTAGCAGTTAAAGATCTATTTCTAAAGAGATTAGTTAACCTTACATTTTCATTAACTTCAGAAGCAACTATTCTTGTAGTTGGAAGTTTTGTAGGTTGGTTGAGTACATAATTGTCAAATCCTTGATCAGCAAATGATGACTCACTACCATCAATACTAGTTCCACTAACAGTTCTAATACTTAATCCAGCAGTATCAGTTGGTCCTGGTACTGTTATATCAAATAGTGGTGTAATCTTATCATACTGAATATTCTTAGATGCATGAGCGTGAGCTCCACCACCATGAATATTATTATTGAACGATAGTTGTGGTTGAGATAAACCTGAGTTATCAGTGACTCTACCTTCTCTATCAATCTTGATGATAAAATCATCCATATTCTTTTGAATAACCTCAACATCATGATCAGTATTGATCTTAGTCAAACCAATTCCACCAAATTCATATTTTTGAATATTGGATCCTTGAGCATGATTAATAGATTGAGTGTTATCAACACCTCTAACAATACCACTTAAAGTATTGATTCCAACAGAAGTGTAAGAAATTATTTCATTATTAAGTATAGCATAACCAGTGTTAGCAGCACTAACTAGTACTCCTTCAAAAACATCAAAACTTGTACTGTCACCAATTGCAATTGCACTAGTTGTAGAATTAACTATGGTTGAAGTTGTAGTTGGTAAAGTATTTGGTGATACTCCACTAATAGCAACCTTATTACCAGTACCATACATTCCATGATTGAAGTAAGATACTTTAGCATATTCACCAGTAAAGAGACTACCAGTTTCATCATACCTAGTAACATCTACACCTGAATCAATAGTCGTTCCAAGATCATGGTAATAATTGATATTTGCAGCATTAGTAAATTCTTCTGCTTGAATATTTGTTAGATACAAAGTATCTAATCCACCAAGAGAATTAATACCAATTCTAGCTCCAGAACCACTACCACTCATTTCAGCAGTAACAATTCCTACAATATCACCAATTTGATATCCTTGACCGTCATCTTGAATAGTAACAGCAGTAATACCACTATTACCAGTACCAACAGTAACACCTAATTTTAATCCTGCACCTTGTCCAGTAATAGCATATGTGCTTACTGTCGATGATAATGGAGTTCCATAGTTAGTACCATTTGTTGAGATACCAACTGCAAGAGTACCACCAGTTTGAACTGGTCCACCAACTGCTTCGATATATCCATATCGATAGTTAGCACTTGCGTCACCAACCTTTCTTCCTATCGTAAATACAGTACCAATAAGACCAGCATTAGTAGTTGTTGTAATTCCAAGTGCAGCTTTCTTAGGAAGTGCTTCAATTGGATTTTTATTCAACGCTGGTAAGATACCATTATTAGGTCTAATAGGTGGGTTTTGGAATGTAACTACAGCATCACTTTCAGTAAATTCTGCTCTATACAACTTGAAACATAAATCTTCAAATTGACATGGAGTCCATGTAGACGCATTTTGCGACTTAAACATAGAACCAACTGAGAATTGGTTAGAATAAACTTTACCTGCAGCATTTGGAAGTTGCTGTGCATTGAGGGCAGTTTGTCCCATCTCTGCTGTAAATACTTCATAGGTGTTCGTAGGAGCACCTACAACGATAGCATACTCTGTAGCAGGTTCCAAATATACTGGAGAACTAAATGTCGCTCTAGTAGGCACTGAGGCATCATTAGAAAGATTAATATCTACAGATGTTAAATTAACTCTAGAATCTGGGGACACCAATTTAGTTGTTGGTGTTCCTAATTCCATTGTCCTTAATTCTACAAATACAGGAACTGATGGATCAGCCATTGTTGCAAAGTAGACATCAACAGAAGTTACATATGCACCATACTGGTCAACCTTAAATGATTGTGCCAATGGGTCATCATTATCGTCAGCCTGCGGAGGTGCAGGTACAGGTACAGGTACAGGATTAATAATAGTACGAGTATTATCAATCTCAATAGTTTGCTGTACAACATTAGTAATAGTATTATCAATAACAGTTGTATTGTTAATGATAACAGGGGCAGGAGGTGGTGGTGGTGGGGGCGGCCTTCGGTTTACAAAGGTAAGACTTACATCTCTCTGTATCGTCGTAGTTTCTAAAGTTGTGACACTAACATCAGTTTGTACGAGTCTTGTAGTTCCAACTGCAGTGTAAATTGCTTGAGCAGATGAAATAGCAGTACTTCCTCTTAATCCAGATGCATTAATGGAACTAGATGTGACTTTAAATTCTCTTTCACCCGTTCTTACTCTAGCAAGAGGTGCAGGTGAAGCAAATGGATCTCTAACCCATACACATGCACATAAATCACCATAGTCATCAGACCACAATTCTAGTGCTCTTATAGTTGCTTGAGCACCACTAGTCTCACCAGAAATAACAGTTCCTACTGGAAGATATCCAAAGAAATCACCCTGTGCTTGAGCAGCAAGAGAAGCAGTATCTATATTGATTGTAGTAGAACCTTGAGAATACGCTGCAGGTAGGGTATCATCCTTATCTAATGGATTAACTGAATATGTTACTTCAGGAGTAGCAAATGGTCCTGACTTGTGATTAGGTGCTGCAATTCTGAAACGATATGTCTCTCCATTAACTAATGCGGTAATAGTTTCACCAATAGTAAAAGCTCCAATGACATTATTAATTGAAATAATTTTGGGTACTATATCAACATTTCCAAGTTCATCAAAGAAAGTAAAGAATCTAGCATTAGGTCGTAATCCTGTTACTTTATATTCTACATTTCTAGATCTAATAAATGGATCAAATTCCTCACTTGCAATATAAGTATTTCTAGATGTAATATCATCTCTTTCTACTTTTTGTACAAATTCATTTGTTTCTGCTAATAATTCATCTTGTCCAAATCCATCATCAACTGTTGTTGCACCTACTCTAGTATCAAATGATGTTCTCCTAATAACCTGAGTTGCAAGAGTTTGTGTTCTATGAGTATTGATCCAATTATCACTAGTGGGACTTAATTTTAAATCACCAATATAACTATAAACCAAAAATGGGTTAAGATTTTCTACTCTAGTTGCAAAATTTTGTTCAACAAATGCAGTCTCTTTATAATCTAAGGTAATCATTCTACCTGTCTTTCTTGCTTTACTATCCAATAAAGCAAAATTTTGACTTAAATCTAATGATTCTGGTGGTTGTTGCGTTGAAGGCAATACCTGCATATCAATAGAATTAAGATCAGTCAAAGGACGCATATGTCCTCTTTTGAGATCAATATCTATTGGAGATGATATATCAACAAAATCTTTAGATTTTAAAGAATCTGCAAAGAAACCACTCTTAAATCTATCTAATCCATCAGCATCTCTAACCTGTAAGGTAGCAACTTTTTGTTCCAATAATGATAAAGAAGTTACTCTTTCTAAATTATCAACTCTATCTTCTATAGCACCAATATCACGCATCGTATATCTACGATTATCAATTAAAAATACTTTAGCATTACTTACCTTATAGCAATATGGTGACCACACAATTGTGGCTAAGATCATTGCATTAGGATCGTCAGCAGGTGGTTTTGGATTTGAAGAAGGTTCTCCTTTTTGTACAATAATATTTCCTGTTGTTTTAAGTACAACCTTATCCATTCTTCCATAATAATGCTTATACTTAAATCTAGAACTTTCATTAGGAGTTACAATTCTGGATCCTGCAACAATAGAGTCTCTATTTGTTGGATAGAAAGGAGATACAGAAGCAGTATCAGGATCAAATGTAGTTACTCTAGGTCTAAAATCAAGAGTATCCGTTGCTCTTTTATTAGATTTACCTATTGATGGAATATTCTTTTTAAATCTTTCTGCATCATAACTGTTAACTGTAAATACATCTCCAGTATCTGAAGAAGGAATATCATATCTATCGTAAACAACTAACAATTGTTTAGAAGGAACATATCCATCATTAACTCTTAATATTTTTGAATAGTCATAATACTGTTCTTTCTGTCCTTTATCTAAAGTAAATGCATCAGTTACATCATTATACTTACCAGGACTTGTACCTTGTAATGAAGCAGATGTATTAGACTCTTGGAATAAAAGTGTTTCTAAGAGTTGGAATTTGTCAATTGTTTTATATACAATACTAATACTGCTTGAACCAGAATCAACAGATACTATTCTTGCAACAGAATTGGTATTTTCTCCTACAATAGTTTCTCCTACAATCGCATTTTGAAAAATAGGATCTGTTGATGTAAATACCAATTTATCAAATATAGGAAGATTTGTATCTAAAGATTCATAGACAGCAACTACCTCAGAAACATCTGGATGATTCAAACATATTTCCTCATCCTGAATTCTAATTCCATATAAACCACTAGGTGTTAATCCATCATTTACAGTACCATTTGCATTAGATCCAGATCCATCATTGTCAGAATATTTTATAGTAGTTTGTTGACTTCTCTTATATTCTTTAATTTTATTTTTAATATTACCTTTAGCAACTGTAACATTAACTTTAACTCCAGATTCTGAGAATTTTAAATCATTAATAGTTAAAACTGAATCAGTAACAACTACCGAAGATTCATCAATAATAGCAATTTCACCATCATCATATTGTACTTGATATCTTTCTTGATCAAATGCAATAAAGTTTATATCATCTATATTGATAGAACTTGTATTGACAACAAGAACTCCATTAGCATCGGTAGATTCATTAGTTACTTGTGCAGAAAGAGTTAATTGTGATCCAGTAAAATCAATATCAGCAATATTCTTTTTAGGTAATGGTAAAAATAAACCAGCAGCATCTTCGTTACTTAATTGCTGTTCACCTATAAAGATTGCACCTTCATATTGAGAACCTGGAAGTGATCCAGTAAATAAATCAGGATTGGTTGTCAATGCAGCCAGTCTCATGCTACCACCATCATTGGCAACATAAGATACTACATTACGATTGGGTAAAGATTGACCTGGTCTTCTATAGATTATAATATTACCAGGTTTAAATCTTTCAAATGTTCTACCAGTGCAAGTTACATCTCCATTAGTAGCAATTCTAACAGGATCATCCCCTCTTAAACCATATGGTAATTTTTCATTTAATTTTTTCTTGGCATAAAATGTATTAGACTGTTGAAGATTTTCAACATCATTAAAATTGTAAGTAATTACTTTACTAACAATTCTAGATAAATTTTTATTGCTCCTAAATTTTACTTTTTCTCCAGATTGGAAATGACCTGATACTTGAGTTAATGTAAGTGTACTTGAACCAGCACCAGCAGCTATTGTATATCCTGTTGCACCACTTTCTGCACCCTCTACATAAGCAGATTGAATAACCTCATCATTAGAAACAGTATCGTTTATAAACAATTTGGTATATAATTGAACATCATATAAGTATGCATCAAACTCTGTTGAGTTATCCTTATATTTTGCATCAGATAATCCAAAATTATATACTTTAGCATCACCAATTTTTTCACTACTAATACCACTCTGAAGATCTATGGGATTTGTAAATGTTGTTATACCACTAACACCATTTAGTTTAACCTTGTTACCTATTCTAAAAGAAAATGATTCTTCTATTTTTTCAGATGTAGTTCTAGGTTTTTCTACATCAATAGTTTCTCCAAATGTTTCAAATTCATATCCTTTAACATATGCAGTACCTGGAGATACTCTAACACATGCAAGATCATCACTAGGTGTATTACCCTGTCTCGTAGATTCGGTAGCATAGTAAATACCTTCACTACCTACTCTATCATTTAAACTGTCAAGAACATTAATAAAAAATGGAGTTGTTGTATAATCTCCAGACTCATCAAAAGTTCTTTTTGCAAAATAATCTCTAATTAAATTATATTGACTTTCCTTATTAATTTGCTTTTCAACAATACCAGCTCTTACTCTAATAAGTTCAATAAAATCAGTATCGTCAAAATCATTAGTAGATTTTTTAGTTATTACTAAATCTATTTTTAATCTATCTGCACCTGGTGCTGCATAGTTTGAAAATCCTTTTGCGTTATCATATAATGAAGGATCTTCTTTAGCGTTGATAGCTTTTTCAACTACCTGCAAACCAACTCTATAGAATGGTTTATTGTCATATTGGTCAAGAATAAGAGTTTGTTGATTGACTCTTACAAAAGCTCCCCTTACAAAATAAACACCATCACTAATAGAAACTGCTGAACCTGAAAAACAAGAATCTTGTGCTAAAGTAGAAGCGATAGTTGATCCAGTATTTAAAGTTGTATTTCCATAAGTAACTGGTTCTTCCAATAATAATAATTCTGAATCTGAGAAGAAGTCAAAAGAACCACTAGGACCAGGTGAAAGATATTTTACATATAATGTAGGATCAGATGATATAGAAGTTGTTGAAGTAATACAATTGATTATTTTTGCAGTAATACCAGATGTTTGTCCTTTTATTCTTTTTCCTACAAGATCTTTTATATAAACTTCTACATCAGTACCTAAATGAGTAGCATCCAATCTAACCGCAAAATAATTTCCATCATAACTGACACCACCAGGAATCACTACAGACCCCTCTTTAAACATATGACTACCAAACTGTTCAATCTGATTCTGCATTATAGATTGCAGACTCGTTAACTCACGAGCTTGAACTGGGAATCCTGGTTTAAACAGAACTCTATGGTAATTGTCTGTCCTGTCAAAATCGTCGTAATAAGGACTTATGTTCAGGTTAGTCTGTTGTGGCATCTTTTTAGAATTCTAATACGATTTTGATGTCTTCTTTTTGACGAGCATTTCTTGTAATAGTTGGTCTATTATCAAGATAAATGATCTCACCACTGCGTTTATTTATTTCACCGTCAGCAACACCATTTGTAAACTGAACGCCTAGATCAACTACCTTACCAGAAGGTGTGGTTGTTGATATGCCACTAAAAGTGGAATCTACATCAACACTAAATCCAGTACTAGTGACTGCATTAGCAGCAGCACCAGATTGGAAACTAATAACAGGGGACTGTGTTGCAACCTCTTTACTATCAGTAGCATCAAATGTTGATTGGTTATAAACTAAACTTCTGTCTTGGAAGTACTTAATAACCATAGTATCGATATCATATGATGCAACATATCCTCTAGCAGTACCAACTCCAGTAATATTTTGCTCAATCTCAGTTCCAATACCAAGAGCTTGTGAAGTATCTCCAGTAAATTTGATTGATTTCAAACCAGAAAATTCTGAAGATTGTAAATAATTAGTACCAGCAACTCCAATTGCACTTGGGTTTCTAATTAAACCAACTTGTGCAAATCTAGTATCAGAAGCAAAATCATATGATGATGCATCAAATCTAGTGTAAATTAAAACTTTATCAGTACCAAGTTCTTTGTAAGCATTAAATCCATGACCTTTAGAAGGTGGTATAATAGGAGTTAACTTAGCAAACTTTGTAGCACTACCATTAATAGAAGAAAGATCAACCCTCCCATAACTGTACCCTTTGCCTCCATTAGTTACTTGAGCAGAAATTATTTGACCTTGGGTATTAGTTAGTATCCTAACCTTACCCCCAGTGCCATCACCGATAATATCAACTTCAATGGGACTGGAAAGGAAACTGTATCCTGTTCCTGTCTCATCAATTGATACTACTTTAATTTGATTAGAATTTGTATCCGAGTCTCCATTGTCTCTAACAACTTTAACATCAGCATTATTAGTGGTTTCCCATTCATTAGGAACCGCAATATATTCAGTAGAGTCAAATTTCACAATATCCGCAGGAGGAACTGTGAACATGTACTTCCAAAGATAAGTATCACCACTTACACCAGCAGCAGATGGTTCAAGATCAGTAAATGTTGGTTCATCTAAAGATGCACTCGCAATTGTTGATACACCTGCAGCACCATTATTGATACAAATATAGACTCTATAGTCTTTATTCATAACATAATAATTAGCAGAAAAAAGTCTGCTGGAATTTGATACTAAAGAACGATAAGTCGTACTATAATCATGACGATACATATCGTATGAAGTACCTTTTGTCCAAGTAACCTTTCTAATTAATCTACGAACATCACCAGGAAAAACTTTTTTTCCAAATAACATAGTATCATATACATGATTATTGTAGTTAATACTATCAACGGGTGATGGTGGTTGAACAGTAGTGCTATTCCAAGTATCTGTCCTTCCGAATCCCGATACTGTAGGATTTGCTAATCCAAGAAAAGCATAGTAAGAGTTATTTCCACTAGTAACATCATCCATGAAGTTATTAGCGTTAATAATCCTAAATTGATCGGTTATAATTGCTGCCATTGCAATGTTCTACTAAAAGGTCCTACTATTTTGGTATTTATAAGGTTTTTCCAAGTGCTCCAGTATTACGCAGTCCAATATTCCTTCTTTGGGCAATTGGCCATTGATTTAGATCAGGATCATAACCAAGTCCTTTAACAGATAAAGAAAGAGGATAATTTGCATCCCTTATTGCGGAAGAGAATCTTCCCCATGTAAATCTTGCTGCAGGATGTAAGGTTGATCCAATACCAACTAATCCACTTACATCAGTTCCAGAATGAATGTTACATGTAATAACACCTGTTCTAGCACTTCCATCCCATGATAATGATGATGCATAATATATATTGTCAACTTCATAAGTACTAATACCAATAACATCAGAATCATGTGTATCAGTACTTGTTATGACTCCAGCAGCAGGTGTTATTCCTGATCCAAAGAGTTTGAAAGGATATCCTTCTTTAAAGTCCTGAACATAAGATGAATTGTTTTCGTTTACCAAAGCATTCATATCCAACTGGAATACTATACCAAGATCAGTACCAATACCCGTAGAAGTTGTAATACCAGTAACAAGACCAGTATATCCTTTAACATCGGTGTTCAAAGGATCAATATCATTCCAGAACTCCCAGTTAATACCTGCTTGTGCAGTTGTTCCAATACCAACACCATAAACGAAAAGTCCAAAATCATCATCTAATAATCCATCAACATCTCTAAAGTTATCGACATGATCAACATATAACGAAGTATCAGTTGAAGCATATGATGCAAGAATATTGGCAGTTGGATAAATTTGAGCTTCTTGGGAATCTCTTGCTTTAGAAACTAATCCACCAGCAAAAACTCTATCAATTTTCTGCTTATTCCATCTCATTGGTTTATAGTTATCATTATTAACACCACCACCTTGATAGAATGGAGTTTCTACTACAGATGCAGTAGCAATTCTAACTACTATTCTAGGTTCTCTTTGTGCAAAATTACTATTGTTTTTTGCAACTTTATTCATTTCAAGATCGGCACTCTTAAATAATTCTACAGAATCACCTTCTTTAATAATTTCATTGACATCAAAGAATGAACTATCACTACCAACTGTTCCCCTGTAGAAGAATATGAACACATCATCTTGTATGGTAGGTGCAGTTTCAAATGAGACTGATGTACCACCATTAAATGTATAATGTTTATTTGGTTCTTGAAGAACACCATTGACAAATATTAAAAGAACTGGTCCTAAATCAATCTCTCTAGAATCTGGATCATTATTATCAATTTCAAAACTAATCAACTGGTTTTGATAGTATAGTGGATATCTTAATCTCTTACCATCTTGGAATGGTTTGATATTATCAATATAATCTAAATTACCAAATTGCCATGCTGCAATATCATCATTAAATATATCAATCACTTCAATTTCAAATGGTATAAACAAATCACCTGCATTTGGATCTGTAGATAAACCAACAACATTAAATTTATCTCCTTTTCTAAACCCATAACCAGTTTTTGATAAAGTCCATTCAGAAATTTCTGATAATAGGAATTCTGGTGAAGTTGAATATCCAATATAATTAGTTGTTAGTCCAACCACATCAACAGTAATAGAAGCACCAACACCAGTAGTTGTTGTAGATCCAAGTCCTTGTCTGAAAGTGCCTTCAATACTTAAGTAATCACCAGATGGTTCTGGAGCAAATAATTGTGTTCCACTAGTATATCCTGTTCCTGCGTGATCAACACTAAAGATTAATGAACCACCTGCACCAACAGTTGCTGTAACAGTTGCTCCCGATCCTGCAATATTAGAAACACCTATTGATACTGTTCCTAAGAGTTGATTATAACCTGAACCAAATGTCAAGTCATCCAAATATTTGAATGCATATGGTGATCCACCACCATTATATGTGTGTGGTATAGTGCTAGCTCCTACAAAAGTATTGAATATTGTAGGTGATATGATTGTTGTTATATCCGTAGATTGATCATAGTCTGGGAAGATGTTAGTTGTAACACCGACATAGTTAAGAGTTTGAACTGCATTTGTTGCTGCACTTACAAATGTATGTGCTGACTGTGGTAAATGCTGTACAGAACTTGTAGCAGCAGAAACAAATGTATGTGCAGATGTTCCAGTTCCACCTGTACCAACATTAAGATCAATTGTTCCTGTTTGTTTTATTAATGCACCTGTAGCAACAGAATATAATGAATGGTCACTTGCATCATAATGAGGATATATGCCACTAGCTGATCCTACATCAATAGAGAATGTATTGAGTGTTGTGCTTGCTACCGCAACCCACTTATCTCTTATTGGGTCACCTAATCTAGGATATGGGTGATATGTTGTATTATTATCTTTACTGCATGTAAATGTTAAAGAATCTCCTGCAATTTGTATTCTGTTACCCACTACAAGGTTGTGACCTGCAGATGTTGCTGTCAAAATACCTGCTGTAGGATCGTAAATTGCGGTAGATATATTTGCGGTTGCTGTTCCAACTGCGACAACATCAATAGATGCACCCGATACTGGATCAGTTGCACGAGGATATGTTTTTTGTGCAGTGTTACCATCTTGTAAACAAGTAAATGTAAATGTATTATCTGGAATTACAACTCCCTTACCAACATATAGATCATGTGTACCTATCGTTACTGTCATGATACCTGCGTTAGGATCATAGTCTGCGTCTGAGGGATTCCAATAAACATTACTACCTGCAGCACCTACATTGACTCTGAAGGTGTTTGTAGTAACATTAGAGACTGTTAGATACTGACCATTACCTGCAAGAGGATCAGTTGGGCGAGGATATGTCTTATTACCAGTTCCCATTGCACAACTAAGTGTCAATGAGTTAGCTCTGAAACTAATTGCATCACCATTTGACAATCCATGATCATCCAAAGTAACTGTTGATATTCCAGTTGCAGGGTTATATACGAAGTTTGAAGGAGTTCCTACATCATCTTTTGGACAAGTAAAGTATAAACCAACAAGCTTTATTTGATCATCAATAGTAAGTCCATGATTTATTGCAGTTGTTACTGATAATATACCAGTTACATTATTATATTGGGCGGTGCTAATCTGGAATCCAGTTCCTGTTATAGTAGGAATACCAATAACATTAGTAATAGTGCCACTAGAATCTAATTCGGGAACTACTTTTGCACCAACAAAAGGAGCATATCCTCTACCTGGTGTTGAAGCTAATGAAACAATAATACCACCTCTAGGTAATTGGTTCTCATTAACATCTCCAATATCAATTATTGGAGTTTCAAATCCTATAGAACTAATGCCTGTAAATTGAACACTAGCAATACCAGCAGCAGGAATATCTATTATTTTAAAGTTTGAATCCGTATTATTCTCACTATATGGTGCTTGGAAGATATTATTGATGAATAATACTCCATTACCACCTGTTGAACCTATACCAGTGACAGCAGCACCAATAGATGTTAATGGATATGTATTTTCCAAACCATCAAACTGATTGGAAATATCATCAAATATTTGGTTCTTAGTATAATCCCTTCTAAGGAATGTTCTTCCACCAAAAGTTGCTCTAGCATATGGCAAGTTTGATTCATTGATTATTCCTAAGTCACCACCAAGAGGTGCTTGAGTGAAATGTATTTGACTATCTTCAATCTGGAAAGATCCTCTAAAGAGTCTAACATCTTGACCAGCAGCATGTGGAGTAGCTGCAGTACCTACAGCACCTCTTTCAATTTCTACAAGAGTCCAAGTACCAATACCAACTACAGGACCAATTTTATTA
>Ga0163179_10002102_pt1 | contig 13955 bp, 17 predicted proteins | sample AtlANTMetagenome_FD_109643 | JGI IMG/M metagenome (GOLD analysis project Ga0163179, IMG submission 109643) | Marine eukaryotic phytoplankton communities from the Atlantic Ocean - Atlantic ANT 2 Metagenome | ecosystem: Environmental > Aquatic > Marine > Oceanic | place: North Atlantic Ocean...
TAAAAATTCATCTTTAAAATTAAAATTAGGAAGCCCTAAGTCTGCTCCTTCAGGTGCAGGGAAGAGACCATCAAAGTCTCCTGCGTTTCTTTGCGTATCAAACCAACTTTCAATACCGTCAAGATTTAAAAAGTCTTCACCTGATCTGCTTGTAATAAAATTGATTAAATCCTCATCAGTAAACGCAAGAGATCCATTGCCTTGCCCTGCAAACTCAGTACCGCCTTTCCCTGCAGGAGATGGATCGACCCGAGCAGGTGGAACGTATTTTTCGTTACCTTGACTTTCTGTTTGCTGTTGCGTAGCGGCCGCATTTAAAAATTCATTAGAGCCTAAGAAGTTATTTAATCGGCCACGAACATCAGGTGGTAGATCCATTAAACTAAAACCTTGGATCTTAGATCTCCAATTCATAAACCCCGAACCCCTAAATCCCATAGGGTTCGACATAGCTGTTTCAATAAATTCTTGTTCTATAGCTGACTTCTCATCTGGTGTCATTTATTGGCCTCTCCATGTCATGTATGCTTCTATTTCTTCGTCTGTAGCATTTGGCCCTAATGCAGTTAGGTAATCCGTAGGAGATTGTCCTTGGGTATTTTGCATCACATTTTCTAACATTGCCTTGTTATGGGTAGGAACTTTTGAATTATCTCCCCATCCACCCTGTGAACTTTTATTTACCCCTGAAGGAACCTGACCTTGAGTGTTCTGTTGATCGACTTCAGTGTAATAATTTTTAGCCTTTCCTTCTTCAGAAGGATTTGGCTTTATTAAATTAATAACATCCTGACGTTGTTGTTCAGGAATAGGAACAGGATTTGACATAGCTTGGAATAAGTTCCCATATTTACCTCTATTTAATATAGGATTTTGCATAGCTTGAGGCTTTTGAACTTTAGGGAGAAGTCCTCCTGACGCTCCCTGCCTTCTTTGTTGTAAAGCACTGGCTAAAGGACTGTTTGCTCTCAACTGATTTAAACTTGGAGCAATCCTTTGTGTGTTTGCATAAGGATTAGTAGGCGTAAAACTTCTTTGAAGAAAACGAGGCAACGAACGCTTCATTCTATTTTGAGTCGCTTGCTGTAAGTTTGCTTTAAAAGGCAAGTCTAAAGCATGGTGATCTCTTTGCATACCTATCTGTTGCATAGCTAACTGGAGATTAGCATCATTAGCTTCGCTTTGAGCTTTTTTGTTGTCTCTATTACCAAACCAATTTATAACTGAGGGCCCAAAAATTGCAACTGCTTCCCAGAAACCCATGTTAAGCCTCCTCTAGTTCAGCAACTTCTTTAGCTTGAGCTTGCAAAACTGTCCTTCTATCGTGCAACTGTTTTAAATCATTTGAACAGTTAAAGACAGATGCTTTTATAGCTTTTAATTGCTGTATTTTTTTATGTTTAATTGTAATAATCATTTTCTCTACTTCTTGTATTGTATTTTCTTCTGTTAGTCCTACTTTAACATGATCCAACTTAGCTTCTGCTAAAGATTCTGCTTGTAGCATTTGTGAAAAACTACTAATTTCAGATTGCATTCTAGAGCATAGTTTTTGAACTCTTTCAAAATCACGCAAATCAATTTCATGTAACTTTTCTTCAAATGTTGGTTCAGCCATTTTTATCTCCTATAAGAAGCTCGTTGTCTAACGTAATCAGTTCGTTTCTCATTAGGTGAAATAGAAACCTCACAAAGGACGATTGCTGTTTCAGCCGATCCGTGAGAAACCGTAATTGCTAACCACCCTGCGGTGTCTGTATCTGTAGCATTTAAACGTATCGTGTATAGCCCATTACCTAACTCAGCCCAAGTTCCATCACTTAAAGAAGCATTTGAAGCACCATTCTTACTCGCTACTATTGTAGGAGAAGTAAGACTTGCAACTCCTGCACTGCTAGAATTAACTAACAATATAGGCACAGTTTGAGTTGCGGTAGATTGTGCTAAATTAACTCCGCTGTATAAGCGATTGTCACTCATTAATTTGTTCTATAATAATGTCAGCACCTTCATTAGCTACCAGTTTAGTTATTTCGTCACTAAACCCCAAGCTACCTAAGATACTGGCAATAACAAGGATTAATACCCTTTTAGTTGCTTTTCTTTCCAGTTTCTTTTTTAGCCACTCCATTGTCGTCCTCGTTTACTTTAATGTTTCCGTTAAGAGCATCTATAGCACCTCTTAGATACATCATTGTCGGATCGTTTTTTAGCATCTGATCAGATCTAGTTTCTGCTTCTTTTTCTAATGCTTTTACTAACATACTGTTAACCATGATATCCCCTTATTTGTGTCCGTTAGGCCCATCTCCGTGAGTCCAAAAGTCTTCAGTTTCTAATTTAGCTAAAGGCTTTTCGATCTTCATAGAAGAAAGCTGTGTGTTAGGTACTGCAAGTTTAGTTCCTCCAGAAATCTTACCTCCTTTGTATGTATAGAGGTAAAATACAGTCCGACTAATTCCTACTCTTGCAACACGACCCGGCCTTCCATCCACAACCACCACATCATCTTCGTTTAACCCCGAACCCATAAACACTTGCAACCCTGCAACTGCAGTGTCTAATTGGCTCTTGAAGAGTAGAAGTAAAAACGCTATTGTGCATATCCAAGCGTATTCACTTATGAAATTTTGCAACCCACTGTCAGCTCCAAACTTATTAAGAGCTTGGACAGCTTCAGTGTCCATTAGTACCGACTAGACTTCATTTTGCTTCGAGCTTTAGGCCCAACTTTCTTTTTTTCTTTAGTCATTTTCATTGTTTTACCAGTTCTTTTAGCTTCTCGTTTGGCGGCTTCTTTGCCTTTTTTATCGTAACCAAACTTCTTTTTACCGACAGTAGGCATAACATTCTCCTTATTTATGATTAGTTGCCTTGTAAATCTCTGCAAAAAAAACAGTCATAACCCAAACAATTAAACCGTAAACAGCTTCATGCTCCCAAAATGTCTGCCACTTTTTGTCGGCTCCATTACGAGCAAAAGGGAAACCGATAGTGTGCCAAAGTTGATATAATATGGTTACACATATAGCAGATCCTCCGCTCCAAGCGGCCGCTTTTTTCCCTTCATCTATTGCTTTTTGTCTTCTACTTAAAGTAACAATACTTCGTTTAGCTGTCTTAAGCTCATCTCTAAGGTCATCACGATCATGTTTATATTCCTTAGTAATAACATTCTCGCTTTTTACAGAAGCTCTTAAAGCGTAAATTTCTTTTACTGCTTGTATGTATAAAATCCTTTGCCTTTCAGCAGAAGGTATTTCTTCTGGTGATGGATATTTATTCACAGTCCCAACCTCCCCAAAACTATTTTAAATCTAACTCTCTAATGTAGGCCTTGTAGCAGGAAAACTTTCAGTGCTTGGCCAATCTCTTAATTTAGTTCTGTATGTCATGTATTTATCTCTTTGTGGATGATCCGACAAAGGGACAATAAAGTCTGTTAATGCTAACTCTTTATTACGCCAATCTTTTTCCCATGCTTGACGTTGGCTATCCGTTATTGCAGGAGGTGTTATTAACTCATATGATCCACCGTCAGAGGTAACTTCTTTTGGGAAATCTTCATTGTCTGCTAATATGTTTTTAGTCGTTCCGTCTGCATATGTAATTTTGTATTCTGGCATTTTATTTTCCTTTTAACCTACAGACAGAGGGAAGATTAAAACTACGCCTCGGCCTCCTCGGCCTCCTTGTGATTCTCCACTTCCAATTTCGTTAGTGCAACCTCCACCGCCACCTCCAAGCGTTGCAAAACCGCCTATAGTGTATGTATGTCCTGCTTTTGTATTCATAATTCCGTTACCCCCTGCAAAAGGGCCAGAAGGAGCTACTTGTTTATACGTTGAGGATCTGTGATGATAATTGCCACCTTCTGAAAACATTTGTTGGTTGTCTCTAAAAGTGTCAATACTATAAGTAGTTCCAGTAGTTCGATTGTTATTACCGCTTATGTTTGCTGTAATATCTCCAAACGGAGCCATAGAGATTGGAGGAGCTTGCACTGAAGAAGCATACATATAATCTGGCTCGGTTGAGCCATAAGTACCTCCCCCCATGGAACCATGCAAATTGCCTCCGTCAGCAAGTGCTTTTTCTTGGTATGCAGAATCATCTGCTAAATTAGCTCCTGCTAAACCTACATCAAACAATCCAACCGACCCACCTCCAGAAACTTTATCATTGGGAGTTGCAATAGAATCTCCTCCCTTGTAATTAGCTATGTTACCGCCTGTAGGAGTGCCTCCTGTTCCTTTAGAAGATCCACTGTTAGAACAAACGCCTCCTCCACCTCCTGTGCCTGTTATTGATATGCTTTCTGCTGAACAAACAAAGGTTGTATTTACTCCTGCGGTTCCATTAGAGTTTCCAACGCCTAAACTGTTTGTTCCTCCTGCTCCGATTGTTATAACATACGTGCTTGAGGCGTTAAGCATAAGTCTACTTATTGCACATCCACCTGCTCCACCTCCTGAAGCTCCGTGACTTGCAGTAGAGGCCGCATTACTTGAACCACCACCTCCTGCTCCGATAACATACACCATAGCCTCGTACGTGACTGTAGGAGTCCAATTTTTTGAAGCAGTAAACATCATCTTTGGAATACCGTCTCCAGAACCTTTATTTGTTCCTAAAAATGCCATTTTATTTTTTAACCTTTCTTTTTACAGGCTCACCCAACCAAAAGTGTCGTTTACAAAAACTAGCTGAACTGCTGAGTTTGTTAATAAAGTTCCATCAGAAGCTACCGAGTCAATGTCTTTACCGTTTCGTCCAACAGTTACGGTACCTGCTCCTACGTTTTTTATTGTTACTGTATTAGTTGGACTCGGAGAAGACGGTAGTGTTACTGTCATTGCTGTTGCTTTGTTGCAAATAACTTGTGCTTTAGTTGCTACAGTTGCAGAGTCCGTAAGGATAGCCCAGTCAGAATAAGCTCCACCTCCTGCATCGCTCCATGATAATGCTCCAGATCCGTCTGTTGTAAGAACTTGATCTGCATCACCATCAGTGTTAGGAAACGTAAGCGTTACATCCCCTGCTAAAGCAGGTGTGGTTAATGTGAGTTTGTGTGCTCCATCATCAGTGTCTTCGTAAATTTCAATTTTACCTGCTGATGTTGCACCATTGCCAACTGCCAACGTACCTGTAACAGTAGTTGCTCCAGAAGCTAAAGCTCCAGTAGTTGTAATTGTTGACGACCCTATATTGATATTGCCAAAACCAGAAGTAATACTTCCAGAGTTAAGAGCACCTGTAGTAACAATAGAGCTACTTCCTGCAACTACAGAATAATCGCTAGTAGCGGCAACTGCCATTGTTCCAAGCCCTAATGACGTTCTTGCGGTAGCTCCGCTTTCAGCAACCCAACCACTTGCCGAACCAACAATAAAATTACCATCTGAATTTGATAAACCTGCAATAGCTGTTAGATCAGCATCTAATGGTTGATAAATTGTCGTTAGGTTTGCACCTCCAACAGTAATAGCATCTGCTTCAAGTGTTCCGTCAATATCAGCATTGCCTGAGATGTCTAATGTAGCACCGTCTAATTCTCCAGAAGCAGTAAGATTAGCAACGCCTGTAACATTGTTTGAGTCATCAATAAGAACAGAAGTTGCTTGTAATGTAGATCCTCCAGTTTCATGTGTTCTTGGAACAGCATTGTCAGTAGACCCTAAAGATCCTCCAAGACTTCCACCTCCAACCGCCGAAACTGCTGTAGTAACGTAAGCTGTTGTAGCTATTTGAGTAGTATTAATACTGCTATCTGCCGTAGGAGCCGTAGGCGTTCCTGTTAACGCAGGACTTGCCAGTTTAGCGTAACTTGTTAGAGCTAAAGCTTCTTGCGGTAGTGAGCCTAAAGAAAATATAATACGTCCAGTAGAAGCGTGATCTACGGTGACAATCCCTACTACCTGAGTAAACTCTGAAGTAGGTTCAGTAAAAGTATAAGCCCCTGCTACAGCAGACAAATAAACAGGAGCACCGACAGCACTTGAAGCTGAAGTGTTTAAGTTGTCTGATTCATAAAACAAAGCAACTGTTCCATCCGCATTGTTTGCTATACTACCTGTAGTAACTCCTTGAGCTAAATACGTAGCTCCTGCACTACTAGCGGCAACTGCTTTACCTATTGTAGGATAATTGTTTGATCCATCGGAGTAAGTCCCACTAAAATAAATTAAACTGTCTGCTCCAATAGTTCCTCCAGAAGCGTTTCGAACTTTAACTCTTACACCTTCAACTCCTGCATGAGTTCGGATGTTATCAGCTCTAAGACCGTTAGTTTGAACATTTACGTAACTAAGTTTTGTAGTATTAGCCCAAGTTGTAATCTCTGTTAAAGGAGTTTCGACATCGCTCCAACTTTGTGGGCTACCATCGGCCCCTGTAATTGTAAGTGAAAGTGTACCCATTATCGCCTATCCTCCACATAGCCTATCATGCTAAATGAATTTGTTTGAAAAGTAGAAGCAATATCTCCATTGTCAAAAAGTTCTATATCAAATTTTCTACCTAATATTCCAAGTTGAGCACGTGTATTTATAAAATCTCCTGCATTCCACAAACTGCCATCTCCCCATTCTCTACCATCCCCCCAATAACCAAATCCGCTTCCTCCAGAAAGATCTATTTCTGAGGTAGCTACAGTTGCTCCACCATCAGCAACAATCTTAATTTTTAAATTATAAATCCCTGAACGAGTGTTTCTTGAATAAATAGATCGTAAAGATTTTATATTGTTACGGATACCATCTTCAAGGCCGTCATAACCATCTCTTCTTGCTAACATCCTAATATTGTAATTTGTGTCTTTAATTTTATCTACAAACTGATTACTTGCGTCCATTTCATAAGCATGTCCATCTTGAGCACATAAACAACGGATAACACCATTTTTATTTGGAATGTGAGTAGTTGGATGTATTCTTGCAGTAAATAAAGTATTTACAGGAAGACGGACAGTATTGCTTACTTTATTTGAACGAATACGCCAGTATGGGTATACATTGTTTGCTCCTTGAGCGTAATTAATTGCACTTGTTATATTACAGCAATATAAAACATCATGCTGAGTGCCTGATTGATTGGAGTAATCATTTGACCGAACTGCAAAACGAACTTCGTCATATTCAGGAACATATACACCTTGGACATCATCATAGCTATCTACGTCTAAGCCTCCTACTCCTTGAAAGTCTTCACCTCTTACAGACCTAACAATAGGAGAAGCAATATTAATAAGTTGAGGGCTATTTTGCCCTTGTTGCATTAACATCATTGGGCCTTCAGCCGTCCAAAACATTGCAATATTAAGTCCAACTTTACCATGCGTTGAAGGAATAGAAACAAAACTTTTATGACTCGTAGGCCCTATTATATTTGAAACTTCATCGTAATCCCAATCTGTAGGAGAAGCCGTTCCCAAATAATAAGATCTAATAAATCGTTTTCCTCCTATAATAAGATTAGACCCTATAGTTCCTAAACAAGAGATTGCATCACCTGAAATGTTACTAATGCTAATAGAATTAGTTCCACTCCAAGCATTAGCCTGTGAGTCTAAAACGTCAGAAAAAAATGCACTGTTTCTATAATTAGCATTCCCTGACAAAATTAATCTATTTGCATAAACCGTTCCAAAAGTGCAAGGATCTGCATAAGTAGAATCACCTACCGCTGTCCAAGAACCAGAACCATCTAAAGCTGAAGTAGAATGTTGCAATCCATTACCATTTATAAGATGCAACTTGTCTGCAAACATAAGTAAATCAGGTCTGGTGTTTTCAGAAATTGTCCTGTTTTGAGGCGTGTCAAAAGTATTGTTTGAAGTATTAAATACATACATATCAGCAGAGCTTGCACCTGATTTTTCTTGAATTACTACAAGCTTTTGCGTTCCGTCTGAAAACTGAGCATCAAATCCTGCAAGAGTATCTTTTCCAGAAGGGTAAGACACTGAACCTATAGCGGCAGAAGACAAAGGACGTATGCCACGATCTTTGGTCAACGCACCTTCGTTAAACAAATGCACGTTTTGAAGATTTCTATATCTTCTTGTGGATTCAGAAACATCTTGTCGGATTCCTCCGATAAAATTTTCTTCTTCCCAAACAAACTGTCCTTCTCTGTCAATCATTAGAAAGGCTTCTCTTCGTATGGGTAAGGACGACCATATTCAGGATATTCTGCTGAAGTGCGACCTAATAAAGTCCTAATCATTGGATCTTCTGTAATAGCAGTTTTTAAATTACCTAAACTCTGTAAATTTGTTCCAAAAAGAGTTTCCCAAATATTTTTTGGCTTTGCAGTTAATTGTTCATAAAAAGGCAAATCTCTTCCAAAGTCGGTATTACTTGCTTTTTGATATTGTTTAAACATGTTGTCAAAAGAAGTAAAAGGCGTAGGAAGTCCTCTGTTATAAACATTTTCTCCACGAAAAGTATTACTTTGACCTTGAAGAAGATGTAAGGCTTTTAACGCTTTTGTTCCTATATCCGCAGGACTTCTGCCTACCCACGGAGGAAGTCGTGTTTGATCTGTAATAATACGAGCACTTCCTAATCCTTCTGGGTCATCATCATCGTCATTATCATCTTCTCCAAGCCATTCATCTTTGTCGCCAAAATTGCTCCCCCAACCCAATTCAAAAGGATCATAAGTTAAATGATCCCAAAGATTGTCGTCGTCCATGTCAAAAAGATCGTCAGCACGATTAACTTTAGTTTCAAGAATGTTAGTTATAAAATCGTCTTCTTGATCTTCTGGAGACATTGGAATGCCTGTTAGATCAGGATCAAACATAGAGCGTTCTGGTGAACTTTCTTCCTCTATTAACCATTCTTCATATTCTTGGTCATCTGGGTTCATTTGACTCCAATTAGACCATTTTTCAGTGAATGCCTTTAAGATATCTTCTTCTAATTCTTCTTTGTCTAAATGTATTAACGGTGTATAATTAGGGTCGTTCACATTTTCTATAAGGTTTTCAAGAAACGCATCTATCTCTTCTTCATTCTTAGGATACGTGTGCTCAGATCTCTCAGTGTCTTCCAGTTGATTCCATTGATTTAAACGATTAAACTCATGTTCTTCTCCTCTTTTATCTCTAAGAAGTTCGTCTAAATAAAAATCTATTGCTTCTTCGTCTGTATACTCGCCTTTTGGGCTACTAAAAGCAGAAGGAAATTGATGGCTAAGTTGGTCTGACTCATCCATGCCAAGAAACTCCCAAATACGATCTAAATGCGTTAAGGCTCCTTCGTTTTCTTTCTGCCAGTCGCTATCGAGGTTAAACGCATCATAAAGATTTTTGTCTTCATAGTCAGGATCTAAGTTGGATTCAAGTGTTGGCGAATCAAAAAAAGCATCAGATGGATCCCATAATCCTTTTTCTTCATGTGCTTTTTTGTAACTTTCTTCAAGAGCCTCCATCCAATCGTCAATTTCTTTTTCTTGATTAAACTTTTTGGAAGCTCGTCGTTTTAACCAATCATCTAATGATTCTTCAGTTTCTTTATTATCAATTTTTGATTGCTGTGCTTCTTGAAATTCTTTTAATTTTTCTTCTTGTTCTTCTAAAAGCCTTCGTTCTTCTTCTACAGGATCAACCTTTCTGTAGTCTTCTTTCTTAAATGCGGCAGGATTAGCTAAAAACTTTCGCTCTTCTTCTATTTGTTGTTGTCTTTTTTTAATTTCTTCAGGATCTGTTATTTTTAGCGGCATATCCATGTCGCTTTGCTCTTCTTCAGATTCATCCTCTAATAGATGGCTCCAATATTCGCCTGTAGGATCCCATTTTTTTCTACGTTCAATCTCTTCTTCATTCCGTCGTTTTCTTTCTTTTTCCATCAATTCCCTATTAGATCCACTCCCAGAAGATTTTTTATCCTCTTCTTCTAACTTTTTAAAGAGTTGATCGTTAAGAACTTTAGCTACTTCTTCTTCTTCTCGTTTTTCTTCAGCATAATTTTGAAGTCCTTGAAAAATACTACTTAAAGGATTAGCAAGTATTTGTCCTAAATGTTGCCAGACAGCATTATTATCTGTTACTCTTTTTTTACCGCCTTCAGATTTTTTTAAAAGAACTGAAACAGGATCTTTAAATACTTCTTCATTATCTATAAGAAGGTCTTCAATATCTCGATTTAACCCACCCCAAATAGGAACTCCAAGTGAAAACGGAGCACGACCTAATGGGTGGGGGATGTTAATGTTAGGAGATGAGTAATCTCCCTTTTTTTCTTTATATATAGGATATTTTTGATAGGGTTCACTACGTGGCAACTCTATTCCTAATGCTTGAGCGAATTTGCTACTCATTAATAGTAAGCTCCTGTAGGCTTGCTAGGACTACGCCTTTCAGGACTACGCTGTCTCCAGTAATCTTTAGGTGCAGGATTAGGCCTTAAAATACGATGCAACATTTCTTTAAGTCCACCGTCTTTTGCTCCAAAATATCCATCAAGAAGTTTTTCAAGAGGACGCATTTGCATACTGCTAGGATTTGGAGTTCCAGTTGCTCTTTGTCTCATTCTATCGCCTGTATCGCCAGATCTAAATAAAGCTTCGGCAAGTTTTCTTTGCATCGCACCACTGGGGTTATTCAAAGAGCTTGGCCCTGTTCTTGGCCTATAGTCATTAAGCAAAGCAGGTAGTAGTCGTGCAAATAAAGAATCGCCTTTTGCCATTGCAGTGCTGTCAGCAACTCCTTGTTCTACGCTTTTTCCTAACAACAAATCTACTAATGTAGAAGCAGGTTTTCCACGTTGGTATGACATGTCCTGCATCTTGCTAGGGCCTTTAGGAAGGTTGTGTCCACCTTGAGGAAACTGTCTCATATAATTTTGAACTTCACTATAGTCTGCCATTACCAAGCTCCTCCGTCTGGTATTACTAACTCGTCATTAGATTGATGTCGCTTTTGTAACCATGCTAAAAGCCCTTTTTCCATACCGCCACGGCCCGGACTTCCATAGTAAGTTGACTGCAATTCTTTCAGCCTATTTCTATTCTTTATAGCTCCATCAATAGCCGCTCTCATCGGAACCATTTGGTGAAAGTCTTCAGGCACAGGAGAAGGAATAGCAAAAGTGCTAACACTGGAGCCACCACCGTCCTTAGGTGTTGGCAACTGCGACCACGCGGAATTAATCGTAGCCGTTGTAGATGCTCCACCTGCATAGTCAGAAATCGTCCTAACATCTCCTACTCCATTATTTGAAAGAATTTGAACTTTCATTCCATTATAAAAATCATTCCTCTTGTCAGGATTACCGTAATTAAGTTTATAATTAGGATCTGAAGTAAATGGTTTAAAGGTTGTTGTAGTAGAAGACTGCACTTCTCCTTCAATCATTTGTCCAAACGAAGGAATATACCATACAGTAATAGATTGTCCTGACGAAGGTTTCCCCATCAATCTTATTTGATCGTTTTCAAAAATAAACCTATTGCTTGTAAGATTTACTATTCCTGCACTATCGTAATTTAAATGAACCCTTAGTTCTTGAACTGGTAGTATTTCGATAGAATCATCGTCGTCTTCAGTAAATAATATCCTACTTCCAAGACGAGCATTTAAAGGAAGATCGTATAAAACTTGATCTGCTACTGTTGTAAACGTGTATTTTTGAACAAAATACGTAGGGTCTTCTCTTGATATAATCCTACATATTTCTTTATTAGCACCGTCTAATTTTCTCCAAACTTCAGGGCCACTAATAAAATTATTGTCTACATCTAAATAGCTTTGGAACTCAGCATACATTTCTGCAGGAGTCATACCGCTAAAGCCTCTTGATCTTCTATGTAAGCTTTTTCAAGCCTTTTTTCCGTGTATTCTTCAGGACTTTCTATATCTTCTTTTGGGACATTTCTGCTTCCCATTGAGTCGTCTTCAAATCCTCCTGCAGGTAGCATTTCTGATGCGATAGCTTCAAATTCGTTTTTTCTTTCTCTATTGTTAGATTCTGTTTCTTTTTTGTTAGCATCAATCATTTCTTCAATCATCTCCTCAGTTTTTCTAGTATGAGAATCAGATTTCTTTATTGTGTATAAAACCCTGTCGTCTAACGGCCTATAGCTTTTGTCAGGGTTTTCACAAAGAAACAACACGGCTTCTTTTGTAGTTAAAACAGTAGTGTCTATTACTTCCCTTGTAATAGCCCATCGCTGTCTATGTTCAACCCAACGGACATTTAATTTTTTGTCATAATCTTTTAATTTTTTAACCATATGCCAATCAGGTATATACATAAATTCTCCTTGATTAAAGTGAGGATGAGGCCAAAGCCCCATCCTCCCCTACCCCACACCACCCCAAGGCAGTGTGAAGATGTGTTATCCGTTATTCTTGAGACCGTCAATTCTGAAATGCTTAGAACCATCGGTAGTTCCAAGGTTAGCATACCAAAACAACGTAGCTTTATAAGCCGCTTTTCCGTCAACACGGTGCATTATGTTTCCGTCCGTATCATCGAAGTCCCAATCAGCCAACTGATAAATAGCCAAGTGACTTTCATCAAGTCCAAAGATCGAGTCTTGATCATCGGCCGCTCTACTATAAGTGTCACCATAGTTTATAAACGAACATGAGGTAGGACAATCAATATCCCAAACGATTGGAATACCTGCCCAGTTAATAGCAGTAAAACCACCTTCAAGTTCCATGTCGGTAGCATACCTACGATTAGCTGTCAATGTACGACCAATTCTACGGAACTGAGTTGGCGTAGTAAGCATGATTGACGTTTCGGCATCATTTTCTGCTTGAGCTTCTAAGATTGAATCGTCAATCAAGTTTGGCCCAACATCATTAGATCCATTCATGTCTACTGGAGCCGCTCCGCTATCAGAAGCATCTCCAAAAACTTTAGCCGCCCACTCAGGATAATTCCCAGCAGTACGATTAATGCCTTGAAGAGAATCAGTATTATTGACAATTTTTTGAAGGCCGTCTATCTCGTTGTTGAGACTTCCAAACCTAACAAATTTGTCAGTATTGGCAGTGCCTAACTCGCCACCTGATGATGGGTTCTCTATTTCAATAACAGTACCGTCAGCACCTTTAGATCCTACGCTAGAAATTGTGTAACCAGTAGCTAAGTTGTTTGCGTCAGTGTCAAGTGCTCCACCAGTGTCAAGAACTTGAACTCTCATGCCAACTTTAAGATAATGTCCATTTTGAACTTTAAATGTATTGTCGTCACCTGCATCAGCGATGGTTTTTATAGCAACAACGCCTGTTCCATCGCCCCAAAGCTGACGGTTAATGTCATTCTTTAGGTCACGACGAATACCATCCATTTCAGCACTCATAGCTTTAACAAAAGCACCTCTGTCATTTTTAGATGCTTGCATAACTGGATGAGTGACTTGTATTGTCCCATAATTGAAAGCGTATCCAATTTGAGATTCTACAAATGTCTGGTTTTGTGGCGTTGGTAAAGTTGGGCCTCCATCAGCATCAGCTCTAGCACCAATCGCATTTGTACCACGAATGTTAATAGGTAGCCTTGCGTGACGACCTGACACGTCTGTTTTCCCTGCATCTCGCTGTAAACGAGACATTAAAACCCTACGCTCGCCTATTGTACTAACAAGGCGAGGAAGATAAAATTCTTTAAGAGCCGCATTAAAACTACCTGCTGTCGCACTATATTGTTGCGAAGCAACTCCTAAGAAGGCTGAATCTGCCATTTCTTTCTACTTTCTGTTTCCTCCAAGCATCTTGTTGACGGCATTATCTCCTGCATCTAAAAATCTTTTAACGGTATTTTCAAAACCTTCACCACGAAGATCCATACTTTTGTTCTTAGGATCTCTAATGGCTTTTTGTATAGATTCTATTGAAGACGTTGCCCCTTCAGCATGTTGCTGTGGAGGTGCATTATTTTGCATGTTTTGTTTGTTTGCTACATACTGAGACTGTTGTTGATGTCCCTGTTGTA
>Ga0163179_10002103_pt1 | contig 13952 bp, 8 predicted proteins | sample AtlANTMetagenome_FD_109643 | JGI IMG/M metagenome (GOLD analysis project Ga0163179, IMG submission 109643) | Marine eukaryotic phytoplankton communities from the Atlantic Ocean - Atlantic ANT 2 Metagenome | ecosystem: Environmental > Aquatic > Marine > Oceanic | place: North Atlantic Ocean...
AGCAGTTGCGACCGCTTCTGGATTCCAGCTCATCCTGGCTCCGCCCATCATCATGCCTGCCATCATGGCTGACTTCATGAAATCAGACGACGCTTCTGCGTCCTTTGGATCTGTGGACTGTCCATCGCCTGCATCGTTTGCCCAGTCTTCAAAGGCGATATCTGTAAAATCACCGTCGAAGTAAGGGTCTATTCGATTGATTCGATCCTCGAGGGGGGGGTGGGTGCCCATGATGTCTCCGAATTTGGAGGCTACGCCTCTTTCGAAGAACATGTGACTGGCCTCTTCTGCATGTGGATTGGATAATACCCCACCCAGGCTCAATCCACCGATTTTCTTGAGAGCTCCCGCCATGGCCTGCGGATTCCGCGTGAATTGAACTGCCGCCGCGTCCGCGAGGTATTCCCTCTGGCGTGAGACCGCACTCTTGATGCATTTGCCCACAAAAACTCCTATCGCTCCGAAAGCAGCAATCACCAAACCCAATACACCGATTCCTGCTAGCAAACCCCTTGGATCATTTTCATTATCGCTATCAGCGGAGAACCCTATTTCACACAAAACACGACCAATGACAGCGATGGAAACAATACCATGGAGAACCCCTGTCGTGCGTATATTCAAGCGCATGTCTCCATTGAGAATATGACTGAACTCATGCGCCATCACGGCCTGCAGTTCGTCGCGTGTCAACAGGTGCATGCAACCAGTAGTGACGCCGATCACTGCATTGGAAGGAGAGTGTCCAGCAGCAAAGGCATTGATGGATTTGTCTTTCAAGACATAAACCATTGGCATGGGCACGCCTGAGGCAATGGCCATTTCTTCGACCACATTCATCAGCTGGCGTTCCTTCGGATCCTCTGTTTCAGCGTGAATCAATCGGCCACCCAGCATTTCAGCGACTCGATCGCCACCTCCTCTGAGTTCGATGATTTTAGACAGGCTTCCCAATCCAATGACCAGTCCATTGCCAAGAACGACCCAAAGCATCAGTTGGGGGTTCCACATGGAGGGTATTTCCTTGCCTGCCTCTGGCGTTTTTAATGTGATCAAATAAGCCAGACTCACGTACATCAAAGCTGTGAGAATCAGAATCGACAAGGCGAAGAGTAGCAAAAGGGAAGTGGTTCTTCCCTTTGCCCGATCCTGTTGCTCGAAAAATTGCATGCGAAGTGAGGCGCAGTCAACCAATACTGAAGTTGCCCGTGTTCCGATCAGTCAAAGGATACCTTGGGCGCTTCCTTGACCGCCTCGTCCTTGACTTCAAAAAGTTCAGCTGCATTGAAGTTGAACATACCGGCAAAAAAGTTACTCGGAAAAGTTTCCCTCTGAGTGTTGTAGAACGTCACCGCATCGTTGAATGCCTGACGAGCAAAGGCCACCTTGTTTTCTGTCGAGGTCAGCTCCTCGCTGAGTTGCATCATGTTGGCGTTGGCCTGCAGATCCGGATAAGACTCAGAGAGGGCGAAGAAACGACCCAGAGTGCCCGTCAATGCGGTTTCTGCTCCGGCAAGTGCCTGGACTGCTCCGGCATTGCTTGGGTCACTTGCTACATTGGAGGCAGCTTGAGCAGCCTGGTTTCGAGCTTGTATGACCGCTTCCAGTGTCTCGCGCTCATGCTTGAGATAGCCCTTGGCTGTCTCGATCAGATTGGGAATCAGGTCATAGCGACGTTTGAGCTGCACGTCAATTTGAGCGAAGGCGTTTTTGAAGCGGTTTCTGAGTGTGACCAGTCGGTTGTAGATACCTACGATCCAGAAGGCCAGCACGATTACAAGGACCAGCAGGATACCAAGAGTGATGAGAATCTCTGTCATGATATTTTATAGTATTATTTGTTCCTCTGAACATTAACAATGTGGGTTGCCTACCGATGGTCTGGCAACTATAAAGCGCTCCTTTTTTTGTAATGAAGGCCTTTGTCAATCCGTTGATTCACAGATAAAATTGACCTAACGGATAACTTCAAGTTCTACATCGGGCAATAGATAATGGATATGTGGCTACCGCTAGGATTGAATCCGGCGTTCATCGAAGAACTCGGGCTGTTATCCAGAGAAGATGAAAATCAGGTCGAGGGCGATCCGTGAAGTACTTTTTCAAGCGATACCCATCTCATGCTCCAATCGCGGTAAACACCATTCCACAATGAGTAGGCATATTTTCAAAATGAACTTTCAGACAACCATATTCAAAGGAGTCAGCGCTATTGTTGCTCTCATCGTAGTCTTGTTTCTGGCTGGTTGCAGCAAGAATGAAATCACCGACGCAAACGCGGGTTCAAAACCATGGCATGGCATCGAAGTGTTTGCGGGAGGGCATGTGTTTGTGATTGAAACTTTGGAGGCGGGAGCGTTCAAAACTTTTGACTTTGATTCCATGCATGAAGGAGCCGGGTTCATTGCAATCAGCAGGGAGGGTGAAAAACAAGAGCAGGCGTTCGGCTATTATACGCCGAATCTAAGCAGTGAAGTGGCCCTCATTCTTGGTGACCGCACGAACGGGATTGAGGTCGTCGAGATGGAATCAACGGTTCAGACCATTGAAAATCTTGTGGCTGAGAAAAGTAAAGAGCGATACGCCGCACGCAGGCACCTTCAAGTGCTGGGGAAAGAGCTTGCTTCCGAGAACCCATAAAAGACAACCACCTTTTCTGGAGGAAAGAACCCTGATAAACGTCATTGACGGACCTTGCTTTACCCGGAGGAGGGAATCTGTCTTTTGCATCCGGGACCACTCACCGTACTGCGGCCACCTGATACAGGACTTATCTTGATCTGTGTGTTGATGCGTTCTTTCAGAGCTGAAACATGCGAGATGATTCCGATCAGTTTGCCATCCTGCTGAAGCCCTGACAAAGTTTCCAGAGCAGTCTCCAACGCTTCCTCATCGAGCGTGCCGAAGCCCTCATCCAGAAACAGCGAATCCACTCGGACTTTTTTGCTCGCCATTTTTGAAAGCCCCAGTGCCAGAGTCAGGCTGACGATGAAACTTTCTCCGCCTGAAAGATTCTTTGTCGACCTGATTTGCCCCGCTTGGTAATGATCCATGACATTCAACTCCAAAGGCTGAGATGCGTCACGAATCAGCTGGTAGCGATCCGTCATTTTTACCAACTGCTGGTTGGCATGCGAAACCATCAATTCAAAGGTCAGGCCCTGGGCAAAGTTGCGATATTTTTTGCCATCCGCTGAACCAATGAGCTGATGCAGTTTCTCCCAGCGCTGGTATTCGTTCCTCTGTAACCCGACAGCTGAGTGCTTTGTCTTTATTCTTTCCACGGATGCCGTGTTTTCATTCAGCTTGTGTTTGAGGGCGGCAACGACATCGCTCAGCACATTTCGAGTTGCCTCCAGTTCTTTTTGCATCAATTGCAAATCTTCAAGTGCCTTGTCTGTCAGCTGCTTTTTCTTCTCCGCTGCCAAGCTCGATTGACGGTCTTTTTGTCTGGCCGTCAGTTCCGTTTTCGCATGAGCCAGTTCTTCTGCCTGAGAGGATAAAATATTTCGATCCTCAAGAGACAAGCGGGCCTCCAGAAACGCTGGTTCATCTGCAAATCCTGCCGCCAACAACGCACCCGAAAAGGTAACTGACTTCTTTTCCAAATCCGGCCCTCTCTGCTCGAGGCGCTTTTTCAAGGATTCCACGGTTGATTTTGCTGACGTCAGCTGCTGCTGCAGTGTGGTGTTCAGATCCCTGATGTTCTTTTCTGTGTTCTCGGCATCCGTCACAGCCTTATTCAGAAGGCGCTCTTCATCATCAGGCTGTTTGTCGCCATACAACTGCTTTCGCTCATCGTTCGCGGCGGCATATTCTGATTGCAGTTCTACCCCTTTCGCCTGCTCGTTTTTCAGTGTCTTTCCCTGAGCCTCCATGACAGCGCCCAAACGCTTGATCTCGCTATCGATGTCAGTGATTTGTTTTTCAATGGTTGTCTTTTGACTGACCTGTTCCTGCCATGACCTGAGCCGGGATTGGAGCGTGTCAAGCAGGGGTGAGATCTCCGATTCGGGAATGACCTTGATACCCAGTGGCTGGAGCTTTTCAGAGACTGCCAGCTTGAGCGCTTCGAAATTGCTGCGAAGTGTCACCAAGTCATTTTCCAATGTTGCCATCGCATTTTCAGCCATCTTTTTGTCGTTGGCTGCATTGGATTCCACTTTTTCGATGGCACTCAGTTTGTGGTGAGCTTCGGCCTCTGTTTGCTCTCGCTGTTTGATGACCCTTTCCTGATCCTCTGCCTTATCGATCAATTGCGTCAATGCATTGATTTCTTTTTCAAGAGCACCGTGGGAGGGAATATTTCCTTTGGCAAAGGGATGTTCATCGGAACCACAAAGCGGGCAAGGCTTGCCATCCTCAAGTTTGGCTCGGTGATACTCAAGCTCTACGATTTTTTTGATGTAAGCCGTTTCACGAAGAAGGCCATCTTTGGTATCACGGTATTCCCGCAATTGTTTCTCTCCCAGTATCTCATTTAATATATTCTTGTCCTTCTGCAGGTTTTTCGTGATCCCCTCAAGCTCTTGCCTGTGGATGCCGCTTTGCTTCAAGGCTGCATCCAGCTTCTTTGTGGCGACTGCTATGATGGTCTTCGCCTCTTTGAGGTCGGTTTCTTTTTGTATGATTTCCTTTTGTCTGACGATCAGGCTGCCGCACTGTTCTTCGATCCCGGTCAGTCCACCGATCAACCATTCATCCCTTGCATGCTCTTTGGTGTATTGTATCACGCTTGCGAGTGACTGTTCACACTTGCGGCGCTTCTCCTTTTCTTTGTTCAGGGTCTGTTTTTCCGTTTCAATCTTTGCGGACGCCTTGCTGCAGTCGTCTGAAATTTCCGAGATTGCCTTTGTCTGCTGCGCCAGTTTCTGATCCAGCGAACGGATATTCTGGATCAAGGGGCTTGCTGTTTTCAGGCTTTCTCTGGTTTTGAGGAGAAGGCCCTCGGCGATTTCCAGAGCTTCGGTTTTCGCCTTTGCGGCAGCCTTTACTGCCGGCAGCGCAGCTTCCTCTTTTTTCATTTCAGTCTGATCATCAGACTGTTGTTTGCGCAGTGAAGTGAGCGTTGCATGGCTTCCATCGAGCGATGCTGCCTTGATGGCCCTTTCAAGCCGTGTGCGCCCGGGAATAAATGCTTCAGCCCTTTCCTTCAGTTTTACCTCCTCACCCGCGAGACCTCGGATTTCTTTCTTCAAGTCGTCCATGGTCGTGAGCCATTTGATGGCCTTGTCCGTTTCGGTGGATTGGGCTGCCAACTTACCTTGCTCATGCTGCTTCGCTTCAAGGTCTTCCTGAATCGCTTGCACCTGTTCCGGTTCAAGAATCACAATGCCTGATATTTCAGCCTGCAGCAGATCCAGCTTTTCCCGTTCTGCGCGTTGACGCTCGTGGACGCGTTGTGAAATATTTGAATAAATTTCAGTGCCCGTAATCTGCTCCAGAATTTTTGACTTCTGCTCAGCATCCGCCTTAAGGAATGTATCAAACCCTCCTTGAGCCAGTAGGATGGATCGGGTGAAACGGTCGAAGTCCATCCCCGTCTTTTCCTCGATGACCCGGCCGACCAGGCTTTTCTTTGTCTCGATGGGTTTGCCTGTTGCCGCATGGGAAATCTGATGTTCCTGATCCTGCAACTTGCCATCGGCTTTTTTGCGCGCCCGGCGTTGTTCCCAGTGACAGCGGAAGCGCCCGGCCCGGGATTCAAAGACAACTTCGGCGTAGCATTCGCCTGTCTGGCGGGACATGATCTCATTGCCGCTTTTCGTTATTTTTCCAAGGCGCGGTGTGGCTCCATACAGGGCCAGACAGATGGCATCCAGAATCGTCGATTTACCTGCTCCGGTCGGTCCGGTCAGGGCAAAGATACCATTACACACAAATTCGGGGTCTGTGAAATTGATCACCCACTCTCCGCAGAGGGAGTTCAGGTTCTTGAATCGAAGTTCGAGTATCTTCATGATCAGTCCCTTTATTCTGCGTTGATGTCCTCTTCATGGAGAGATTGGATGATTTCATTGTAGGAAGCGCTGAGCGCTTTCCTGTCTTCAGGCAATACCTCAGCGGCATCCAGACAGCGGGTGAATACATCCCCTGGATCCAGATCGTCCAGCGTTTCATCCGGCGATACCCGCCCCATGACCCGATCCATGATTCTCCGGTTTTTGACGCGTCTGATTTCCATGGGCGAATTTTCGATTGCAGCATCGAGTGTCTCCCGCAGGTTATTGATGATTTCCTTGCCGGTATATTCAATCTCAAGCCAGGCCGAGCTGCCCTCCATCTTTAACTGGTCCAGTTTTGCCTGGATAGCATCGAGCGTTCCGACCATGCGCTCCAGAGCTTGAAAACAGGGCACTGGGAGTTCTCTGATCAGCGGGGCGGAGTGGTCGAACTCAACCAGCACGACTTTCTTTTCCTGATTTGCTTCTCCAAAGCCCATCGGAATAGGGGAACCGCAATAGCGAATGTGCTCTGCAGTGCCTGCCTTCTGTGGAACGTGCAGATGGCCGAGAGCGAGGTAGTCGATGGAAGAAGGGAAAATTTCTTCGCTCACATGGGCCAATGACCCCACATAAAGCTCTCGGACTCCATCTCCGTCAACCGTCCTGCCGCCCGCCGTGAAGAGATGCCCCATGGCGATTATCGGTATGCCTTCAGAACCGGCGTTTGTAAACTCGGTTTGTTTGTCTTCCGCCACACGGCAGACTTCCGCGTAATGGTTTTTCACACCCTCCACAAGTTTGGCATTCTTGTCGTCGATCGTTTCCCCGGGTTCGACCGTTCGGATATCCTTATCCCTGAGGTAGGGCACCGCGCAGACGATGGCCCTGGGTTGTCCCTTCTTCCGGAGTACGATCACCTCATCTTCCGGGACCTTTGCCATGGAGCCGACCACATGCACATTCAGTGCCCGTAGCAATTCCTTTGGGGCATCCAGCAAGGATGGGGAATCGTGGTTTCCGGCGATAACTACGACGTGTTGACAACACGATGCTGCAACGCGGTAAAGGAATCGATAATAGAGTTCCTGCGCCCGATTACCGGGTGTCGAGGTGTCAAACACATCACCGGCAACAAGGAGGATCTCTACTTTTTTCTCTGTAATCGTTTGACTCAACCAATCCAGAAAGGCCGAAAACTCCTCATAACGTTTCCTGCCGTAAAGAGAGCGCCCCAAATGCCAGTCTGCTGTGTGAAGGATTTTCATAAATGAACTCTTTTGAGCATCATACCTCAGAACGCTTGCGTATCATAGGCTCACTTAAGCAAGCGGTCTCTTCTGCCCTGAATCTGGCTTGGGATCGTTCTGTTTCGATTGGATCTCTGGCAGATAAGCACATGGATCGCCGATTGAACAGGCCGAAGCCTGACCGAGGTGGCTGTTTTAGTTTCCCTTGAATTTGGCAACTTTACTCATGGTCTTTTTTCAGCGATTCGAAAGCAGCCTGTGCTGCATCCCTCGATTGTTTTAAATCGATCATTGGTGCGGGGTAGATTTCTCCCAGCTTGATTCCCGCTGCACTCAGGACTGAATCCGGGGCTTCCCACGGGTTGAACAGATATTCAGTGGGCAATGAAGCGATTTCAGGGATCCATCGTCTGACATAATTCCCATCAGGATCGAATTTCTGGCCTTGCAGTACAGGGTTGAACATTCGGAAGTATGTGGCTGCATCACTACCGCTTCCTGCGACCCATTGCCAGCCAGCACTGTTGCTTGCAAGGTCGGCATCAACGAGGGTGTCCCAGAACCAGCGCTCACCATGCGTCCAGTGGATTCCCAAATTCTTTACAAGGAAAGACCCAGCGATCATCCTGACTCGGTTATGCATGTAGCCTGTTTCCCAGAGCTCACGCATGCCGGCATCCACCATGGGGATGCCTGTTTCCCCTTTCCTCCATGCATGTAATCGGGGCCCACCATCTTTCCACGGAAACGTATCAAACATGGGTCTTAAGTTCTTTGTGGGCAGGTCAGGGTAATGATACAGAAGATGGTAGGCAAATTCACGCCATCCAAGCTCACTGCAGAAATGATCTACGTGCTTGTTCCTGAGTATATTGAGCATCTCATGCCATATTTGATGAGGGGATATTTCACCATTGCGCAGGAAAGGGGACAATCTTGAAACAAAGGGGCTGAATGGGTAATTGCGACCTGTCTTGTATTGTGGCAGCCCTTCCTCAAGGAATGCTTTCAGGCGGGCATGTGCGCCCTCTTCCCCAATATGCCAATATGGCTCCAGTTTTTCGTACCAGCGGTTTTGAGGCAGAAGCTCTTGAGGTTTGCAGGCATGAGGACTCCCGCTGTCACCAATATACGTTGCTTGCTCAGGCTGGGACAGCGGTGCACGCGGCTGATCGGATTTCAGGCACCCTTTGCGATAAAAGGATGAAAACACACGATGTGGAGTGCCATCGTCTTTCCTAATGGACCATGGTTCCCAAAGCAAGGATCCGTTGTGACTTTGCACGTCAATGCCCTGAGTCTTGAAATGGATTTTGAGGGCGGCGTCACGATGCATGCGCCAAGGCTCGTAGCATCGGTTCCAATAAATGGCACTTACCTGAAAGCGATGAGCGATATCGCTCAATACATCAGAAGGGTTGCCCTTGTAGATGGAAAGATGTCCCCCCAAAGAGCGAGCCAGGGAAGCCAGTGAATGACTTAGCCACCATCGGCTGGCGCCTCCCGCAGCGAACTTGCCGGGATTATCTTCATCCAGAATAAAGACAGGCACTACACGTCCTCGCTTTGATGCTGAGAGAAGCGCTGGGTTGTCCGCTAGTCTCAAGTCCTGCCTGAACCAATGAATCACTGTATCTTGACTCATGAGAAAATTTGACTTTGTGCGGCACCTGTTACCATTTCATAGCCGAATATCTAAATTTGATTCTGGCCTGTCCCCGTGCTTGGCAGGAATCAGCGCTTCCATGATGGCATCAATACCTACGAGACGAAAATATCGTTTCAAACGTGGAAACTGCATTTACGGAAGCACCTCCTGGCCATCCCAATCAAAGAAACGACCACTTTGTTCGGGTGTCAGCGATGCCATGACCGATATCAACTTTTGAGTTGAGAAAGAGGGTGAGAATATTTTCTCCGCTGGCACGCCCCTCTGAAATGGTTTCGACAACTCGCTGTCCACCATGCCTGGATAAAGCCCTACTATGACTGCCTTCTTGTTGCGTCGACTGATTTCTATCGCTGCATTTTTGATGACCATGTTCAAAGCTGCTTTTGCGGCACGATATGCGTACCACCCTCCCATTTGATTATCGCTGATGCTGCCTGCGCGTGCTGAAAGGAAACCAAAGAAGGAAGTGGTGTCTGTATTTAGTCTGGGCAAGAAGTGTTTGGCAATCATAGCGGGTACAACAGTATTGACCTCAAACAAGCGTTGAAATTTTTTGGCTGATAATTCACGTAGTGATTTTTCAGGTCTCATGTTTTTTTCATGTAACAGACCCGTTGCCACGATGACCATGTCCAAGGGCTTACCACTGGTTGCGCTCGCAGCAGCAGCCTCGATGGCATCTTCCTCCTGATAGTCCATACAATGGTAGTTGACACCTCGCAGCTTCATGTGTGGTTCCTGACGCGAAAAGGCATGAATGGCAGCATCCGGATTCTCCTCCGATAGCTGCTCTGCAAAAGCGTGACCTATCGCACCTGAGCTACCAAATATTGCAATATTTTTCATGTTTTTGACCCAATACTATCTGTATGTAACCCTGATGAGCATATTGTCAAAATCTTCATCCTTCTTTCGTAACATAAAACCATGTTTACTCCCCCTGGATGGTCAAACTTGAGGTCATTCCTGTGCCTGATAACCATTTCCTCCTTGATGTTTGTATCCTGTGTTCGACCATTGTCAGTCGGCCATCACTGAATTAGTGGTATACTCGTATTTGATTTTGGTTGCCAAGTGTCCATCCATACATAAATTTCCCATTATGCAAAGTTTAGCTATTTTTCTGCAGGCCCTGGTATGCGCTTCCATTTTTTTTGTGTGGGTTGTGCGATACGAAAATATCATTTCGGAGTTTAAACATTTTAAATATCCCGACTGGTTGAGAGATTGTGTGGGAATCCTGAAGCTTACCTTCTCCATTCTTCTGTTGGTTGGCATTACCCAGCACTCATTTGCCTTGGTTGGAGGCATTGGAATCACCCTTTTAATGGTAGCCGCTTTTTTTACCCATCTCCGGGTTAAGAACCCATTGTTGATGATGTGGCCGTCTCTGATATTGATGATTCTGTCCATTGTAATTTGTTTTTTGAATTATCGAATGTTGGGTGAGTGAATGGGGCGCCATTCAGTGGTGACTTACAAAAAGGTAGTTAAGAAAGCGCAATATCAGTCAATTCATTTATTGCGATCAGCACTATCAGGTTCGCGTTCCCTGCACCATTCGAATCAGTCAAAGAGGTGATTTACCTGCGTTACCAAGATGTGGATCTCGCCTCGGCAGGTCCCGAGCTTATCCTGATGGCTGCATATGGTAATCCATCCCCTGCTTGGCAATGGATGCTTTTGATCGTTTTTCTCGTCCTTGGAGTTGGTTGCCGGATTTACCGTTTGGACTTGAAGAGTGAGCCAGAAATAGCCTCTGCTGAGATTTTGTTGCCCGATCCTTGAACACCGTTCAGCGCCCTGGGTTTTCCTAAAAAAATTCAATCCGACACCGATATATCGGAAAATGAAAAATTGGAATTGTCTGTTCTGATGAGTTCATTGGAGGATCAGTTTTTCAGTCCTGATGCCAAGAGTGATCAAGACCCAAAGGAAGTATTGATACCTTGGTTAAACCGAGATTTTTAGGAATCGAATTCGGTTTCCCGCCAATAATCAGTCTTCATGCGAGGGTGACTGGCAATGGTTAACTTTTTAGTGGTGTCTAATTAGGAGGGGGCGCCACTTTTTGTTTAAGAAAACTATTAAGTAACCTTAAAATTAAAAGGCGTTTTTCTAATTCTGAATCTGGGTGGATTTATTTCTGTTTGATTATTTTTTTATTTTAAGACCAGTTTAATTGTAATTGCATTGTGTTTATTTTTGGATTAAAAACATAAATTAAATACTCAAGTGAATCAAAAGAAATGCGGATTATGTAAAATAAATTTCCTCTACGGTAATAATTTACGATTTTATGTAGTTTTTGGGTAATTGGACTTGCGGTTAATATAATAAAAACTTTTACTCCGTAAGTATATTTTTTGTTTGATTCTGGTTGTAAAAAAATTCTGTTTATGCTTAAAGTAATCATTAGGTTAATGTTGGTTTGCACGAAAGTTGAAATGACTTGTGCAAATTGCTACAAGTGTGACCATGCGCCTTCCAGTTATCTTCGGGCTTCCGCTTTGACTGTGTGATTTCTCCTGCTCAGGATTTCGCCCTTTCTCTAACACATCTTTTATCCCGGTTTTACCAGAAAGATGAGAAGCAAAACATTCATTTGTCTACAGGGCAAAATGCATACAATCACGGTAGGCATGCTTTTTTGGTTCAGTCTATCGATTCAACTCTGTGGTGATTGGGTTCAAGTGGGATCCGATATCGACGGCGAAGCGGCAGATGATGAAGCTGAAATTATTGCACTGAGTTCGGACGGATCAACTGACGCCATTGGGGCCAATCAGAATGACGTCAATGGCAGTGATTCGGGCCATATAAGGATATTCGTGAATGATGCTCCGACGCTTACTGGAGCTGGTGGAACCTTGTCTTTTATCGAGAATGATGGAGCCACAGCGACTGATGACAGTGTGAGTGTGACGGATGTGGATGACGCGAAACTAGAGTCAGTGATGATCACGATATTCTCAAGCTATGTAAGAGCAGTGAGGATGTCCTTGGGTTCACTACCCTTCGTCTACGACGCAGCTTATTATCTGAGTAACGAAAAATCTGTCCAGAAAGTAAGGCCGTGAATTGGTTTACGTGCGTGTTAAAGCGAGATAAGGATAGATAAATGTTTTGAAAACACCCCAACCAGTTATGCCAAGTTTATTGATTTTGCTGTTTGTAATTGCATTTGCCATTACGCCACATGTTGCGATTGCTCAATTTGTCCCCACGGAGATTGTCTACGAAAATTCACAAGAGGACGTGAGCGTGACGCACGCAAGACTGGAGGAATTTGGTGACGAAATCATTCTGGCTGGCGACAACCGCAAAATCATCCGATTTGAATTCGAATATTTCGGGAAATTTGAAGCTGATGGCGATGAAACATGTGTTTTGAGATTCTACAGAAACGATGGTGAAGCGTTGGTTCTTGACAGAGACGATGGTGAAGCGTTGGTTCTTGATGACAAGGCTCCAGGAACGCTCATATACGAAAGTCAGCCTTTTACTTTGCTCCCCGGTTACAACACAGCCGTACTGCAGGGCATCAACGTCGAAGTCCCAGATAAGTTTACCTGGACCGTTAAATTTGATGGTCTTACTGGTTTCAGCAAGGATCGAGCTGCTCTTGTGTTGACGGATCCGCCCGATATAGGGAAAAGCTTTGATGATTTTTGGGTTCGCTTTGGCAATGGATGGGATACATGGAGGTTCAAGGGGGATCCTATAGCTAACTTTGCATGCAAAGCTACTTCCGAGTATGACTTAGCAGCCAATGATGCTCCGACCTTGGGGGATGCAGGTGGGACATTGTCCTTTATCGAAAACGACGGAGCGACAGCGATTGACGTAAGCCTGAGTGTGGCGGACGTAGATGACACAAATCTAGAGTCAGCGACGGTCACGATATCCTCAGGCTATGTAAGTAGTGAGGATGTGCTTGGGTTCACCGTCCAGAACGGGATCAGTGGCAGCTGGAACTCCGGGAACGGAGTAATGATTCTGAGTGGGAAATCGAGCAAGGCCAACTACGAGACGGCGCTGGAGTCGTTGACCTACAACAATACTTCCGAGGACCCGACCATCAGTGCGCGCACGATCACCTGGGTGATCAATGATGGGTATGAAAACAGTTCAGCGGTGACATCAACGGTGAGTGTGACGGCAGTCAATGATGCGCCAACGATTGCAATCAATACGGGAGTAAGTGTGGCGAAGGCAGGCTCAGTTACCATTACGGCTTCTCTTCTCAAGGAAGGAGATCCTGATGATTCAGGAGCCGGTTTGATCTACGCAGTGACTAGCGCTCCGGTAAACGGGCAGTTGGAGTTGAGGACAGCTGCTGGAGTTGCCATCGGGAACTTCAGTCAGAATGATATCGATAAAAGTCGCGTGATCTATGTGCATGATGGCAGTGAGACCCTTGAAGATGGTTTTGCCTTCAGTCTTGCCGACGGGGGAGAGAATGAAGTCAGTGCAGCAACAGGCACCTTCAGTATCAGTGTGACAACACTTAACGCTGCTCCAACGGTTGTGACCAACACAGGAGGCACGGTTAAAGAGTCTGAGACTCTAGTTATCACGGGGGCGATGCTTCAGGCAATGGATCCGGATGATGCACCTGCCGGACTGACCTACACTGTGACCAGTGCTTCTGTCAACGGGCAGTTGGAGTTGACGACAGGTGTAGGGGTGCCCATCACAGTTTTTACTCAAGAGGACATCGATAGTGATCGGGTGATCTACAAGCATGATGGAGGTGAAAGCCTTGAAGATGGTTTTGCCTTCAGCCTTGTCGATGGAGGAGAGGATGAAGCTAGTGTGGCAACGGGCACCTTTAATATCAAGGTGATCGCCGTCAATGATGCACCAACGATCGCGACCAACGCAGGAGGCACGGTTAAGGAGTCTGGGAATTTCGTCATCACAAGCCTGAAACTCCAGGCAATTGATCCGGATGATGTACCTGCCGGATTGATCTACACCGTGACCAGTGCACCGGTCAAAGGTCAGTTGGAGTTGACGACAGCTGCGGGAGTCATCATCACGAACTTTACTCAGGAAGATGTCGATAACAGTCGAGTGATCTAT
>Ga0163179_10002104_pt1 | contig 13950 bp, 27 predicted proteins | sample AtlANTMetagenome_FD_109643 | JGI IMG/M metagenome (GOLD analysis project Ga0163179, IMG submission 109643) | Marine eukaryotic phytoplankton communities from the Atlantic Ocean - Atlantic ANT 2 Metagenome | ecosystem: Environmental > Aquatic > Marine > Oceanic | place: North Atlantic Ocean...
GGCTTGCTGCTGCTGAGGAGCCGCTGCTGCTGCAGCGAAAGGTTGCAAAATTGAAAGTTTTTGTTCGTTTTTGTCGAGGAGTCGAAGAGAAAACGTCGCTCCGCCGAGTAAAAATGCAAAAAACGCCAGACGATGCGAACATTCGGTTGGGCCTGTTGTGCGGCGGCCCGTAAATGCGGCAAAAACCTGACGTTTTTGAAAGTTTTATCGACTTTTACTTTTAGAAGCGGGATCGAAGTAGTTCTCTTTCGAGAGAATCGGTCCACATTCTACGTTCGGGGACGTTAATGTCAGACCACATTCGTTCGTGCCTGCGTTTTTTACTGGCTGCACGCTGCTTGTCGATTGCAGATTTAATCTTTGTTTTCATTTTTCACCTCTTTCGTGTAACTTCAATATCTAATGTATAACATCTAGAGAATCTTGTCTAGTAAATAGGCTGTGTTCTTTGACACCTTTGGTAGTTTTAACATTGTCGAAATAGTACGAGCGTTGGGAATTGAACCCAAGACCATGGCTTTATAAGAACCACTGCCGCAACCAGCGCAGCACCCACTCGCTAGGAACACCATTGAGGTGAATAGAAGGTTATTAAGTCCCGATAGAATAGAAAGGTAAGTTAGTCCCGCTTGCAACTGAGGCGTATGCGGGCTACTATATATAAAGAGGTGCAAACATGAGAGATTCTTTTCACGTTATGAGAACAGGAAGACCGCCCAAAAAGGCTGACCTTTCTGAGCATAAAATAGGAATGTCGTTTAAAGTCGATCCAAGACTAAAGAATCTTTTACTTGAGATTTCTGAAGGGTACGATGTTACCATAACTGAATTGCTTTTGATGATGACATTAAAAGAAGCAGGGTTAGAAAGTTTAGATGATTTTGGATCAGAAGAATAAACTTACAAAGTTGCACATTTCGGTTCCTTTTTGGTTAAAAGAACTGTTGGTCGATGCTGCTAAGAAAGAGGGCATGAGTACGTCGCAGTACTGCTCTTTCAAATTAGAGAGTAGCGCTAGGGACACCATTGGAGTCATTAGAAAGCCCCCCGTATCTTCGATACCTACGGTTAGTGATGTGTTAAGAAGTTATGTCGAAGGGACCAGCAAACTCATCGGGCCCTGTGGCCAGCCCTTCCCGTGCGACTACGATCCTGATCAAGTCAAAGTACTTGGAGACTACGAGTTCTGTCATGCTTGTGACATCTGTGTTCGATAACTCTAACTGTTCAACCATTCATCCATCTCCTCTTCGCCTTTTGTTTCTTGGTCGCATATGTCTACAAAATATTCTACCTTATCAGCATTCCTGAATATTAAACTAATGTCGTGGTACTTCTTATTGGTTGGGTTCTGCCCTGAATGCCATGCCGATAGTGAGCAGCCCTTGATAGCCTTCTTGCATACCTCCATGGAGTAGTTACGTAATGCGACATCGACCTTCTTTCGACGAGCCTCATCGAATACTGTAGTTGATCTTTTGTTAAAGGTTTCCTTCCAGTAATCAAACAGTTCTTGTGATTGATCGTCTGTTTCAAACAGTGTGCTGTTATCCATTATGCCTCTAGTTCTACGTTGTCTTTGGCTATTCGATACTTACCCATAGACGTTACTGCTGTTATATTAATCGCTTCTAGTTCCTCTGTAAAGGGGTGGAATGGATCATCGCTATCAGTTGCTTGGGCCTCAGCACGGCTTAGTACTTCGTGTAGTAACTTCAGGTCTTGGTAGTCGAATGGTATGTCTACTACTTGGTAGTCTTTTAAAACTTCTTGTGACTCCTCCCAGTCTTCATGATTACGACCAGCCTCTCCAGTTAAGAACTGGATACCTCTGTCTACATCAATAAAGCCTCGTTCAAGGCCTTCGATTACCCATGCCGCAGCAGCGACTGGTGTAAGACTTGCTTCGATTTGTTCTTTTGTTTTGTTTTTCATATTGTTTTTAAACCTCCTATGGTTTAGTTAATTTTTTGTTAGTGTAATGATTTGAACGGTTAATGGGGTTAGCCATTCAAAGTTAGGGCTGGAGGGTAGTAGAGATACACCTCCAGCCCTTTTCGGCTCCTAACTCCTTTGACTTGGCTTGACATTGCCGGTGAGTTTTTCTTCCCACCTGTCAAGTATTCTTGGGCTAGGTTTTTGTCCCCTCTGTAAGCCTTTGAGATATTCAATTGCTTTGTCGGGTTCATACTCCATGTGTACGTTGAACTTCTTTGCGTACAACGCACACTCACGTTCATCGAAGGCACTTGAGCCGGAAGGTCGGTAAACCATTCCGTCAGTTATCCAGATTATTGGAGCGCCGATAGTTTGTCGTTTGCTCACTGCGTATTCGATTGCTGGTAAGTCGTTTCCGTTACCATGCCAGAATCTCGGTAGTGAACCTCCGAACACTTTGCCCTTGTCTGCGAGTATGAACGTATTGGGTTCACCTACATCCCAGCCACAAGAGTAAGCGATGACGGTACAGCCTGGTGCTGCCATCATCATATCTTTTACCTGATCTTTTGATAAAGACATGGAGCCTGATACATCGATCAGCACTACGCCTCCTTGAGCCTTTACCTTCTTATCAAAGATTCGTCTTTCGGGGTCAGTAAGCAGTCGTTGTATCCTTCGTGGGTTTCTACCTACGTTTGATGCAACTCGCTTTTTACCGATTGCCCCTTGAACTGTTAAAGTTAGTGGCAGTGTGTTATCAACCTTCACTGGTATCCAGTCGCCTATGGCGCTATTACGACCAATAGAGTTTAGTGCTTCTTTTGCTCGCTTTTGGATATCTTTGCGATCTATCATCTGGGCCTCATTGTCAAGTTCCTCTTTGGAGGTATCCTTGCCAAGACCGTTTGAGTGATCTACCGCTACACCGTCTGCCTGACCTTCTTCGCTTACTTCCGTTTCCAGTTCCTCTTGTTCTTCGACTTCCTCATCTTCTGATGAGTCGTCTTGTGAAATGGGTTCTGGTACGGACATAGGTGGCTGTGGCATGGAAGCAATACCTTCAATTAGCATTGCGAACTCTACCGTGTAAGCCATTCCTGCTATCCAGTCGGGATTCTTTTCTGGTATATCTGTTGAGCCATAGATTTTGAAAGCAGTTGAGTCAGCAGTTCGTTGAACGCCTGCATGTCGCTTTTTGATTTCTCGAATTTGGTTCTTTTGGAACTTAACCAATTCTTTACCTATGGTTCTTAGTTGATCTGCCCACGCTGGAGCCTCTCGACGTATACCTGTTAGTAGTGGTCGAAGTCCACCAGTGTGGATAGAAGCAGCCACTGCGTAAACTGATTCTGCCCATGAGTTGGTTGAGACTAGTATCTCACCATCATGTTTTTCAGAACCAGTTACCATTTCCTTCATTGGGAAGCCAAGTTGCTCGGCTATGAAGTTTACTCTTGCTTCTTCGGCTGCTCTGATCGCTCCCTCTGGAGTAACTTCGTTAATGTACGGAGTTAAGTCTTGGGGAGAAACCTTAACGTGGATTTGCTCATGCGCTCTAATGCTCTTAGCAAGGTCAGAGTCATCTAAAGGTACTCGCATGATTCGACCTGAAACAGTGATAAAGGGTTCGCCTCTAACTGCTCTGGCTCGACCTACATCCCAGCCACCAGTGTTACGGATATCTTTCCGTGTAAACACCTCTGGCATTGGTCGATTCCGATTTTCAATTTCTTCTATAATATGGTTTGTCATTGTAATCCTCTCTACGGATTATTATGTGTCAAGTGATTTACTTGATACTTCAAAGTTAGCATACTTTGGGTTGGTTGTCAAGTTTTTTATCTGAGATTTATGGGGGAGAGGGTAACCAACCAAACCCCTCTCCCCCTGTGCTATGGTTAGGTGAAAGAAATAAAACCTAACCATTTGGAGGCACGATCTTTAGCCTTCGCTTACCTGAAACTTATCTATGTTGATTGCTTCGATAAACGCTGTGGCTCGTTCTCCTAAGATAAGTTGGGCTGCTTTTTCCTCTCCCATTTGACGAGCAAGTTTGCTCATAGATTGGAAGAGTCTAAGCGACATTCTTTCAGAGCCAGCATCAGCCATTCGATCTGCATACCCTCTCCAGTGAGTTGGCAATGTAGCCAAAGCATCTGGGTGAGGTCTGTCAATTCGTAACCGAACTGGGAACCTATCTATTAGTGCTTGAGGCAGTTCTTCTATGACTTCAACATTCGTAGTCATGACGACTGTGTAGCCTGGTGCTGGAGTTGTTTTTTCTCCAGTTACCGGATGCTCCCATTCAGACGACCCATCAGAGTCAGTCATGTTTAGGAGCGTAGCGAACACGTCACCGCCTGCCTTATCAATTTCATCTACTACGAGACGAGCGCCTGTTCGACGAGCCTTGATTGCAACACCTTCTATCCATTGGAAGCCTCCATCTGCTGATGGAAGAAACCCTCCAGTGACATCCATGTTGGTCATGTCATCGGTACAAGTAAGTCGATGTGACTCTTGCCCTTCTCGCTTTTGTGTGTGAAGTGCGGAGAAAGTCTTACCAGTTCCCGGAGGGCCGTAGAGGATTACCCTATCGACTCCTGCGTGTAGAATCTGTTTGTAAGTTTCCCAACAATTCTCTCTATTATCATTTGTATCCATTTTTTGTACCTCCAAGTACATAATTGGTTTTTGGTTTTTGGTTTTAGTTAGTGGGAGGAACTTCCCCCCACCAACACTCACATTAGCAGATTACTCTACTGATGTCAAGTCTTTATCTAAAGTTTTTGAAATAAATTCTTCAACTGTAGTTCTGGTCTGTTGTGCGTTTAGTTCAATTTCCGCTACGTGGTCCGAAGCGTCATACGAGTCTAGGCTCACAGTGTAAACCATCGGATTCATTTCACCTTTAATCCATTCGACACAAGGACTGTCGTATTGCAAGTCAAAGGGTACGCATTGATCGCTGATGATAATTCCGAATCCTGTTGAAGCATAGTGGTTTTCAAGCCCTGCTGGTGGTGTGCCTACACTTTCTACAAGTGTGTCAAAGATAATTCGACTTGCATAAGTCTCGTCATCTAACCTGCCATTATCGTAGGCTTTCTTCAAACCCTTAGCCAAGATTTGATGAATTACCTCTCCTGACCAGTGAGCGTAGAAGTGTATTGCTTCCTCACTATGTTTCTGTTTTATTCTTATGGTTGCTCTGCTTCCCATTGTTGTACCTCCAGTACAATTAGTTAATAAGTAAACCTTAGCCTACTTTTGGTTTGGTGTCAAGTCTTATTTAAGACTTTCTTTGGAGAGATCGAAGTACTTTGATTTCTGATTTCCAGTCATCACCGTACTGTTGATTCTCTTCTAAGAATGCTATGACGTTTTCTAAAACACGAGTGTTGTATTGCTCGTCTGTTTCAACTATAGGTGCCATGTTTGTATGCATCTTATATCAACCCTTCCTCTTGTAGGCTTTCAATATCTAAAGACCACGCTTCAATTCCCTCAACGAAAAGATTATCTATAAGTGAGGTCACATAGTCTAGGACTTCGTGGTATTGCTGTTTTGTACCATTGTCAGCGTATACTTCGAATTGCTCTCGCCTACGATCAACGTCATCTAAGATGTGACGAAGTGCTTGATAGCCGTATTCGTTTGCATCACGCTCATCAACTTCTGGTTCTAATGTTTTTGGTTTTTGCATTTTACCTCCAAGTAAAATTGTTAATTAATATTTTCACTTTAGCATAGGGGAGAGGTCTTTGCAACCCCTCCCCCAAACTTTAGACTGATGCTAGTAGCATTTCCCCAGTCTGAATGGTCAGGCTTTGGGCCTTCGATGGATCAGAAACAACATTAACTTGCTTGAGTTGTTTGCTTTTCCCTTTTGTTCCAACATGGAACTCATAGGACTGTACTGCTTGGTAGAGAGAGTAAGCGTTATGCCCGAAGGTGTTTGCTTCTTCCTCGTAGTAGTACATGATTCCATCACGTCGTTTCTCCGCTGCATTAACTGCTTTAGTATTAGCGTCGGCATCAACGATAAGCGGAGCAACCTTATCAAGGATTGTGTTCCGCAAGAAGTTCGTCATTTGCAGACCTTTAAGCATGGTCGCATTAGTGATGAACCTATCAAAAGCATCTGCGTAATTCGACATGACTTGTGCTTTTTGAAATAGCAGTCCATCATGGTTACGAGTACGCTTCTGTGCGATTTGCAGAGTACCTTGACCCTGTTGGTTCGTACAGAATGGTCGGAATGTGAATCCGATGGCTTTTGTTTTGTAGGTGCTGTTAAGACTAGCAGTGTACATAATGTGTTTAGTTAAAGAGTCACCGTCACCGAAAGAAAAGTCATCTTCGATATCTTGGGTGAATACTAGAACTGCACCATTATCCCATGTCTGCATACCAGTAACACTTTCAGGGAACATGGCCTCAGCCGTGTTTAAAAGTGATAAGTATGAGCCAGCATAGTAGCCTTCTTTAACACCTGCATTAAGAACTACCTGTTCACCGTTTCCTAGTTCACGGTAAAGAGTGAATGATGATTCATCTACAGTTCCGTTAGGAAGAATAGTGCCAGTTAGTTGTGGTTCGAAGAGAGCATCGGAATCCAAAGCAGCGTCAGTTGCTGACCTACCCTGTTCCCATGTCTTACTTCTAGTTAGCATGTGTGCCATAATTTAGACCTCCATTTGGTCTGGTTATGTTTCAAGTGATTTACTTGATAACTAAAAGTTAGCACACATTTTATATCGTGTCAAGTCTTATCTAAGAAATAATAAAATTTTATTTAATAGTTGTAATTCTGGTCAAGGCCTGATAAAGTGAAACACATGAAAGTAAAAGTTTATTACAACCTACATAAGCACACATTCAGTGTCCAGACCAAAACCCCGAAGGGGTGGAGGGTTACGGACTACGCTGACAAACTTAACCTCACAGATGTGGAGTTTCGAGTGAGCGAGGCCGGAAGGCAGCGAGTGCTAAAAGAAGGTCGGAAGAATGTCCACGCCTTTGTGATCGGAACACTCACAGATGAGGAATTAGACACGACAATAGATGTCTCTTACAATCCGTATAAGGCTGGTCATTTCTTTCGTAAGGATAACGGAGAGCCTGTTACCAGTGCTGAAAAAGTTACCTTAGTTAATCGACAAGTTAAGATTTCTTAAAAAAAGACTTGACACGCCGATAGCACTGTGCTAATGTACTTATACCTCGTAAAACAGGTAACACAAAAAACATACTTGAACTATATTCGATCTTGCTGGTCTGAATTATATGGGAGCCTAGCGACCTGATTCAACCTCAAACGATTTGTATCTGGTATGTTCAAATAAAAACCGATACTGGAGTGACTGCCAGTATGAAAGTCGAACCAAGGTTTATAGGCTTTGAGAGATAGGCAATGAACTGTACGGTAAAGACGGTACTTCGTAAGATTAGAGTCACGGCACTACGGTGCGCTCCTGATCGACTTCAATAGGTTTGGCTTGAAGGCTGCTAGTGAAAACGGAAGCGCTTTCGTTTGTTCATCGGAACGCTTCAAGTCAGGTGAGGCCCCAATCGAAAGGTTGGGGTTTCTTCCTGGAATGGGCCCGACTGGTCGATAGGTACGCCATAGGGACACCATAGAGTGGAATAGAGAGTGAGTGAGTCCCGATAGATACGGGACATACATACCCCTCTTCTTTTTTTGGCCTGATTTGGTTTGGTGAGCAGTTTCAATTCATGCTCAGGAATTGGGATTACATTACTGGGATTGTGCCGAGTTCCTTAAAACTTGTCGCAATCGAACCACCATCGTTGCCCTCATCGTCAGCCATTGGAATTAACCAGTTGCCATCATCAAGGACTAAAGCGATTGGTCGTTTGTACCAATAGTTTTTATCCGTTTCTTCTTGGGTAAGGTATTCAACTTTTACAATCGTTCGACCAACGAGTTTCTCACTGATCTTTCCTTCCCAATTTATTGTTATTTCATCACTCATCGTTACCTCCATGAGTAGTAGTTGTTAATACTGACGTTAGCAGATCGTCTGCCGAATGTCAAGCCCCCACCCTATCGCTAGGGTGAGGGCATTTGAGATTACTGTAAAACCAGTTTCTCAATTTCAATGAGTGAATAGAGACTTTGAACCATTGCGTCTTGCATGGCTTCCCATTGCTCATCGGAGTATCTTTCCGATGCTCGAAAAGAATCAACAAGAGTTCCTTGTCCGTTGTCATGCTGTTGCATGATAGGCAAGTCGTCAATTCTTGTTTTGTGGATCGACACCCATTCGCCAGTAGATGGAGCCATGAATAGTACTTCACCCCATGACTGAAAGTTGTAACTGTTTCGACGAATTGTCGCTTTTACCCTTCGGGCATTTTCATACCTTTTAACAAAGAGTGTACCAATTACATCACTTCCATGAGTATCAACATACATATCGAAAAAACATTCTGTGAAGTCAGTTTCAACATCTGTTGGTAATTTGGTTTTCATTTGAAAACTTCTTTCCTTGACGGTATTTCCATCAACGTATTGAATGTTAGCAGATGCCGATATGGATTGCAACTTTTTATCTAAGAAATTATTTTGATTAAAGTGTTGCATTTTTCTTATGAGTAGTGTAAGGTGCGTTTATCAACTATTTGAACTAGGAGGTTCAAGATGTCAGACTCAAACGTGGGACAGCCACTCTACGAAGTCGAGATTAAAAGAGAGCAGCGCAGTTACTTCGCTAAAGAAGATGCGGACTTTCAAACTATTGAAAGCATCGTCGAATGGGCAGAGACATCTGACATTCCCTTACAATACTTTCACGAAGTAGAAACGATCACTGTTTTCGATTTAGACGGCAACAAAGTTTACATGCAAGAAAGAGTGGTGCAATAATGTTAAAGATAGGCGATAGGGTAAAAGTCCTTGACCAAAACATAACAGGCGAGATAGTCCGATGGGATGGCGCTCAAGCAGTTGTCCTTGACGATGATCGTGCCGACTGGATAGAAGAAGGTGACGATGGAACTCTAGTGTTCCGTGTTTTGGAATTGGAAAGAGTGGTCAACTAATGGTGAGAATTGAATTTGAAGAAGCACCCAAGAAGAAGCCTGCTTATACGAAACCAAAATCTTGGGTAAAGTGTTTGGACTGCCGAGCGATCATCGCTGATCGAATAGCAGATCGTTATCCCACTTGCCCATTCTGTGAAGGTGCAAACTGGAGCAATGATAAAAATTAAAAAATCTTAGATAAAAGGTTGACAAACAAAAAATCACCTGATACATTTAAGTTATACAAATAAACGAGTCAGGAGGACTCAAATGAATACAACAGTAATTATCAACCAAACTAAAGTAGAGGAGTTGGCAGCCCAAAAAGTTGTTGAACTTCGATCCACTTTAGCCGATGCAAAGAAAGCAGTTGAAGAAGCCGAAGCGCAATTCAAAGCGTTAGGAATCGAATCTGTAACTCTTGTAGACGGAACCAAAGTTGCTATCGTCACACAAAATAGACGAAGCCTTGATAATGACACTCTCAAAGATGTACTCCCACAAGGACAACATCAAAGAGTAACCAAACGAGTTGGTGACATGAAACTCATCGACGGAGCAATCGAAGCAGGTTGGTTAGATGCAGACCTCGTAGGTCAAGCCATCAATGTTAAAGAAGTACAATCGCTGAAAGTTACACAGCCAAAGCGATAAGTAGTTTGGGCTGGGGGTTGCAAGTTGATCCCCAGCCCGATAAACTTGTAAATATAAACCACTATAGTTAGGAGACTATATGATACACAAAGAATTGACAGATGATGCAATCGTCTTAGATCGAGACTTAACTCATCTTGACGCTGATCTGTCAGAAGAAGAAGTGAACCAAATGCTTCGTGAATTGGGTATTCCCGAAAACGAAGTTAGTATTGGTGTACACTTTAGTGATGAGATTCCCGATTACGAGGGAATCCGTAATTTGGCAGATGATCTGCTAGGAGGAAACTAATATGCCAAACTGGTGTAGTAATCAAATTGAGATTAGCGGCGATACAGCCGAGATGAAAATTGTCCAAAACATTATTTGTGTTGAGGAAGGTGAGTATTCTTTAACTAATCTTTATCCAATGCCGGAGATACTCGAAGGCACAACATCACCAAGTGCTAGGACAGAGACTTTCGATGAAGATGGAAGGTACATGTCTTATGTCAATGACCCAGACAATGACAAGTGGACTATGGACACTTGGAATGAATGGAAGGCCCGACATGATGCACAATGGGAATCTTCCAAAGTTTGCATTGAGCAAACCGGATATGCCAACTGGTATGACTGGGCTTGTGCCGATGAAAACTGGGCAACCAAATGGGGAGACTGCGATACGGATTTAACGTTTAGCAGAAATCACGTTTGGGGCAGATACGAAACTGCTTGGTGTCCTTTGGGTACAGAGTTTTGGGTAAAGGTAACTGAAAAGTACCCTAGCCTAAGAGTCGTTGTCTCATACGTTGAAGAAGGTATGGGATTCGAAGGCGCAATGTCGATTCATAATGGAGAAGTCTATTATGACGAAACTACCGATGCGAGTATGCACATGTCATCAGCAATGAACGCTTTGCCTCAAGATGACGAAGTGTTAAACAAGCGCTAATCCTTAGCGGTAGTATAAAATACTTAGCCGGAGGGGTTGCAAAGCCTCTCCGGTTAGGTTAAACTTAACTAACAAAGAAGCCAAGACAGAAGGAATCAAAATGGCTAAAAAGAAGAAAAAACTAACAATCGAATTAGAACCTTTCGACATGGATAAAGCCATGCGAAGGATTGCGTATAAATCCAAAGTGGAGCACATGCGTGAAGGTCGCAGACAAAGGGCTGCCGTCTTTACTAATCGTAAAAAAGAAGCAAGTCGAAAGGCATGCAGAAAGGGGAACTGGTAATGAGTACCGAGTTTCAAGAACGAACAGATACCGAACCACTACCGTTGAGTGATCGCCTATACTTGGTGATGGAATCTCTCAAGATGGTAGAGGAAGGCTTAGAAGTCGTTTATCAAGATGCCCTCGATGAAGGCTTTGATGACGAGGAAGAAATAGAGGACTCACTTATGGATATGCGTGAAACTGCATTCATAACTGTTTTGAGATGTCACACCAACAGCAAGCGTGAGGCCAAACACATCGTTCAGGCTATCGCTATGGAAATAGGTGAGGACATTGGCTAATTGGTCGTGGGTAACATATCCAGTTACTATCGTTCCTCCAATTAGAGAAGGGCATGACGATTCTGACTATGCCAGACAAATGAGCGGTCAAGGAAATAAAGATTTCGGAACTGGTTATTGTTGCGATACTTTTTATGGAATGGACATGTTCACTGATGACATGACATGCTATTGGTGCGCTTATGGAGACGACTGGGAACAAGAAGAAGTAAGTCAAGGCTTACTGCACCCTTACTATATTGGGCTAAGGCTTATCTCTGATAGAGTCGGGATCGACTTTTGGGACATTGATCGTAATCGAGTAGATAAGTATGTTCGTAACGAATCAAAGCCTCGTAGTAGATTCTGGTTTGGTTCACCTCGCCGTTTCATGCGTGGCATTGACCTGATGGTCCATGTCTACTTACCTAACATGCTAGATGAGAAGTACCCAGAGTTAAGTACCTACCTAAGAACAACTAGCCCTAGATGGGGAAAGAGTTGGAGGAAGTGGTAATGCTTAAATTAGTATTTGGGAATCCTGTCTACCGTCGAAGGCGCATTGCGTTTACGATCTGGTTAGTGATTACGGTTACCTCAATCTGCGTTATTGGTTCAAACCTAATTCATGGAGGACTGTAATGGATAAACTAGAAGAACTACACACCGGAGAATTGAGAGTCGCTAATGACTCTCTTATTCTCGTATTAGAACTTAATGATGAAGATGGCTATCAGTGGGCAAACGTGATGTATGTCCACGATCAAGTCGATATGGCTACGTCAGTAGACTTAGTTATATCTACCGATTCACCTACCGTAGAACTTAATGAGGTCTTAAACCTGCCGAACAAACTTGTGATACAAACTGATCTTTACAGCACTTGTGATCTCGATCATATAGGTATGCTAGTCGGTACGTTAGGCGAACATGAATCAAGTTGTCTGAGTGAACTATGGCGTTCGAAAGAACGTAAGCCAACAATTACTAGTGACTATCACTACACTGGGGAACCTTTCAGTAACGAAAGCCGAGAGGAAGCGCAGAAAGATCCACGATGGCAGTTCAAGGTAGATCAAGGCAGCAACACTAAAACGATGCAAAGTAAGTCATTATCGAAGTTATTTGAGATGATGGATAACGAAGAACTACAGAACTTGGCTACATAAAAGTTTAGGTAAAGAGTTGCATTATACTGTCAGTTGTGTATACTGGAGTTATCGCAAGGAAGTACCAAGCGAAGTTAGGAATAAGATGTTAAATCAACTAACAAAAGAAACAATAAGAGTCGAACTCGTAGGACAGTTACAACTGTTCAGTCAAGATGAGATTCTTGGAAACAAATTGGCTAAAGAGGGTTGTACTCGCTGCCAATGTGGTTCAAAATACTGGGAAAATGATATTTGCCATAGTTGCGGAAAACCTTTTCTCGCCTTAGTTTTTGAAGGCTTTTTCGATCACATCCAGTAATTGAGAAAACAATCGAAAACCAAATAAGCCTCGATCCGAAAGGGTCGGGGTTTTTGGCGTGTATGGGTTAAAAAGCCCCGTATAATTCGGGACTATTACGGGTGCTTTCCTCGATGAGGATCATGCGGGGGTCCGTTTACAACCAAAGGCGGAATCGTTTTTGGGGGTGTTTTGCCAACTGTTACCGGAGACTTCGTGCCTCGACGGGAACTTTTGTTTTCCACTTTAATAGACTATTATCGGTATTCGAGCAGCCGTGCAAAAATTGAACATTTTGTCGGTTCTCGACATGTTTTAGAGTTTTCGTTTTCCTCGACTCGAATTTGCGTTCCCGTAGGAACACCATAGCCTCTATTAGAAGGTTAGAAAGCCCCGTATAAGTCGGGACACACTGAGGGGCTGCTTGAAATGGGCTGCTTTTTGGCCTGAACAGGCCTTCGAGTCGAAAAACGAAAAAAACCCCCACTTCGAGAGTGGAGGCTCCTTTCATTTTTTTATTTAGTTTTTAGGCAACAATTCGACGATTCGATCTTGCTTCGTCTGCGTATTTGCTAAGAGTTTTCGCTGCGGAAAACCAAGCATCACGCTCTAGTAAGAATCGACGAGGTAGGTTCTCTAATTCGCTTAGAGAAACATACCCCAGTTCGGGGAATCCTTGTCCAGTGTCGCAAAGTCCGAACAGCACTCCATCAGGAGACATCTCGGTTATCAGCCAAGTCGCTCCTGCGCCTGCTGTAAACAGTTTGACGACAGGGGCAAAGTCGAGGCCACCTTCGCTTTTGAGGTTGGCTTCGTAGTTCATACGAAGTTTCGCTTCAATGGCTTTGGTAATAAGTTTCATAACTTACCCTTTTCTACTTGGGAGCAATCCTTCGAGGCTTTCACTCGAACCAGTCCTTACGGCGAACTGCTCGCTTTTCTTTATAAATTCCATGATACAAGGTCTTTGAGACAAAAGCAACTTTTAAGTAAGATTTTTATTTTTTTATGTTTGGGGTTGCATTTTTCAACTGGTCAGGTTAAGATGAGTTCATGAAAGCAGTTGAGAGATACTCAACAAATACCTTAGGAGGGTATATGGCAGAAACACTAATCGGGCATTGCCCAGTGGATAGCGGTCAGATAATGTTAATTGACCCATGTTACGTCTTAGCAGACAACAACACTAATGATAAGAAACTGAACCAACTCTATTTAGACATTTGTAATGTCACGATAGAGCAAGGCGCAGGGGAAATTGAACTTGGTGTAGCAACCGGAACATATTACGGAGATGGTAACTATCCGGTCTATGCTGAGATGGACGGTAAACGAGTTAAATCCATAAGGATTGACTTTACTTAATCGCAC
>Ga0163179_10002105_pt1 | contig 13947 bp, 27 predicted proteins | sample AtlANTMetagenome_FD_109643 | JGI IMG/M metagenome (GOLD analysis project Ga0163179, IMG submission 109643) | Marine eukaryotic phytoplankton communities from the Atlantic Ocean - Atlantic ANT 2 Metagenome | ecosystem: Environmental > Aquatic > Marine > Oceanic | place: North Atlantic Ocean...
ATAGTATGTTTAGTTCATTAAGGCCTGGAAAATAGTCACAATACCGGGTAGATCTATCGTCAGATCCCTGATTTATACCTGATTCTGTATCTATTTATCTATATTTATGGTCATTAAGGACCTAGAAAGAGTCAGAATATAACCCCCCTGGCGTGTAATTATATGCTTTTTGATTGTTGATAGGGGATACAGGGTATGATACAATAAAATACTTATACTATGGAAATATTAATTTACTTTATGATTGGATTCTGTGCAAGAGATATGTACTCTTGGTTAAGAGATAAACTTCAATATACTATGGAAATTAATTTTCTTCAAGACTTATGGATTGATGATTACGACACAGAGTGGGAAGAAGACTCTTAATACCTCTTAGTCATATATTCATCTAACAATTCTTTAGCATAATTTAGCTTTAGCCTAGCTTGTCTGTGGTAACTTTTAACTTGCTTTTCAGTTTTATTATCTGGCAAGAAACCTTTAGATAATCTCCACTGCCCCCAGAAAAACATCCAAAAGATAACAAGAGGCTGCATGTCCATAAAAGGAGCTTCTGTCTTAGTAAGAAAGTTTTCAAACTCTAAATTATCTATATAAAAAGAGTGCATATTGCATAGATCAGAAAGAACAGGAGCCATACCAGAATATTCAAAATCTATAATTTGGTCAGTAATTGTAAAGTTAGCAAATGTTGGGTCATTATGAGAGAACTCAGTAGCTTTATGTTCTTTAAAAAATCTTTTATAAAAGTTTTGTACCCATAATTGTGTCTTAGCGTCTAACATAGGTGCAACTCTTTCTTGATATTTAAAGTAATTCAATGCTTCTTCCATATTAAAAGCTTCTCTTGCTTGCACACCATGACCATTTAATTGATTTAGGTTTTTGATAGCTAAGGCGATGTAATCAAAACTTATGTCTTGGTCTCTCATATAAATTTCAGGGGATCTGAATTCTTGTACTTTAAGGCCTGTTTCCATGTTGAAATATAAAGGCATCTCAGTAATTTCTACAAACTTATTAGCTTGTTCTACATTGTAGTATTCATTCTTTCTGTTAAAGAATGGTGCAAGTTCAGGGATAGGAACTCTAATAACTAGCTTTCCATATTTTATATTATCATTAGTCCAACCACCAAGAATTGGTGTTGAATGTTCTTCTAAATGTTTTGGACTTGATGATTTAAAAGGTACAGTACCAGGAGTTATAAGATGTTCTATTTCTTCAAAAACAGATTTGTAATCAATCTTTCCCATAATATCTTTCTTGTTCTTTTTTAACTATGTATTTAGTTAAAAGAAACATTGGGCGAGGACGCTTTTCCAACAGGGTATGCCATCTATTTTTTAAAAGAGACATCGAAAATTGTACCCCACCCAAACTTTTCTTATATGTTATTCCACCAATAGTAGCCTTCGGGGTCCGTATACTTTTGTATATCGGCAACATAATCCCAGCTAGTTTGTGGAAGACTTGGACCTGCACTCCAAGTACCTGGGAGTACCAACCACGACAATTGTCTATAAACTGACCTAGGAGGTTTTTTCCCTTTATAAGTAAACTTATCACATTCATTAATAATTCCCTGTAATGCTAACAGAGTTGTGTGAGTTACTCTACCTGAACGAATCTTTTTAGAAACTTCTGTAACTTTTAGAGTCGCAGGGTCATAAGTTTCATGTGTTCTAGTTCTAGGATCTGTATAGAAGTATTGATATCTGTCATTGGCATATTCTCCACCAACATTAGTCTTTACTTCATATCCGTCTTCATCTTCTGTTACTTTATATACAGGCTCACAGGCAAATAAGTCATCATTAGTAACACTAATTTCAATAGTGTCAGCGAAGCATTTAAACTTAATCCACACTTCTGTACCATTTTTATTGATACCTAAAAATCTCTTACCACCGTAATATCCGTATTTATCTATAATCTTTTGAGCATTATCTTTTTTAAACTGCTCAAAAGCTTTTTTCTTATTAAACCTAATTTTCCAATCATCATCTGCTTTTTGCAGTTTTTCATTAGAAGGTTTAATAGTATTTTTTGTATTAGTTACCATTTTTTTCTTTCTGCCATTCTTTATTTGTAATAAATAAATGGTCTTTATTATCGTTTATTTCTACTGCTACTCTGTAGCCTCTACCCTGCCAAAACTTTCTAAACCTTGATATAACATCAAGTCTTCTATAACCTAATGTTTCAAATACATAAGATTCTCTGATTTCAACAGCTTTTGTACCATGTCCCATATTTCTATACTCAGAAAGTATAAACATACTTTTTAGCCTTGCAATACCTTTTGCAAATAATAGAATGCCTGCACTACCAATGTATTCTTTATCATTAGTAAGACCAAACCATACAGTATTTACACTAGGATTTACATTGTGTTTTTCTTTTTTAGCTATTTTACGCAAGTGTTCAACATCTTTCCACTCGCACAATGTCCACTTGTACATATCTCCTACCTAATTAGACTCACTTCTTAATAAAAGGTTACACAGTTTTTTCGGAATTTTCTAATAATTCCAATAAATCTTCCTTGCTAAAACCACTTTCAAATATGGCTTTTTTAACCATCTTTAAACTATTTTTAATCATAGTTTCTTTATTCTGCCATTCCATAAATGCAGCTGAATCTTGTAACTTACTAGGCTTAAAAATATTATGTTGAATTAACAATGTTTCAACTTGTCTAGCCTGGTCTAACAATATAGCCTTTATGTCTTGGTCTTGTAAGTATTCGTATGTTTCTTTATCCAAATTGCTCATATCCCTCATCTCTTACTCTATCTATATGAAATTGGTGAGTTTTTGGTAGTAGATCATAGTCTAAATGACTTTGCATATCTGTCATATCAAACTTAATACTTCCTTCTCTCACTGCTCTCAGATATTTTCTTATTCTAAATAATTGGTTATCTAATATATCTATATCAGTAACATCTTCTTGTAGTTCTCCCTTAATCCAATCTTCGGCTCTATCTTTGATAGTTAATAAATCATCAAAAGAAACTTCTTTAGGTCCTTTATAAATATTCTGATGATAAAACCATCTAGCTAAAAGCCAAGACCAAATATTATCAGGTCGTTTTGCCATATTTTTTACCGTCCTCTATTGGATACCAAGCTTTGTTGTATTTCCAATCTTTTGAGTTTCTAGCAGTTAAAACTGAATCGCTTAGTAACAATTCAACTTCTGTACTAGACATTCCTAGTTCAAATTCTAGCTCTTTTTGTGTCATCTGATGCTCGTTTACAAGTTTTTTAGCAATTGATTGCATACCATTACTAGCATGAACTCCTTTAGCTCTGTTCATTCTTATTGTAAAAATCATAGCTGTCTTTAGATCCACATCTAATATGACAGCAGGAATCTTTCCTTTGTAAAGTTTAAATATTGTTTTATCATCAGTTGATATCTTCCATCTATGAAAGCCATCGATAATAGTAAAGTCCTTGTTAGCAATTATTGGTTGTACCCAACCTAATACTTCTATATTTCTTACAAGTATGTCGTATTCTGCTTTTAATACTCTATTGGGGTTCCAATCATTTGCTTTGAATAAAGAACTGTCATACCATTCGATATTGAAACAGGGGTCATTCCTCAAGGTTTTCTGCCCTAAATATCCTGTCAGCTTCTTCTTCCATATTTATAATTTCTGGTAGATGAAGCATAAAAGGAGTATGATTCCCTGTTATCCAACTATCTGCTAATCGACTAGCTTGTTTCATTGCTTCAAGTGAGGCTAATTTAAAGATAGCTTGTTGTACTTCGCTTTCTTTTACTTTGCCATCTATCTCTTTGATACACTGATCTATAAAGTCTGGTTCTGCAAGTAAACCTGCAGTAATAGCTTCTGTTATAGCTCCGTTGTCATAAACTGCAACCCAGAAGCCTTTTGCATTACTTGTGTAACCTACATAGGCATCTTCATATTCTATATAAATTACTGCGTCTGGGTTAAGTTCGTATAAATCCCAATAGATATCATTACCATCACTCATCTAACTCTATTCTAGCAAATATTTCGTTTCTCATGCCTGTTTTACAATCTTCACACAATACTCCTGTTAGTTCTTGTAAAAAGTCTCCAACAAACACTTCACACATTTGACAGAACATTAGTTATCTTCGACAGCTTTTAATCCAAGTTCTAATTCGTCAATTTTTTGCACAGCATGATTCAGCTGATTTATATTAATCTTACTTAAATCTTCATGTGCTAACTTATTAGCGTGAGTTGCGTCATTAGCAAAGTAAAACTTATGCCATTGTCCACTAACTCTATACTTCTTAATCATTAGAGTCCCTTTCTTACCCAATTGCTACCTGCTGGGACACAAAAACCTAATTTTGCATCTCTAATAGCAGCATTCATCTCTGCTCCGATACTTAATAACATACTACCAGCTCCACTTGTACTACCTTTTTCCATTGTTTCTGCTTTAATAAAAGCTAATCTGCCTTTCATAAAACATATCTGGTCAAACTTAGTAGCATACTCATGAAACCATATTGTATCTGTTCTAGAAAACACTAAGGCCATAACCTGAACATTGTTTGTTTTACTTTCGTAAATAGCTTTCTCTAACCATATAGGAACATCTTTTCCATACGGAGGATTAAGCCATACATTGCCATACCAATCTTGTTTCAATCCATCAATATCTTTAGTAAATATATTTTTTGCTTGAATCAAACTATTAGCTGCAACACTACTTGCAGGATCTAAGTCAAAATCTATACCTAGCTTTTCAATCAAAGGTCTTGGTGTGTACCACTCATGACTTTCATTAACACTATCGTGAAATGTAAATGTTTTTACTTTTCTATTTGTTTCTTCCATTAGAACGGTTTCTCCTCTTCTTCATTTGGGTCTTTAGGTTTTGTATTAGTAACTTCATTCCACATCTCTTCATCCATATCTTTACTTTTGATAGAAATGTTGAAGTCTAAACCTTCTAGACCTTTTGTCTTAACTCTATTTTTAAACCAAGAAATAAAGTGTGCTTTATCGTATCTGTCTTGTTGGTCTTTATCTTTAAAAGATACATACTCATCTCCCATATCGTTTATCTCAACCTCACCGCAGATAGAATATGTCATTTTTATTTTTCTAGCTACATTAGATTTAGGAAACTCTGGTTCAATATAATCTTTATCTAATATTTCAGTCATGTCATCTCCATTCTTACTTCACAAGGTTCATCACAATTACAAGCGACAAAAGTACAGAAAGTAGCGTTGTGTAATACATGTTCTACTTTAAACACAAAGTCTGGCATAGGCCACTTATATTGTTCGGGATGATCTAAAGCATTACAGAAACCTCTGTAAGTTATATCTTCCCATTCCATTGTGTGTTTATATCTTTGGTCTTTATCCAAAGAATTAAACAGTTTTTGCTGTTCACATATCATATTTATCCTTTTTTAAAAAATAGGGGTAAGCAATATATTATTTAGTATCATTATTTAAATAATGCTTTCTTCCTACCCCTACAACTTAGACACTCAATATGACAAAAAGGTTACATGATTTTTTGGAATTTTTCAGAAATAGGTAAAACCTTAAGATTTGGTACATTTTGAGGGGGTAAAATTAAGTTTTCTCGGTTATTATCAAGATAAATTTCCCATACTTTGTGCTTTTGTAAGTTCATAACAATGTGGTGTTTTAGCACACTACCTTCCCAAAATAGTATCCTATCTTTTTCTTTAAAATTAAATTGAAATCCAAAGTCATAATCATTAGTTACATGGTCTAAAGGAATTATTACTGCACCATTGCCATGTTTTTCGTCTGCTTCTTGATAATGAACAGCATAATGTTGTAAATCATTAGTTGCTATTCTCATTTTTACATGAGTAGTTTCTTCTAAAGGTTCTAATACCATACAACCACCTCTGTGAACTTCAAAATATTGTGTCATAAAACTCTCCATTTTGTTGTTTTGGTCTAAAGGTTTATATATTTTTTCTTGAACAATATTCAAAACTAAATTAGGTAAAGCATTGATTGGTTTTAAATTTGGTTTGCCGTCAGGAAATTTTACTTTAGTTGTGTACTTATTACCAAACTTTTCCCATTCAGTTTCATCTAAGGTCTCAATAGAACTGTCTATGCTTTGCATAAAAAAAGATTTGTTGTGAAGAGATACACCTACAACAACTGTTCTGTCTTCTTTGCTTTTATTTTTAAGTCCTACAAGTTTTTTATCTCGTAAATCGTAAACACCGTTCTTTTCCCAATAAGGTGTATAACTAGCAATTACTTCTATCCAAAGATTTTTTTTATCTTCTACTTTTAAATCAGGTGCTCCACTAACAGCTTTGCCTTCTAGTAGCTGTCTCTTACTATCAGAACCTTCTCTTTTTACATTTAACTTGTACCCTTTTAAGATGTAGTAAATTAAATCTTCGACTAACCAATTTCTAACTAAGCTCTCTGCATATTCTTTTAAGGACCTGGAGTCTCTATGATGTGCTGTACCAGGAAGTAGCTTTGCTAGTTTCTCATCGTGTGAATCATCCCAAGTTGGATCTAGACCAACTATGCGTAATAGAAATTCAGAATCTTCGTATGTTTGTATTAATTTAAAAACATTTATGTCGTAATCGTTTAATAAAGCAATTACTAAATCAAGTCTCTCTTCTTGTGTCTCCATTGTGGAGTAAGTCTACACGCATTTTAAAATCGTGCCAAGGACTCTCGTTAGAAAAAGGAAAGTCATATTCAGACCATATTAAAAATTCAGATTCATACATTGTTGGATTTTTGTAATAATCAATAACTTCTGTAGCAGTTTGCACTATTCCTAATTCATAAAGAACTTCTGCAAAGTCGGTGATGCAACTCCAATTATTAAAAACTTCTTCCATTTTTTCAAGAGTATGTTTCCTGCTCCACTCTCTTTGACTTTTGATTATTGTGTCTGCAGCATACATTAATTGTTTGCCTATATCAGAATGATATTCTTCTTCTGTTCTGTCATCATCTTGTAGTCTTGTAAACAACTGAACTTGGCCTTCATGTAAAGAAATTAAGTTAGATGGGCAGGATGACATGTGTATACCCATAGATATTTCGCCACAAAATACGCATGTTTCTAAAGCTTCTGTACCTATCCACACTCTGTATTCATTACTATTTTCTTCCATACTCTAGTCTAGCCAAATATTTCTTTACTAATAGTTTGCAATGGTTTTAAATGTATGTAATATTAGATTACAAAGTGAGGAGAAGACAATATGAGTAATTATCAAACCAACTTTAAACCTGTTGGTACAGAATTACCTACGATTGCAAGATCAGGTTCAGGAAGAAAAAATGAAATCTTTACTGATTCAGTTCTTGACGAATTAAAGTCTAATCCACAAGCTTGGTTCTTAGTAGCTAATAGTGATTGGCTAAATACAGAGAACAAAGAGCTTGTAAGGAAGACAAGACTTAATTTGTATATGCGTGGTAAATATGCTCGTGAAACTTACGGAGAGTTAGAAACTACTGTAAGAAGTACACGAAGTGTAAATAATAAAGAAATACAAATATCTCTATATGCTAGGTCCAGATAATGGAAGGCTATAGAAAAGTACAAAGAGCTAAAGCACTTCATCTTGAAGAAATGATTGATGACCAAAAGTACTATAGCGACAATGACGAAGACTTTGTTATTTCTGATTTAGAAGGAATGTCTAATAGAGAAATCTATGATCTTATGAAAGGGATTGAAAGACTAACTTCTAACTTAAGAGATATAAAGAAAATTCTTTCAGATAGATTGCAAGGAAATGTTTATAAGTCTGCACAAAGATTTAATGATGACATCGTTATTGGAAGACCTAAATATAAATGGAAGCCTTACGATAAAAATAAGGTGCTAGAATATTTAGGCGAAGATTGGAAACATGTTGTAAGACCTGAATTCAGAATTACAGGCATACAAGCAATCGCAAGACAAAGAGGACAAGACCCTTGGGTAATTATGGAATCTCTATTTGAACAAGTAGAAGTTCCTGGTGTAAATATAGTACCTGTTAATAAGGCACCTAAATATTTACAAGACTTAGACGAGGAAGAGCTTATCCAAATAGATAGAGACAAAGGAGATGACACTGATGAGTGAATCTAAAAAAGAAGACATTCTTAGATTAGCTAAGAAATTCCCTTCACAATTAGTTAGAACTATTAAGAAGGGCAATAGAGAAGAAGACTATATTAATCACGCAGTTATCACACAAAGACTTTTACAAGTCCTTGGTGCTTTTAGTTGGGATTATGAACCTATATATGAAGCCGAGAAAGTCGTTGCAGTTCGTGGTAGAATTACTGCTACAGTAGACGGCAATGAAGTTTCTGTAGTCGGTACAGGAACGGAAACATTCGAAGGCGATAGTACAGGAGAAAAACTTAAGAAAATGGAATCTGACGCACTTAAGAGAGCAGCAGCTAGATTAGGAGTTGGCTTGCACCTATGGGCTCAAGATCAGTATTTTCTTGACATTCAGTTAGCTAAAGATATCAACATCGATATTAAAGACATAGCATAATGTCAAACGAGAAAAAATTCAGCGTAAAAGCTACAACAAAGTTCGCTATGATACCAGAGTGGCTCCTAGATATATCCTTATCAGCAGGAGCCTATATGGTTTATGGTGCATTAGCTAAATATGCGAATAATGAAACTAAAGAGACTTTTGTTTCGCACTCTACACTTGCAAAAAAGTTGGGTGTTTCTCGAAATACAATAATAAACAGAATAAAAGAATTAGAAAACAAAGGATGTATTCATATTGAACGAAGATATGAAGACGGACATCAAAAATCTAATAACTATATATTAAAGTGGGAACCACCTGAATACTATGTATCTACAAAAATTGTAGATGTAAAACCAAAAGTAGAGGATGTTGTTGAAGAGATTGTTGTAGAAGCAGTTGAAGATAACTCTTTTGCTGTTGATGTTCCTATTAAAAAGAAAAGAGCTGTAGTTACTCAACCATTGTATAGACCATTAGTGGATGTATGTGGTTATGATCCAAAAGGTAATAAAGCAATGACAAAGACCTTTCATGTAGCTATGGCACAGTTAAAAGAGTACGGTGCAACTCCCGATGAAATCTTTACTAAAGCTAAAGCTTATAGAACAAGATTTGGAGACGCAGAGTTAACACCTACTGCTTTAGCTAAATGGTGGCATGCTCTTGATTCTAAACAACCAGGGGCTGTTCAATATTCTGTTACTTCTTTAGAGAAGAAAAAACAGGAAGCAAGACTTAAAGAAAATTCTTAAAACAAAGAATCTTTTTTTAAATAGTGTAATATAAAATTACATGACAGGAATGATTACACCTAACAATAAAGATGGATGGGACCTTGAGAATGAAACATTTCAAGAATTCAAGGCTAGGAAAACTAGCCATAGTAAAAGTATTTCGCAACCTAACTCTGTTATCAGACAGAGAGGGGAATGTAAAGTCACAGGTGTTCCCAAAAGAAAATGTTCTTGCCGAACTTGTATCAATCGTAGAAATAGAAGTAAAGGTAGAACAAAACAAAATGCTGTTAGGAAAAAGTTGAAAATTCCTTCAAGAAAGTTTCACGGAGCTGATGCTCACGAAGAGAATTGGGATTCTTCTGTAAGAATCGAAGTCAAGAGTGGAAAACAAGTTGGACCTATCTGGACTAGATTCCAAAAAGCAGAAGCACAATCTTGGGAGAATGTGAAAGATGCGATAGGCGGTGATGGGAAAAGTAAACCATTTATGATGGTTGCTATGCCAGAAGGCACGAGTGATGGGCTATGTATCATTCGCCTAAGCGAATTAGATAAAGTAATAGAAGCTATCCAAGATAATTGGGATAGATTTAACGAGGAGAAATAAAATGGCAGTTACACAAGGAACCTTTCAAGGTAACTTAACTAACATTGATCTACAATTCTCTAGCAATGGCAATGCTTATTGCAGAGGTAGATTAGCTGTATCTAAAGGTCCCGATGAAGAATCAATGTGGTTTGACTTCGTAGCCTTTGGAGATTTAGCACAGAACATTGATGAAACCTTTAAGGCTGTTGTTGCAGCAGGAAAGAAATCTTTCCGAGCTGTTGTAACAGGAAGGGTAGAACTCAATACCTATGAGAGTGGTACAGACGCTGAAGGTAATCCTATTAAAAGGTCTTCAACACAAATTGTTGCTGAAGATGTAGGAGTATCTCTTAAGTATTCTCAAGTTGGTGGTTTAAGCCAAGGATACAGTAATGACGGTGTTTCCCCTGTTGCTAGCACATCAGCTACTTCAAATATTGAAGAGCCTGTAGCTAGACCAATGGAGGAAATTGCTGAAAACGAAGCACCATTCTAAATGGAAAATATAGTTTCTACACATGAAGTTGCAGAGCTATTGTCTGTGAGGCCTAACAGAGTTGCTGTATGGCTTCATAGAAAAAAAATGCCTGTGCCTAAGCAATATATCAACAACGGTAAGACACCTTTATGGTACAGAGAAGATATTGAGACTTGGGCTAAAGCAACGGGAAAACTACCTATAACAAGATTCAGATAATGAGTGAAGATTATTATAGACTTCTCTCAGCTGATTCTTTAATAAAGATTATTACTCGTGTTAGGAAAGAACATCCTGATATGAGTTATAGAAAGTTGTGTACCTTGATTGGATTACCGGCTAATCGAGGTGCCAACCTTTCTTATTTTATAAATGGTAGGACATCAGATCCTACTTTAAAGTCATTAAAAAGATATACAGAAATGACTCATGAACTCCAAAAGTTTTATGTAAACACTACAGAACTAAATGAATATATAAATATTCTTAAACCTGAAAAGTGGAGAGACTATTGGATAGACTTGCATGGAACTCCTGTAGATTTTGATGAATTCAGTAAAGAAAGTGACATAAGTTATCAGTCTATACATAATTATGTAGGTAAAAAAAGATTAGCTATTTACCCTAGATATATGACAGCAGTTGCTTTTACTGCATACACTAAATACAGAGCTCAACAAATGGAAGAGATTGCAAAATATAGAAGGCAAGAAACTGTAAATTTTAATCCTTTAGGTAAAAAGTTACAGGATATTGAAAAAGCTAAAGAAGATTTTTGGAGGTTTAAAAATGGAGCCTAAAGTTAAATACATACGAATAGATGAGATATTAGGTGCTGATATTAACCCCAAAGACCATGATATTGGTGTCTTAATTACTGCTATACAAAGATTTGGATTTACTTCTCCTCTTATTAGAAACGAAGATACACAGAAGTTAGTTGCAGGGCATGGAAGATTAGAAGCTCTAATAACTATGTTTAAAAGTGGTTATTCATTACCTAAAGGAATCCTTATACAAGATGATATGTGGTTAGTCCCTGTTGTCACAGGATTAAATTTTGAAAACGAAGAAGAAGCATTATCTTATTTAATTGCTGATAATAAGCTATCTGAAGTTGGTGGTTGGAATGAACAAGCTTTACTAGATATGTTAAAAGATATAGATAACTTAGATGGTGTTGGGTTTGACCATAATGACGCTCAAGATATTTTAGATAACATGGAAGCTGAATGGGACGCAGATGACACAGATAGAGGTTTAGGAGACCCAAGAATAAAGCACAGAGTTATATTTGATAACACAACACAACAAGGTAATTGGTTTAAATTTTTAGAGTGGCTCAAAGACAATTCAGATATAAATAGTGTATCTGGAAGGCTGATAGAACATATAAAAGGAGTAATTGATGAGTGAAGAACTTAACATAGAATGGTTAAAACTTTCAGACTTAGAAGTTGAACCTAAAAATCCTAAGAATCATGACATAGAGAAAATTATGTTGTCTATTGAAAGATTTGGATTTGTTACTCCTTTTATAAAAAACTATAAAACAGGTAAGTTATTAGCAGGACACGGTAGAAAAAAAGCATTAGAGCTAATGCAAAAGAAACAACTAAGTCTCCCAGATCACCTTAAGGAAGAAGATGGAGAATGGTTAGTTCCTGTAGTGTCAGGTGTAAACATTGAGAATGAACAAGATGCTATGGCTTATCTAATTGCAGACAATAGATTAGAAGAACTCGGTGGCTGGAATACTCCTGAATTATTAGAAGCAATAGAAATGATAGAAGACTCAACAGGAGATTTGTCTGATTTAGGTATATCTAACAAAGATATGAATGATATGTTAGAAGATACTGAGACATCTTTAGAGTTTGAACAACCAGAGTACGAAGAGCCAGGGGAAAGAGAAGACAACAAATACTTTGATTTAATGTTTGATACTGAATATGAACAACAAGTATTTTATAAATTTTTAGATTTTCTAAGAGTTATGGAGCATGGAGACACTCATGCTGAACGATTAGATAACCATATAAAAAAACTAATATACGGAGAAGAAGAATGAGCAAAAAGAAAGATGAGATGACGCCTTTACAGATAATAGAAGCGACTAAAAATTATTTGGATTATTGTGAAAAGAATAACTTATTCATACCAAATGAGAAATTACAAATAGTTAGAACTATAACAGGTGCTATTGAAAGAAAATTAGACCATAAGGCTAAAGAAGAAATTAGCTTTATGCGTTCAAGAATAATGGACAAGTTAGATTTTGATGGAGCAGAAGACTTCTAATTGGCTAGACAGCGAAACTTTATAGAGACAGATGTCTTAACAGAAGCTAAAAAAAGAATAAATCATATATATGATCTACACGATAATGTAGTTTCATCGTTTTCTGGTGGTAAAGACTCAGCAGTATTGATTAACTTACATTGGGAAGTAGCCAAAGAAAGAGGTTACGACAGTATAGATGTAGTGTTTAGAGATGAAGAATTAGTTCCTACAGCTGTATTAGACACTGTTCAATGGTATTCACAACAACCTTGGTGTAATTTAACTTGGTATGCAATACCTTTAAGAAGTACAAAATATATATTAGGAGAAAGTTCCTCTATTGTTTTTTGGACACCTTTTCAAGATAGACAATGGATGAGGCCTAAACCTTCTTGGGCAGAAACACTGAATGATACTAAAGCAGTAAATACGCAATACACAGTAGATAATATTATTGCAAAGAAATACAAAGGAAGTGTAGCAATAATGACAGGTGTAAGAGCTTCTGAGTCTTTAGTTAGATATAGATCCGTTGTAAACGCTTTGTATGATAATTACATTTCACAAAGTCCTAACAATACAAGAGTAAAACTATGTAAGCCTATATATGATTGGGAAGTTGATGATGTTTTTAAATACTTTCACGACACAGGTTATGTTTATACCTCTTGGTATGAATCTCAATTATGGGCAGATGATACCTTTAGAGTTGCTACACCTTTAAATACAGAGAATTCTAAAAAGTTAGATAAGTGGGCAAAGGAAGACCCTGAATTTTACGACAGACTATCTACTATTTTTCCTGAAGTAAGAGCTCAAGAAAGATATATAAACGATATAGATAACAGCCATATAGTAAATAAATACGGTGCAGACTTAGATGGAGTTGAAGCTTGGATTAAGAACAATATACCTAAAGATACTCCTGCTTATCCTAAGGCCTTAAAAGAGTTAGAAAGGATAAGAAGAAGAGCTAAGACACAACCTGCTCTTTGGCTGCCACACGGAGACGCTGTATATGTATTAAAAGAGTTTATGAAAGGTAATTACAAAAGACCAATTCAACCTAAGAAGTTTATAGATAGAGATAGAAAACGAAGGTAATCATACCCTGTATCCCCTATCAACAATCAAAAAGCATATAATTACACGCCAGGGGGGGTTATATTCTGACTCTTTCCAGGTCCTTAATGACCATAAATATAGATAAATAGATACAGAATCAGGTATAAATCAGGGATCTGACGATAGATCTACCCGGTATTGTGACTATTTTCCAGGCCTTAATGAACTAAACATACTAT
>Ga0163179_10002106_pt1 | contig 13946 bp, 15 predicted proteins | sample AtlANTMetagenome_FD_109643 | JGI IMG/M metagenome (GOLD analysis project Ga0163179, IMG submission 109643) | Marine eukaryotic phytoplankton communities from the Atlantic Ocean - Atlantic ANT 2 Metagenome | ecosystem: Environmental > Aquatic > Marine > Oceanic | place: North Atlantic Ocean...
AGTTGTATTTCCTATAAGATTTGCAGCTAAAGGAGTTAATTGATTTATTGCATCTCTTTCATCTCCTCCTACATTACCTGTCATATAATTACCATCATATTTAAAATCTCCAGAACCATCTGGGTTATATTTTATTGTTTTACCTGTGTAACCTAAAACGCCTAACGCTTTATTATTTTTATAAGTATCGGTAACTCCTCTTATCATAGTTCCTACAATACCACCAGATTTGACAACTGTACTTAAAGGATTTTCCGACATATCTTTTGAAAAAGTTGTAGCGTTTTCGTCTATTGAAGAAGTATATTGACTATATTTAGTTTGATCTTTGATGTTGTTAAAAGCTAAATCCAAATTTTCCATAACAAAATCTGTTTCTATATCCGATAATTTACTACCTTTTAAATTGGAATTAGATAAGGCTTGTAATTGATTTAAAGTATTTATTTTATCTTTATCGCTAACATCAGGGGAATCTAAAAATGCACCTAAATTAGCTGTTTGATATTGTTCCGTATTAATAATTCCTGGAGTTTGTTCAATATCAACTAAACCTGTATCTTTGTTATAAGTAGCGTTTGTGATTTCGCCTAATCCGTAACCTGCGTCTATGTCATTATTATTTGAATAAGCATCTGTTTCGTAATCAAAATTATTAGAAACTACACCAGGTGGTAAAACAGGATCAGGATATTCAAAAGTATTATTATCATTTGAAGAAGTAATACTTTCTATTGTATCAGGAGCTCCATAAGCAGCAGATTCATAATCATATCCACCTCCTCCTTGATAACCAGTACTTCCTCCATCATTTCCGCTTCCTTGTCCACCTTCAGCACCTGCGTTTCCTCCGCTTGTATCTGATACTCCTCCAGAAACATCTCCCCAACCATCAAAACTTAATATTCCAGAAGCACCTACATTTGGTTGATTATTCATTAATGAACCATGTAAATTAGCTTCTAGTAATAAACCTTTTTCGGCTTCGGTTATGTATGATAATTCAGTAGGTGGACTGTTTTCAGAAGATTGCCAAAATTTAGGGGCTGTAACTTCTGGAGTTTTACCTAAATAATTTCTTACGCCACCTTGCATTTCAAAGTTTTTATTTAGTAACATTATTATTTCCTTACAAGATTATTGAAACAACAAATAATATACCAAGAATAAAAATATATTTAGATGTGTTGTTATCTATATCTGTTTTTAGATTATAAATTATTTTATTAATTTTATTCATTATAGTAGTCCTCCTAAAAAGCCTAATCCACCACCTATTAATGCACCTGGTGCACCAAACATTGAACCCATCATAGCTCCACCAGCTGCGGTTGTTAATGGATTGGCTCTAGTATTTACCGATTGTTGGGTTACAGGAAATCCTGCTGCAATTGGCGAAACTAAACCTGCGTATTGTTGTAAAGATTGATAAGGTGCTAAATTTTGTTGTCTAGTTAAATTTTCTAATTGTGCACCTGTTTGTGTTAAAGTTGGAGCATTTGCTGCGATTGAAAGTTGTCTATTTCTTTCTTGTCCATATTCGCCAAACGCTAAAGGTAGAGCTGCTTGTGCAACTTGTGAAGTAATTTGTTGTTGCGACATTGGACTACCTGGAGTTCTTCCTGCTGCACTAAATTGAGAATTTACATTTGTTGCAATATCGGAAGCTGTTTTTTGTAATAATGGAGATAAAAAAGGATTTAAATATTGTCCACCAAGCGTTGCTGCAAGTTGTTGATTGGCTGCACCAGCCATTGTTTCTTGTTGTGCTAAACCTGTTAAAGTTTGCTGTGTCGGTGCAACATAGCCTGAAGCTGCTACGCCTTGATTATATAAATTACCTGATTCACTTATTATTTGATTTAAAGCTGGTTCAGCTGGTGCGTATGGTTGAACACCTGTATTTTGAACTGAATTACCGCCTGAACTTCCACCACCAAAACTCATATTTTATCCTCTTGTTTAATTTGTTTTTCTAAAACAACATGGGTTCTTTTATACCCAAAATTATTTAAAACTTTTTGCCAACCAGGTCTTGCAATCAGCTCTAGCATTTTGCAATCTTCTTGTTTAGCAAATTCTTCAATATCTTTAACAAGATACTGCCATTTTTGTCTTTGCCTACCTGTCATAATATAAATATGACAAACTTTCCCTAGTTTTCTTTGTATTATTTCGGTTACTACAACGCCAAAATATTTGTCTATTGTTTTGTCTTTGTCTTTATCCCAAAGTACCCAAACTTGAAATTTGTCTTGTTTGGCAACTTCTAAAACAAAATCCGAATCAGTTAGTTGGTTAGAATAAGCTAAAGCGTCTTTAATATCTTTTTCAATTAAACTCCAAACTTTGTCTAATTGTTCGCTAGGTATTCTAACTAATTTCATAAATACTATATAAAATGCTTAAATACAATAATTTAAGCACTTTTCTCATCAAAAATTTCTAATAATGAAGTCGTAACCATTAATCTATTTGCATCTCCAGCGGTTACTTGCAGAACTTCGTTTTCCGTCATTACTAAAGGTTTTGATAATAATTCTAAAGTTTCATAAGCCGAAACTGTTTTGTTCGTATAAATATTAAATGGATTTCCACCAGAAGCTGGATTTCCGTCATATAAAATTACAGTTATTGTAGTAGCATTATTGCTTTTTTCATTAGCGGTAAGTGATTTTAAAATAGCCGTTCTACCACTAGGAACTGTATATAATGTTGTAGCTGAATTAGTTGTTAAATTTAATTTTTGGTTCTTGTAAGAATTAGCCATGATTATCTAGCTGTACATGGTACATTGTTTGAACCTACTAATGATTGACCAAATGCCATGTAAATGTATGTTGAACCACTTGCATTATATTGACCACTATCTGTACGCATTTTAAACCCATTTGAAACTGCATCAAATCTATCATGGTCTGATTCAGCAGCACTTGTATTTGCAAGTAAATTTGCATCTAGAGGATTACTATAAGAATCTCTAGTAGTATCATTTATATTCCATTCATCTGTACCACTTGATTTTTTAGTAATAACAAACGCAGGTTTAAATCCTGTATAAACAAATGTTCCATCAGCATTTCCATTACCAGTATAAGAACCAAACTTGCTGTAACCTTGTTTTTCTGCGAAGCAATATGCTATATATGTTTCACTAGGTTTGTTAGTATCATACCAGTTAGCTTGACTTGCACCACTAATTGTAAAAACTTGATTTGTTGGTGTAGTATTTCCCCAAGTTGGTTCTGTTGCCTGTGCTGAATTATCGTTTAAATGCATATTTTTAGTATTACCCATACTCTCATGATATACTACCCATTCTCTTGAAAATGATGTACCTTTTACAATAATCATTTTAGGAACAGCACCAAGTCCATGTCCAACAGTAGCTTGATATGTTCCATTACCAGTATATTGAGATATTGAAAAACCTGCTGTTGTATTAACAGAAGTGTAAGTAGTATTTATTGAACCATCTGTATTTGATGAACCTTGACCACCACCTGCTTTCCAGTTCCATGCAACAATATTATTTGAACTTTTATTTATTCCAACATTACTTCCAACAGTAAATCCATCTGTTCCAAAAGCTGTTAAACCATTTGCATCTGTTTCTTCTGCAGTAGTTACATCTGGAAGAATTCTTTTAGTAACTCCTCTTACAACATCATATAATTGATGTGAGTATACTTCACTACGATTTTTAAACCAAACCATATCTGGTTGAAACCCTACTCCAGTTTGTGCATTTGTAGAACCAGTACCTGTAAATAATTTAGTATTAAAATGATCTGTTTGTTTATTTATAGTTGTGTATGCCATTATAAATTTAATCCTTTCGTTGATAAAGCAGTATAGCCAGTTGGAACATCATATTCAAATATCCCATTACCACTTGCGTTAGCTCCTGCACTAGATACTGCTGTTGTTTGAAAAAAACCATTGCCAAAATTAAAAGCAACATTAAAACCAGATGACCACCAATCTCCTAATGATGGTGTATAAATACCATTAACTGTTCCACTTGGGTCTTGAATAGAAAATGCTCCTGTTCCAGTAGAACCAGATGTAGGAACACCAGAGTTTTGCCAAGTTCCATTTTTTGAAAAATATAATTTATTATTATCTAAATCCATAGCAACACCAATAATATCATTATCAGTATAACTATTACCATAATTATTGTATGAACCATTTTCAAGAATTTTTCCATCATAAGAAAGATAACCATAATCATATTGTTTAGTTCCTAAAGATGCGGCTGATGAAGAACCATCATTAGTTGGAGTTGTTGAAGCAATACCAATAAAACAACCATTAGAAGCACCTACACTAGATACACATTTAACTTCCCAATAATATTTACCAGATGATGCAGCTAAAGTTGAATTATTATAACTTCTTTTTGAACCTGCTGTTGATACATAAGTATTTCCATTAGCAAAACTTGATGCAGGATAATAATTAGCTAATGGATTTACAGTACAAAAAACATTACTTGGACAATCTTCTGTTTTTGTAAGTGTACCACCACCAACTGACCAAGCATTAGAATTAGTAGAGCTATCTGTTACTGAATTACCATCTTTTAAAATAAAGAAACCATTAGTTCCTACTGTATAACTAGGAGAAGTATTTATCTTCCATTCTCCAGTCACAGAATCCGTAGAACCGAAAACTGTTGGAGCTAAAGCTGAACCATCTACAAAATGAAAATGTGACATAACACCCTCAAAATAAGATGAACTTGCTCTACCTATCCACATTTCATTTGTACTATTCCAAGTTGATACATCTGAAAAATTATTTGAAGTGTCAAAAGCAGTTTCTCTTACTCCATTAACATAAATAATTCCTCTATCTCCTGCTGTACTATTATCTTTGTCATACACAAAAACAAAATTATAAAATCCATTAGTATCTCTAAATTTTCTAGTAGTTACATATTCTCCAGTTGAATTACCATCATTTTTTTGTTTAAAAACTAATCTGTCATCAGAAGCAAAACCACAAAAAGTTTCAAAATTACCACTAGGTTTACAGAAAAATATAGGATTTTCAGCACCTAATTTACTTCTTTTTAACCAGACACTAACTGTCCATTTATTTCTATTTCCTGCACTTGAATAAGTTTTGTTTAAATATGTACTAGCCATTAGTTAAATTGTCCTCCACCTGTTGCACCGAAGCTAGAAGTTAGACTAAAATCTCTAGTTACAAACTGACCTTCAGCATCTGTAATTTTAAGTGTGAAATTGTATGTAGTTGGTGTTGTAGAGCTACCACCAAAATCACTTGTAGTTATTACACCATTAGAAGCCAAACTGCAATTGGCTTGACTACCGCCATTACCAACTAAAACACTTGTTGTTTCTGTAAATGTAATTGAACTATCTGATGTTCCTTGAACTGTAAATACAGTTCCTGAAAAATTTCCAGCAATCGTACCTAATGAGCCAGCTGCCGTTGTAAAACTTGGAGCTGTTGAAGCCGTAATAATATTATTTGTACTTCGTCCAGCAAGTCCGTTTGGATTTTCAACTCTAACATAATAGTTACCACTAGCCAAAGTTACATTTACCGAAAGTGTCGTTGCGTTTGTAAATGAAACTGTATTAGAATTTGTAATAGCACCTGTTGAACCATTAACAAATTCAACAGAGGGTATTGAAACAAATCCAGTTCCTGTAATACTTATTGTAGTAGCCGTAGCAGGTGCGATTGTTTGCGATACATTGGCAACTGTTGGTTTTGTTTCAACAGCGTCTATCCAAGATAATTGATTTGTACCACTACCATTGGTAGCTAAAACTTGACCATTGGTTCCTGTGTTTTGAGGTAAGATTAAAGTATATGTTTGTCCTGAAGAATGAGGTGGAGCTTTTATAGAAACTCCATGAGAATTTTGACTACAATTTAAAGTTAATTTAGCGTCAGCACTTGAACCATCGCCTTTAACAACTAAAGTTGGACCTGGTACTGTTTGTTCAGTTCCAGAAACTATATTTCCAAGATTCCTTGCTTTTGACATTTTTTAATTTTTTCCTTGTTTTTTAAATGGCTAGATATTTCTACCTAACCAAATAAATTATAATACTATTGTATTAGCTTCATCTTCAGTTAATGCTTCTCCTGCAACTAACTTTGCTTTAGCACTAGCTTTAAGATTTATTTTATCTTGTGCTTTTGCATCTGCTTCAGCTTGAAGTTCAATAACTTTTGCGTCTAATGTAGCTTTATCAATAGGTTCAATGTTATGCCAAGTAATTTTGTCATAATCATTATCTAAAATTGAAACTTCTGCATTAGGATTAATTGTTACAATTGCGTCTATTAATCTTGTCATTATGCTCCTACCTCCATTACTACTATTGAATTTCTCATATTATGTTGTCCAATTCTCATTGTGCCAGTATTAGTTCTAACTTGAACTGTATATGTAACTTGTGATGTAGTGTTTGGACTATCTAATTTTAATAAAGGCAAACCACCATAATATCTTTCACCATCTAGACCATATAGGATTTGCATACCATCATTTCCTGATGATAATTCAGTAGAATCTCTATGTAAAGTTGCATGGATATATCTATTACCTTTTGTATCACCATTAATAGCAGCCATAACTAAAACTTTACTTGTTGTTGCTGATGGAGTTATATTTACACTCAAATTTGTTGCGACAAAACTTGATGAAGATGTTTCAAATTCTCCATCTGATATATCTTCAATTACTTGTAAAATTTTTCCGCCACCACCTGCTGCTGCCCATACTGGATTTGCACCAGAGCCTTGAGTTTTCAAAAATTGTCCAGAAGTTCCTGCACCAAGTCTTTGTAATCCACTTCCATCTCTGTAAAGTACATCACCTTGAGTTGTTAAAGTTGTTCCGACATCAGTACCATTAGTTCCAGCCTGAGCCATTACCGACCAATAAGTTCCATTACTTACTGCGTTTCCTGTTGACGCTAAAATACAAACATAACTAGAACCGCCAGATGAAACCACATCATCTACTGCATAAGCTGTACTGTTGTTGTAAGCTCCTTTCCAGTTAAATTTGATAGCACCTAGATTAATTGTTGCCATGTTTGTTTCCTTATATTGTTGCTATTAAATCGCCATTAGTATCTATGCTAAAGGTAAAACCACTAGCACTAAATAAGACATCATCAAAAGAGGCGAAAGTTGAACTTGAGATGTTGTCTGCCCCTTGATTAGTTGTTGTAACTATCAATTGGCTATTATTATTTTTATTAAAACCATAAACTTCAGCTGAACTAGCATTACCATATTCTAGCCCATTAGCTCCAGAATTAACTTTAATTACCTGTCCTGCAGAACCTATTGAAGTTAAACCTGTTCCGCCTTTTGTTGTAGGAACAGTAGGCAATCTTGCAGAATTTATAGTTCCAGCTGTTATATTAGAAGCATTTATAGACGCAACATTAAAAGTTCCGTATGCTACTATTGAAATTATATCATTTAAAGTTGCACCAGAAGCTAATACAATACTTGATCCTGAAGTTACAGTTACATCTGTTCCATTGACCAATTTCGCTCCATTCAAATAGACATCTATAAATCCTGCATCGTAAGCCAGAGTGTTTCCGCTATCGTCTGAACCTGTAAAAGTAGTTTGGTTAGCCGAAGCCGTATATTTAAATCTGGCAGCCGTACCATTTACAGTAGAACCTGCTGCAGCCCAACCACTTGATTTATAAACTTTTAATTCGTTTGCTGTGGTGTCAAAATAAAGATCACCTACATTTAAAGAAGAAGTCGGAGCTGAACTTGAAATTCTATATACTTCGGCAAAATTATTTATTGAACTTAAATTATTTGCAGCCGTTGTTACATTTGCAGAATTAGAAGCTAAAGTATTTAATCCACTAATCGCAGCCAAAGTATTCATGTCGGATACTGTTTGTGAAGTACCTAAAGTATTCATATCCGAAACGGCATCTGAAGTTCCTAGTAATCCTATTTGTGTTGATTTAGCAGCAACAGTTGAAACTTCCGTTGCTTTTGGTACTAATCTATGAAAATTGTAAGTATGTTGTGTAGTTGTAGATTCAACTAATATTCCAAATCCTGAAGCTAAAACTGTATTAGCACCACAACCATTTAAAGTTACTGTAGAATTACCAACTGTACCATTAGGAATAGAAACAACACCTGAACCATTGGCTGTATAGGCTTGTGATAATGCTTCAACACTAACAATAGTTCCTACGCCATTATTTACATCTGGATTTGTATTTGGGAAACTTGTTTCGTTTGCTATTGGAACAAAACCGCCAACATCATCAACAAGGTCAATAACTCTTGCATCAATCGCTGCTGTTGTTGCTATAAAATCATCTGAAGCCGACCAAGTTTGTCCTGAATTTATTAATTCCGAAGTATCTTTATTTAAAAATCTAGTGTTCGCTGCAGAAGTTGTGTAAAAAGTATTATCGTCTGGAGTATGTCCAGATTGTTCTGAATTTGTAACTATTGTTGCGTCAGAAATTTTTGCCATAGTAACGGCATTATCTGAAATATGAGCTGTATCAATTGAACCATCTACTAAATGTTCTGAATCAATACTATCGTCAGCTATTTTAGAACCATTAACTGCATCTGCCCCTATTTTAGAATTAGTAACCGCTCCAGAATTTATTTTAGCTTCGGTTACGGCATTAGCATTAAGTTGAGCTGATTGAACTGCGTTGTCAGCAATTTTATCATTATTAACTGCATCGTTTGCAATTTTTGCTGTTGTTACCGAACCATCGGCAAAGTTACCAGAACCTATTACCCCTAAAGGTATAGAATTATTTGTAGCCGTTAATCCTGATAAATAAATTTCTAAATCTGTGTCGCTTGATAAATTTCCACTATCCCAAGTAACATTAACTGTCGTTACATTACTTGAATAAGCCGAAGAACTTATAGTTCCAAATTTTGTTCCTGTGTTTGTTCCAGTTGCTTTTATTCTTCTATTCGCATGATAGTAAGAAGTTAAATCGTTTCCTGTTGATGTAATAGTAAATTGTGTATTGCTTACATAGGCTGGAGTGTATGCCCCACTTCCGTCACCATAGATTACCCATTGGCTATCATTATACCAATCTCTAGTGTTTTTCATTAGAGCTCTTATGGCATTATTTAAATTTGAGGGTAACATTCCCTCCGCAACACTAATAGTATTTAAGCTAGTGTTGTTTGCTTGGACTGTTGAATAATCTTTTATTCCTGACATTTAATCTCCTATAAACCATGCAAACACTTTATTATTTTCTGTGTTTTTTTGGTTGATTAATACATTGACTGCTTCTTCTACCTGTCTTTGAAAAAATTCTTGTGAATCTAAACTATATCTAACATTGTCTATATCAAATTTATCACTCATCTGCTACCACTCCTTGAAGCAACTAAATCAACTCCTTGTGCATGGCTCCAGACTGTTCCACTTGGTATTTTTACATTAACTCTAACATATCTACCTGATTGCCTAACAGGAACAACACCGCTAGTTACCATTGAACTATAAGTTGAAGTTGTTTTAGTGTCGGCTAATCTTTCTCTAGTTGTTATGGCAACAGAAGAAACTGCGTCAACAATTGGTCTGACTTCGGTTATATCCGACCTTAAACCTGGAAACAACTCTAATTCTTTAGTTTCTAATTCTACTTCGCCAGAATCTCCAGAAAAGATTGCAGCCTTATAATTATTATCTATTGCACCTAAATACAATTGTCCGCCTTGCCAAAATGCAGTATCTAAAGAAATATTAATATTTTCTAGGTTTGCCGATATTAAGTCCATTAATTCAACTGTGTAAGCACCCACATATTGCGTAAAAATTGTAGAAGCATTAGCATTAGATATAGACCATTTTTCGGTAACATAATTATAAATAATTAATTTATCGCAAACTCCAGTTGTGTTTGTTGTATCACTTGAAGATGGATATAACCAAATAGCTAATTGATTAAATGGGTCTACCGCAGCTACTATTCTATCTGTAAATGCTTTGTTTAAATCTTTATCAAAAAATCTATTAACTTTTTCAGCCCCAATAGGTTTTATTTGATCTCCGTTAATTTCAAAAAATCCATCGTCAGCATAAAAGAAAGCTCTTCTATTATCTTGGCAAACTGTTTTTCCATAAGTAGCACCCCTGTTAGGCGATATAACAGAAAATCTGAATACTGTTGCACCACCAACATAATCCATTCTTACTATTTCGTTTTGTCTAAAAATATATCCATATTCCCCAGAAGTTATAGCTACTACTTGTCCTCCAGAACCTGGTAAATCTTGAAAATCTGCTTGTTTAGTTCCAGGTGTCCATGAAGTAATATCATTTAATCCTGACCATTGAACTCTATTTTTATTGTTTATTTGGTTACCTGTAACTAAAAAATCTCTAATAACACCTGAAACTCTAAAAGTAGGAGGAGTTCCTGAAGTAGATATTGTTGAAAGATTAGCAAAATTAGTAGAAGTACCCATTTGATAATATTGTGGTGGATTAACACCATTACTAATAATTATGTAATCGCCAAATTGTGTAAAAGTAAAAAAATCTGTATCGCCACCTGTTAATGGTGTTCCGCCAACAAAATTAGTAGTTGCTAATCTAGTAGTGTCCGAAGATACATTGGTTAAATTATCTCTACCAATGGCAGCTCTAGTTACTGTAACAATATTATTTGAAACTGTTGCCGAAAAATCCGCATGACCATTTATAGTAGTTTTTAAATTTGTAGCGGTAGTATCGTTATTTGTTTGTACTTGAAATTCGTTAGCAGATGGACTTCCAGTAGAAGAAGTAAATACAACTGTTGTTCCATCATTTTTTTTTAAAGTTATAGTTTTTCCAGCCCCAATATTTGCATAATCGGTAACTGTAATTGTGCAAGTAGCAAAAGAATTACTTAATAATTTTCCACCTGCACCTCTATCTATAAAACTTCCAGAAGTTAATTGATAAATTGTATCTTTAGTAGCAGCAAAGTTAAACGCTAGGTTTTCGGTTGATCTAAAAGAACCTGCCCCTTTACTATCTTTACCAATATTTGCTAATCCACCACCTGCGGTACTTGAATAAGAAATTAAAGACGGAAAAGGTTTATAAGAATTGACGGCATAATATACATTAGTTGCAACTGTGGCTCCAGGATTTAGATGTGGTGGTTGATCAGGTAACCATTCGCCAAAAGGTATTTGCATTTAATTTTCCTAACTATTGTTATTAATAACTTTATTGTTGGGTTGAAAAGCAGCTTCAACGGAAGTATCAGATCTAATTTGTAGGGGCGAACCACTATATTGATCTTCTCTATCGTTTCTTTCAACTCTTTCTAAAGCCGTTACATAATTTTGTTGCCATGCTTGTACTTTTTGTGGTTCAACGCCACCTAAAAATTGTGCAGCATGATATAACGAACCATATAAATATATTTGTGGGTGATTCGTTAATATATAATTTGAAGTATTTGAATCCGATAAAGGATCAAAAGTTTTATAAAAATTTATTGTAGCTGTGTATGTAGAATCAGGTTTAGAAGCAAATCTAAATTTATCGCCAAGTATTGTATAAACACTAGGCATACCTGTAGAAGAAGAACCTCTTATTTCGTCCATTTGTGGAGGAGTCATATACCTTAAAGCATATTTAGTTCCGCCACTTAAAATAAAAAAATCCCTTACTTGTAAAAATCCAGTAGGTACTGTTTCTTCTTCGGAATCAATCGTAAATGAAGTTGAAGTAGAAATCATTTTACCAATTCTTAATTTAGAATTGTAATCCGCTTCTACTAATTTAATAAAGTCGTCAGATATTTCGGTTGTTAAATCACTTCTATTTAACCAATTAGCAATAGAAGTTTTTAATTCTGCGTAAGTAGATAAAGCCATTATATTCTTCCCTCAGCAGTTCTAAAATATTTAAATTCGTTACTATTTAATTTTTTTTTCATAATATCCTTTTGAACTTCTTTAGGTAAAGCCCACCAATTATTAGTTCCATTATATTCATTAGCCCAAACTTGCAAAGCTAAAATAGGTATAGAAGCAACTCTTTTTAAATCTTTAGACTTTGAATAACCATCGTCTTTATTTAATAGTTCTTTATTATGTTTTAAATGTGAATCTATATTTAGTTCTTCTTTTAAAACAATTTTTTGTTCGGTTTCGTCTAGGTTAAAAGTTTCTTTTTTTAATCCATCTACAAAAACATCTTTTCTCATCTGCCTTGACCTTTATACCTTGTTAGTTTTTTTTGTCTTTTTTCAGATTTGTTCAATGATTTTTTATGTTTGCCAGGTCTTTTTCTTGGTTTCGGTCTGGGTACATAATGAACAAACTTCTGTCTTGCCACTACGCACTCATTTCAGTTACGAACAAATCTCCGCTAGTACTGGTATTTCTAATCGCAGCTATTTTTTCACCTGGCGAAACTTTAATAATTTCATAATCTCCAGCATGAAGATAGGCATCACTTGTTGTAGCAGTTGGTGCTGAAGAAGCATTACCGCCAATAACATAATGACAACTATGTGTAGTTGCTATTCTTACATATTCAGTTTGCGTTCCAAAAACATTTGAAGAAGCAACAGATGAACCTGTAAATGAAACTTTTTGTGTAGTTCCAGGTCTTAAAGCATAATTATAACTCATTTTTTTTTACTCCGTTAGGGTTAAGGGGGAAATACCGCTAGGCAGGTTCCCCCATAATTTATTATCTTCTTACAACAATTGTAAAATGTGCAGAATGTGTTCCTGTAGAACCACCGTCTGTTGCGATAGCGATATAATCGCCCTCATTTACATTATTTGCTGCAGTTGGTTCGCAAGTATCAATATCTCCTGCACCTGAACCAGAATGAGCAATTGTTATAGCTCCGTTTGTCATATTAGTAGTATTTACTTTAGCAGTACATACCGCATTACCACCTGAAAGAGTTCCACCTAGAACTGAAGTTATTTTAATAACTTTTCCAGCGTCAGGTACGGCTACTCTTACAGTTGAAGCAGTTGATACATTGTCTAAATGACATTCTAAAAAATAATCGTTTAATGTTCTCATTTTTTTTCTCCGTTTGTCGTTCCGTCTATAACCTTATTAAGACTTCAACATTGGGTTTATTGTTTAGGGGTGTATGTCTAAACAAGGTTACACCCCCAACAATTTAGCATTATGCAGTAGTTAAATCAGTAACTAATCCACTTGCTTTTTCGTTTCTTGATTCAAGAGTGTACTCTGTAACCAAGAATCTTTGATCTCCGTCTGTAGTTTGACCTGGAGTAGTAAGTTTGAAATCTCTTAAAAAAGAAACTCCCCACATATCCATTTCAAGTACATAAGCGTCTTGACCTTTTTTGGCTGCAGTTCCGTTGTTGTTTCTAATAAATCTATTAGGTGCAACTTGCATAGTTTCAAAATCTGACTCATACACATCAATAGAAGTAATTAATCTTCTATCTTCTGCAGCGTCAAATCTAGTTGAACCACCTGTAAAGCCTGAAAGTTTTTGTTTATTAAAAGCACCAACCATAATCATATTAGGGTTTCCGCCATTATCAAAACATTTCTTTAAAACGCCTTTTAAATGATCTTCAGTGAAAGCTCTCTGCGTACCATCTGTTCTTGCAGTTCCTGGTACATCAGCACTACTAACTTGACCATTAGCACCGCCTGCTCCAGCGTCAACATTAGCTTGAAGCCAAGTTGGTAAGCCAGATAATTTTCTTGCAGTTGATGCGTTTCCAGCAGTTCCAGTTACATTAGATAAAAGAGCTGTTTCCATATCTCTTTTTAATTCTTTTGCACCTTTAGCTACTTGGTAAGCTATTTCACTTGCTCTACCAGCTGAAGTTACGGCTTCGTTTGTGCCTGAAACTTGGATAGCTTTTGTAGAGATTTGAGTGTGGTTAGATACTTCCACAGATGG
>Ga0163179_10002111_pt1 | contig 13933 bp, 6 predicted proteins | sample AtlANTMetagenome_FD_109643 | JGI IMG/M metagenome (GOLD analysis project Ga0163179, IMG submission 109643) | Marine eukaryotic phytoplankton communities from the Atlantic Ocean - Atlantic ANT 2 Metagenome | ecosystem: Environmental > Aquatic > Marine > Oceanic | place: North Atlantic Ocean...
ATATAGAAACATTTGATGGAAGTTATTATTATATATCTAACACAAGCCTTTCGTGGACAGAGGGAAACAACACGGCTAATTTATATGGCGGAAATTTATTAACCATAAGTAGTTCAGAAGAAGAGAGTTTTATTGTTAATAATTTAATGGAAAGTTTTTGGTATAATGGTTCAGATTCTTACTTCACGTGGGTTGATTTAGGTTCGCCAAACGGGACTCTCCCCGAACAGTGGGACAATGGTGATATAATGTACCCAGGGGCGTGTATAAACTTTGATGGAAGCGGCACGAATAGCAGTGAGGTATATGGATTGTTTGTTATTGATACTGATGTAAACGACCCTAATTGTATTGCCGATGATGAAATGGGGCAGGCCGGAGGGGTGCTACCAACAGTAATAGAAATAGAATGCTATAACGATTGCTTAGACACAGATGAAATAAATGTAGAATTTAATATTGATGGTTGTACAGACCCTGAAGCAAACAACTATAATGAAAATGCAGCTTGTGATGATTTTTCTTGTGAATATTGGGGTTGTACAGACACCATAGCATGTAACTATAATTCTGAGGCAAACATAGATGATGAATCCTGTGAATATATAAATGAGGTTGATTTAGGGGAGGACATCACAACCTGTGATGAATCCATAACATTAGACGCTGGGGGGGGGTATAGTTCTTACGAATGGTCTACGGGAGAAACTAGCCAAACCATTCAAGTTTTTGATCCAGGAGAATATAGCGTACAGGTAGAGAATAATTTAGAAAACAACACAAATAATATTTATTCATATGATTTTGATGGAGAAAAGTACATTACCATAGATAACCCATTTTATGAAAACAACACTAATGCTTTTACGATTAATGCGTGGATATATGTAGAGGAAAATGGCGGGTATGGAGAATCTATCATTGGAAATTGGGCGGGCCCAGGGAGTAACACGTTTTTATTATCTTATAATGGCGCGCAGTCACAAATTTCATTTTTCTACACAAGCCCATCTCCAACAACATCAGTAAGCTTTGATTTAAATGAAACAGATTTTAATAATTGGATACATGTATCAGTTGTTTATGGCGAAGGGGATATTTCTTTGTATAAAAACTCAATAGGTCCACAAGAATTTGCAGAGAATGCTTTTGGACAAGAGGGTGTTCCGGGCGGCTCTAATATACTAACCTTTGGCGCAGAAGAAAACTTAAACTTTTGTACAGAAGACCCTAATGGGTGTTGGTTTGGGGGACAGGTTGATGATATCCAAATTTGGAATATAGCACTAACCCAGGAACAAATTGAAGAATACATGAATTGCCCCCCTGTTGGAAATGAGGGCGGCTTGGTTGGATATTGGAACTTTGACAATGAAACCGTTAATGATTTAACAAATAATACTGAAAACATAGAAGTTTTCGGAGAAACAGTATTTAGCAATGAAATACCGGATTTATTTTGTCAACAAGAATTTTTATGTGAGTCTTTAGATGAAATTAATGTGGAATTTAGTATCAATGGGTGCACAGACCCCGAGGCAAATAATTATAATGAAAACGTTATTTGTGATGATGGAAGTTGCGAGTATTTAGGGTGCACAGATTCAACTGCGGATAATTTTGACCCTGCAGCGAATGTAGACGACGGAACCTGTGAGTATTGGGGTTGTACAGATTTTGTTGCGGACAATTTTGACCCTGCAGCGAATGTAGACGACGGAACCTGTGAGTATTGGGGTTGTACAGATTCTATTGCGGACAATTTTGACCCCGCAGCGAATGTAGACAACGGAACCTGTGAGTATTGGGGCTGTACAGATTCTAATTCAGATAATTTTGACCCCGTAGCAAATGTAGATGATGGAAGTTGTGAATATTTAGGGTGCACAGATTCTTCTGCGGACAACTTTGATCCTACAGCGAATATAGATAATGGAAGTTGTGAATATTTGGGATGTACAGATTCTACTGCGGACAACTTTGATCCTACAGCGAATATAGATGATGGTGGTTGTGAATATTGGGGCTGTACAGATTCTAATTCAGATAATTTTGATCCCACAGCCAACGTAGATGATGGAAGTTGTGAGTATTTAGGGTGCACAAACCCAAGTGCTTGTAATTTTAATATTGAAGCTAATGTAGACGACGGCTCTTGTCAACTTTGTTCAAGTAGAGAATTTAATGATGGCGCATATTTAGATGTGGATTCAGAAATAACAAACGCACAAGGAATAACAATCTCTTTTTGGGTAAACGATTATGATTTTTGTGAAAACCCATCTGATTTTGCAACGTATATTGATTTTGGATCACAAGACAGTTATAGATATGTAATAAGAAATCGCTCCTGTAAAATAGAAGCTTTTTTTGAGGGAGATATGTTGCCCACGGAATTTGATTGGGGCCCAATGAATTGGGGTTATCCTACAGCCTCTGCGGCAGGGAGCCTGACCCCAAATGGAGAGCAAGCAGGTTGGAGACAGGTTACGGCGGTTTTTTGTCCAACAACGATACGAATTTATGTGGATGGGGATATTGTGGCGTCAAGCGGAACAGGGGTGTATTTTGAAAATGGACTTAATCTTTTAGCGAGCGATATAAAAAGAATAGGCGCGAACCAAGTAGATTATGAACCAGCAAACGCAATGATTGATGAGGTTAGGGTTTGGAATAGAGCCTTAAGTGCAGAAGAGATTCAGGCTAGGTCAGAAACAACAACAACCTTAAATATAACCGAAGAATTAAACATTAATGGATACTGGAAAATGGACTGTGACTCCCCTTTTATAAATGAGGTTTCTGGAGCACTTGGAACAGAAGGGGTGTACCTAACAAATTTTAATGAAAACTTCAATAATAATGGGTGTGATACAAACAATACTTACGACTACACGTGTCCTGTAGACCTATCAGGGCAAGCGGATTGCAACTCTTGTGATCCACCAGAAGGCTGCACAGATGAAGAGGCGTGTAATTTTGATTACTTAGCGGTTATATCTATAGACGCATGTTTTTATGTTCTAGATTATTGTCCAGATTTAGAGGAACCTCAATATTATGATTGTGATTGTAAGTGTATTAATGATTCTGACCAAGATGATGTTTGTGATGAATTAGAAATTGATGGTTGTAGTGAAGATGAAAACGCATGTAATTATAACCCAAGTGGTACAGAGCCGTGTATTTTCACAACTGACTTATTTGGGTTTCCAAATGGGTTATATTATGATTGTAGCGGAAATTGTTTAGAAGAATTTGATCCAGACGGAGATAATCTGTGTTTACCCGGGGAAGATAATTGCCCAGAGGTATATAATCCAACACAAATAGACACAGACGGTGATGGAACGGGGGATGATTGTGATGGAATAGGTTTAAATGAAATCACAACAACAAAAAAACTAATAAAAATAGTTGATGTTTTGGGAAGAGAAATTAAAGAAAAAACAAAAAAAACTATATTAATATATATATATGATAATGGAGAAATAACTCCAAAATATAACTTTTAAAAAATGAAAAAAACACTTTTAATATTTTTTGTTTCAGCAATATCATTTGCCCAAATCAACACCACAAAACCATTTAACACAAAGGAAGAAGGAAATGCTTTTAGGACATGGGTAAACAAAACATATCCAACTTATGCTAAAAAAATAAACTTAGGAGAAAATGGAAGCTTCACTAATTCTTATATTTTAACAGCATACGAAAAGTATGGCGAGGAGTATGATAAAATAATAAACCCACCACCAACCTTTGATGTTTTTAGTATAGGGGGGCAAATAAAAAGTGATGTAATAAAGAAACACATAGAGGTTTTGGCTTCTGATTCTTTTGGTGGAAGAGAGGTTGGGAAACCAGGTGAGGCAATGGCCGCTAAGTATATGGCGGATTATTTTAATAAAATAGGAATACCGCCATATAATGATACCACGTATTATCAAGAATTCAACCTTCTTAAGAGAAAATTCAAAAACATAAACATACAGGTTTCTGGCCTCCAGTTTGAGAACAACAAGGATTTTTTTAGCTTTCCAATGTTTGCCCCAACAGTAATAAAATCAAATGAGCTTGTTTTTTTAGGTTATGGTATAGAGGAAAAAAACTACAACGACTATCAACAAAATGTTGAAGGAAAGGTGCTTGTAATTCTTCAAGGCGAGCCAAAAGATGAAAACGGAAATTACATTATTTCTGGTGGTGATGAAAAATCACCAAAAAGAAGTTGGAGAGAAAAACTTAAAACCGCAAAAAAAAACAAAGCTAAAGCGGTTCTTTTTATAAGCGAAAACTTCGAAAGAGACTATGGTGTTTATAAACACAAAATAGAAGAAGAGGCCCTGAACCTACTTATAAAAGAAGATCAAATACCATTCTTTTATATAAATAAAAAAATCTACCAAAAACTTTTAGGAAAAAATAAAATCAAAAAATTTAAACAAAAGATCAAACAAACAAAACACACACACAACAAAACAATAAAGAAAAGCCTATCGATTGCCACAAAAAACAATGAAAAAATTATCACAGGAAAAAATGTTTTAGCCTATATAGAAGGGTCAGACCCAAAATTAAAAGAAGAGATAATTGTTATTACAGCGCACTACGATCATATGGGGATAGTAGATGGAGAAATTTATAATGGGGCCGATGATAATGGATCGGGAACAGCGGGGCTTTTAGAGATAGCGGCAGCCTTTCAATTAGCAAAAAAAACAGGCTTAGACTTTAAAAGAAGTATTTTGTTTTTCCCAAACTCTGCCGAGGAAAAAGGGTTATTGGGCTCATATTATTATGTTGAAAACCCAGCTTTTCCTTTAGAGAAAACCATCTCTTGTTTAAATGTAGACATGATTGGTAGAATGGATGAGTTTCATAAAAATGACAGTAATTATGTTTATTTAATAGGGGCGGATAAATTAAGCACAGACCTTCATAATATTTCAGAATACTCTAATAAAAAATATGTCAATCTTGATTTAGATTACACATTTAATGACCCAAACGATCCAAACAGATTTTATTATAGGTCAGATCATTATAATTTTGCCAAAAAAAACATCCCGTCCATATTTTATTTTAGTGGGGTCCACGAAGACTATCACAAGCCCACAGATACAATGGAAAAATTAGTATATGAAAAAATAGAAAAAATAACCAAACTAATTTTTTATACAGCCTGGGAGTTATCCAATGCACAAAACAGGCCTAGGGTAGATAAAATAAACACATTTGATTAAAAGTCAAATTTTATACCCTGAGCCAAAGGAAGCTCGGTGGAAAAATTAATTGTATTGGTTTGTCTTCTCATGTAAGCCTTCCATGCATCAGAACCAGACTCTCTTCCACCACCCGTTTCTTTTTCACCACCAAAAGCTCCACCGATTTCAGCGCCAGAGGTTCCAATATTAACATTAGCAATACCACAATCCGAGCCCTCGTGAGACAAAAACCTCTCCGCTTCCCTTAAGTTTGTGGTCATAATTGCCGAAGACAAACCTTGGGGCACATCATTTTGTATTGCAATAGCCTCTTTTAAATCAGAATATTTTAATAAATATAAAATGGGAGCAAATGTTTCTGTTTGGACGCTTTTGTAGCTGTTTTCGGCTTCAATAATAACGGGCTTCACATAACACCCAGACTCATAACCACTACCACTTAAAACACCACCCTCAACAATAACACGACCACCTTCGCTGACAACATTTGAAATAGCACTCAAATACATTTTGACAGCCTCTTTATCTATAAGTGGGCCCATATGATTTGTCTCATCTAATGGGTTTCCTATTTTTATTTGTTTGTATGCACTAATTAACTTTTCTTTTACAGAATTATAAATAGAGTCATGAACAATCAACCTTCTGGTCGTTGTACACCTTTGTCCAGCGGTTCCAACAGCACCAAAAACAGAACCCACAACACTAATATTAATGTCTGCATCAGGGGTAATTATTAACGCGTTGTTGCCCCCCAATTCTAAAATAGACTTACCAAACCGTTTTGCCACCTCAGCACCAACAACCCGACCCATTCTTGTTGATCCGGTTGCAGAAATTAAAGCAACCCGAGGGTCTTTTGTTAACCACTCCCCAACAGTATAGTCCCCATTAATTAAACAACAAACCGCGTCAGGCATGTTGTTTTTCTTTAAAACGTTAGCCATAATTTTTTGACAAGCAATACCACAAAGAGGTGTTTTTTCAGAGGGCTTCCAAACACAAACGTTTCCACAAACCCAAGCTAAAGCAGTGTTCCAAGCCCAAACAGCAACAGGAAAATTAAAAGCCGAAATCACTCCTACAACTCCTAAGGGGTGGTATTGTTCGTACATTCGGTGTTTAGGCCTTTCAGAGTGCATTGTAATACCACACAGCTGCCTAGATAAACCCACAGCAAAATCACAAATATCAATCATCTCCTGAACCTCCCCCAAGCCCTCTTGTAAGGATTTCCCCATTTCATATGAAACCAAAGCGCCCAAAGAATCTTTTTTCAACCTTAACTCTTCCCCAAACTGCCGCACAATTTCCCCTCTTTTTGGGGCCGGCAACATTCTCCAAAAAACAAAAGCCTCTTGACAAGAGGAGATAATATTGTTGTACTCTTCTTTAGATGTAAACTGCGTTACTCCAATTTGCTCCCCACTCACAGGGGACTCAGAAATAATTTTTGGCTCAACGCCACCACTCCAATTTGAACCAACCGCTGAAGAGGGGTTGGTTTTTTTTATACCAAGATCAGAGAACACTTTATTTAAATCCATTATAAATATTTTTAATTAATTAAAAGAAAAACCGAATTACATCATTAACATTTGCTAAAACAAATAACCCTAAAAGCATAATCAGACCAACCATTTGAACGTACCCTAATATTTTAGGGTCTATATCACGCCCCCGAACCATTTCTATTAACAAAATAACAACATGGCCACCATCTAAAGCAGGAATAGGTAATAAATTCATAACGGCTAATATAATTGAAATCAAAGCTGTCATTTTCCAAAAATTTTCCCAATCCCAAAAAACAACCCCCTCATCATCTTCTGATCCAAATAACGAACCAATCATCATAAAACCACCAAGTTGCCTTGCCCCATCATCCATTTGAAAAATTAAACCAAACTGACCGATATAATTTTTTATTTCGGTTTGTGTTTTTCTTATTCCCGCGGGAATAGCACTAAAAAAAGAATGCTCTTTAGTTTTTTCAACCCTTCCTGAGCCCAAATCTAAAGCTACACCAATTCTAACAGCGCCATCTTTTTGTTTTGCTGGAATAATAAGCGTGGCCTTCTTTTTTTTACCCTCCCTTTCATAGCCAATAGAAATTTTCTTTCCAGGGTTTTTTTGTAAAAAAGAAATAAACTCAGCTGTACCAGAAACCCTTTCCCCGTTTATTGAAAATAAAACATCTCCAGCTTTTAATTTAGCTTTTTTTGCCGGGCCTTCTATTTTCACCATCTCACCATCATCATTAACCACCTCAATTTCATCAGAAACTAACTTGATTTTAAAAGGCTCATCACTTATAATAATTCGTTTATTAATAATGTGCCCAATATGATCTTTAGTTAAAGTAACCCTCTCTTCTGCCCCATTTCTAGAAACAAAAACACTCTTCTCTCCCCATAAAATTAAATCCAAAAAAACATCATTTGCGCACAAACCAATCACATCCCGCCCATCAACACTAATAATTTCATCTCCAGTTTGAAGAGGAAAGGCATCTAAATACGACTCGTTTTGAGAGTACACAGATAGCGGCTTTTGTTCTATAAGTCTCTCACCCCAATAACCAAACATAAAAATATAAATAAAGAGAGCTAAAATAAAATTTACAATCACCCCTCCCAACATAATAATTAATCGTTGCCAACGAGGCTTGCTTCTAAACTCCCATTCCTTTGGGGGTTTTTTCATTTGCTCTTGATCCATTGACTCATCAATCATGCCAGCAATTTTTACATAACCACCCAATGGCAACCACCCAATTCCATATGTCGTGTCACCAATTTTTTTCTTAAACAAAGAAAACCAGGGATTAAAAAAAAGATAAAATTTTTCAACTTTAGTATTAAACATTCTGGCTGCAAAAAAATGACCAGCCTCGTGAAGAATAATTAAAATACTTAAGCATAAAAAAAACTGACCAAGAATTATTAACATAGTAAAAGATTTAAATTATTGTTTTTGCAAATTTTCTAGTTTCTAAATCAATCTCTAAAAGATCTTCTAATTTAGGATTAGCGACAAAAGTAATCTTTTCTAATGATTTTTCTATAATATTTACCATGTCAATAAAACTAATTTTTTTATTTAAAAAGGCATAAACGGCTATTTCGTTAGCGGCATTTAAAACACAACCAAAAGACCCTCCAACACGACTTGCCTCATAAGCAAAATCAAGGTGTTTAAAAACAGAACGATCTACCTGTTCAAAATTGAGAGACTTGGTTTTGATTAGATCTAGCTTTGGTGATGAAGAGCGGGTTCTTTTGGGGTAATTTAATGCGTATAAAATAGGTATATACATACTGGGCTCACCCAATTGAGCTATTACAGAACCATCTTGAAACTCCACTAAAGAGTGAATAATAGACTCGGGGTGAATAACTACTTTGATTTTTTCGAAAGGAAAATCAAACAACCATTTAGTTTCAATTAACTCAAAGCCTTTATTCATAAGCGTTGCGGAGTCAATGGTAATTTTGTTTCCCATACTCCAATTAGGGTGTTTTAGTGCTTTTTCTACCGAAACAGACTCTAAATCTTTTTTTGAAAACCCTCTAAAGGGCCCTCCGGAAGCAGTTAGAATAATATTTTCCACAGCGTTTAATTTTTCACCCTGTATGCATTGAAAAATAGCAGAGTGCTCAGAGTCAACAGGAATAATTGTACTGTTAGAATCATTTAATAATGATGTAATTATTTGCCCAGCAACAACCAAAGTTTCTTTGTTTGCTAAAGCAATTTTTTTACCACTTTTAATAGCAGAAATTGTTGGAAGTAAGGCGGCAAAACCAACAATAGCAACCAAAACAACATCAAAATCCTCTGACTCAACTAATTCAGATAAAATATTATTACCAAAGTGTATTTTGGTTCCAGGGATTGATAGTTTTTTTTTCAAAAAACTATAACCTGGCTCAGTGTTAATAACCACATGATTTGGTTTAAAGGAAAGCGATTGCTCTAGTAATAATTTATCATTACTGTTTGCAGATATTAATTTTACATCAAACTCGGCTGAAAACTCACTCATTATACTTAAAGCCTGGGTTCCAATTGAGCCAGTTGACCCTAAAATAGCAACACTTTTTTTCTTCATTAATTTATTCCAGATAATTATTTAAATAGTTTCCAATTTTTCTATCATTAGATAATGATGGGCATTTATTTTGCCCGCCTAACTTACCAATAGAGCGCATATAATTATTAAAACTACCAACTTTTACACAATTAATCACCAAGGGTTTGATAATAAAATTTTCAACCAAATCATTATAATAAATATTTTGCTTTCGAACACAATCATCCAGGTGCACACAAAAACCACCAAAATTTTCAGGCTTTTTTATAAACTCAACAAACCACTCGTGGTGAGGGAGTCCTTTTTTTGGTTGTATTTTTGGGCAAACTGTAAAAGCAGAAACCTCACCACCAAATAAACGCAAACCACTCTCTAGCGCCCCCTCAACCTCCTTGCCAATAACATGTTCTCCAAAAGCAGAAATAAAGTGACCAACCCTTCCTGTAACAATTATTCGATACGGATTTAAACTAACAAATTCAACAGTATCACCTATATTGTAAGACCACAAACCAGAACAAGTATTTAAAATCAAAACATAATTTTCCCCTAAAACAACATCCTTTAAGCAAATTCTCTTATAATTACCAGAAATAAATTTTTCGGATTCAATAAATTCATAAAAAACACCATGATTAGTTAATAGTAATAATCCATCATTGTTAATATTATCTTGGTATCCAATAAAACCTTCTGATGCCGGGTAGTATTCAAGAAAATCAACCCCGGGCAATAGATTTTTAAGCGTGTTTTTATAGGGTTTGAAATTAACACCCCCGTGAACATACAGAGATAGGTTTGGAAATATTTCAGCAATAGATTTTAGTTTCGAGGTTTCTAAAACCTTCTGAAAGTACATGATAATCCAAGGGGGGATCCCGCCAATTAATCGCAAATCAGAAAAAAGAGTTTCATCAATAATTTTAAGTAGTTTTTTTTCCCAATTTTCTATAGAGTTTGTTTTAATAGTGGGTAGTCGGTTTGATTTTAAAAACCGGGGAATATGATGAGCGACTATTCCAGACAATCTTCCGGTGTTTATTTTTTTGTATTTTTTTAATACAGCGGATCCTTGTAAAAACATCATTTTACCACCAACCAAATCATATTTTTTATTATTATACGCATATAATAATAGCGCCTCTTTAGATGCGCTAATTTGATAATTTAACATTTCTTTGGTTAAAGGAATATATTTAGTTCCACTTGTGGTTCCGGATGTTTTCGCAAAATATAACACACCGCCAGGCCACAACACATTTTCTTCTCCGATCGCAATTCTCTCAATAAAGGGAGAAATGTCTTCATAAGAATTAATGGTTGAAATTTCTCGGAACTCATCTAGGGTTAAGTTTTTTTTTGCCCCAATACTTTTACCAAACTCAGTTTGAGTTAATAATCTCATGTGTTTTTGAAAAATTTTTTTTTGGTTTAATAAAGCATTATTAGAGTGGTGCGCAACATGTTTTTTGTTTTGTTTTGCTAAAAATTTAACAATAGACTTTTTAAAAAAACTCATTACTTGAATTTCAAATATTTTTCAGGATCTATTGGCGTCACACCGCTCCATAATTCAAAATGTAAATGTGGTGCGGATGATAATTTTCCAGAGCTCCCAATTAAGGCTATTTTCTCTCCAGAAGTTACCAAATCACCTGTTTTTTTTAATAAAGCTGAGTTATGTAGATAAATAGATGTAAAACCACCTTCGTGGCCCACCATTAAAAAATTCCCAAAATTTTCTGAGTAACCAGAAAACAAAACAACACCACTTAAAACAGAAAAAACAGCACTATTTTTTTCTGCCGCGATATCAACTCCAAAATGCCCCTCTTTAATGTTAAAAGATGAGGTAATAAAGCCACTGGTTGGGCTAACGACATTTAACCGATTTAAAATATCTTTGTTGTATTTTGTGACCCCCTCTTGGTCTAATCCCTTAATATAATTCACCAAAGAAGAGTCTTGTTTAGTGATTTTTGATTGTAAAAAAGGTAAAGAAAACACAACCTCATCAATCGCTTCCTTTTTTAAAGTGTCGTGTTCATGAAAAAGTAATTTTATTTTTTCAGTATAATCTAAATACTGGTTTAATAAAATTTCCATTGAATCAACATGCAGATAAAGCTCTGATATTTCTTTTTTTTTAGAATAATCAAAAAAACTATTTCCGACAGGTGAGAAAATTAACAACAACGAAGAAAAAAAGAAACTAATTGAAAAAAACAAAAAAATTAAGAGCATTAAGTGAATTTTGCTAACATAAAAAGTGCGAAGTTTTTCTAAAGACTCTTTTTTAAATACAACAACTCGGTATTTTATTAGTAGTTTTGCTAACAAAGATTTCATAAGCGAATTTTCAATTAATCTTGTTTTAAAATAGTTGCAATGTTAAAGATAAAAATAAAGCGGAGATTAAAATAAAAATATCTATAAACAGTTAAGAGTATTATAATTCTAAATAAAAATATTGAAAACAACTACAATAAATTTATCTTTTTGTCTAATTAGTTTAATGCTTATTATATCAAGCTGCTCTACTACTAGGGATAATTTTTTCAGTAGAACATATCATCAAACAACAGCTAAATATAACGGGTATTTTAACGCCAAAGAGGGGGTTAAAACGGGGCTTAAAAAAATAAAACAAGCCCATAAAGAGAACTATCAAAAAATACTACCAGTAAACCAAATCAACCAAATAGAAATCACCGGTCAAGTTTTCCCAAATATGGATCGGGCAGTTGAAAAAACAACCAAGGTCATCACCCGCCATTCAATGGAAATAAACAATAAAGAAAAAAATAAGTGGATTGATGATAATTATTTTTTAATGGCCAAGGCTAGGTTTTATAAAAAAGAATACTTGGCCGCCCTTAACACATTTAAGTATATTATTAGATCGTACCCTCTTGGGGATTTAGTCAACCAGTCACTTATTTGGTCTGCAAAATGTGATATTAGGTTAGATAACTTACAAACAGCAGAAAAGACATTAAAATACATACTAGAAGAAAAAAAATTAACCAATAAAGAATTAACAGATTTATACCTGGCTTTGTCTGATATAAATATTAAAAAACAAAATTACAAGAACGCGGTTACCTTTTTAGAAAAAACACAAGAAACAAATAATAATAGAAATATAAAATCGAGGATTTATTTTATTTTAGGCCAACTCTATGAGAAGCTAGAACAAGGAGATAAAGCGTTAGAAAACTACAACAATGTAATAAGATCCAACCCAGAATATGAAATGAGTTTTAGGGCCTCTTTAAATAAAGCTAATTCATATGCTTTTTCATCCGGGGAATCAAGTGTTTTATTAAAAGAATACAACAAAATGCTCAAGGATATTAAAAACAAAGACTATAGAGACCAAATATATTATGCTATTGCGGAGATTAAGCTAAATGATAGAGATACAGCCTCGGCAATTAAAAATTACCAAAACTCATTAAGTTCCTTTTTGCTTAATGTGAATCAAAAATTACAAACACACTTTAAGTTATCCGAAATTTATTTAAATCAAAAAGAATATCAGTTAACATGTACACAACACGATTCTATTATGATGCTAATGGATGTTGAAGACGAGAGGTATATAACAACAAAAAAAACACACAATAACCTAAAAGACATTGTTTTTAATCAAGATATTATTTATACACAAGACAGTTTGCTGGCTTTAGCTTTTTTATCTGACGAAGAAAGGAATTCGAAAATTGATGAATACATCGACTTTCTGAAACAAAAAGACCTTGAGGCCAAATCTCAATCTAGAGACGATGGAATGGGCGGAAGTTTTAATTTATATGAATACAACAGAAGTCAATCTAACCTCCCCGTTGGTGGCGCTTGGTATTTTTATAACCCAACAGCTATTAGTTTTGGTTACTCAGAATTTTTAACCAGATGGGGGAATAGAAAAAATGAAAACAACTGGAGAAGAAAAAACAAAGACCAGTTAGATTCAGAAAATGCAGAAGAATTAACACAAAATGAGGGCCCAAGTTTAAAAGAAAAATATAGCCGAGAATATTACTTATCTCAAATACCTTTAACAAAAGCCGAACAAGATTCTTCTGTAAAAAAAATAGAAAAAGCGTATTATAATTTAGGGGCCGATTTAAAAAACAAATTTTTTGATTATAATCTTTCTATAGATACATATGAAGAAATGCTAACAAGATTTGACAGTACCGAGTATAAACTTCTAGTCTACATGCAGCTGGTTTTTTTATATGAAATTTTGGAAGAAAGTGTTGCGAAAAAACAAATTTTACACAAAATCCAACAACAATTTCCAAACAACAAATATATAGACCCAAAGACAGGAAAATTTTTAATTGAAAACACCCCAAAAGAAAAGAAGGGTTATGAAAAAATATATGACTTATATAAAAACGAACAATTTGAAGAGGCATTGAGTTTGATTTCAGAAACATTAAAAAAATCACCCAGCGACAGTTTGAATATTCAAATGATTCAATCTTTTTGTATAGCTAAACAAAAAGGAAAAAAAGAATTTATTCTTTCCTTGGAAAAAATTCAAACACAAAACCCAAAAACCGAACAGGGTAAAAAAAGCGCGGAAATGCTAGATGTG
>Ga0163179_10002112_pt1 | contig 13923 bp, 8 predicted proteins | sample AtlANTMetagenome_FD_109643 | JGI IMG/M metagenome (GOLD analysis project Ga0163179, IMG submission 109643) | Marine eukaryotic phytoplankton communities from the Atlantic Ocean - Atlantic ANT 2 Metagenome | ecosystem: Environmental > Aquatic > Marine > Oceanic | place: North Atlantic Ocean...
AGCTGGGTGACGTGCTTGACGATGGAGAGGCCAAGGCCGGTGCCTCCCATCTCGCGTGAGCGCGCTTTGTCGAGCCGGTAGAAGCGTTCAAAAATACGCTCGCACGCCTCGGCGGGAATGCCTGGGCCATCGTCAGCGACGCAAAGGTCGATTTCGCTGCCGTCGCTTTTGGCCGAGACACAGACGCATTCGCCTCCGTACTTGATGCCATTTTCGACCAAGTTATTCAGTGCTTGAAAAACGCGTTGGCTGTCGGCGAACAGGCTCAACTTTTCTCCGATATCGTTTTCCAGCCGAACCCCCTTTTTGCCGGCCATCTCGCGGAGACTATCGAGCACACTGTCCACCAGTTGCCCGAGATCGATGTCCCGCAGTTCCAGCCCGACCCCGCCTGACTCGAACCGCGACAGGGTGAGAATGTCCTCGATCAAAAAAGTCAGCCGGTTCGAGTGGTTTTCGATCTTCGCGAGAAAACGGTGATTCATCGACTCGGGATCCTCTTCGGCGTCGAGCAGCGTCTCGACGTAGCCCTTGATGATCGAGAGTGGCGTGCGCAACTCGTGGCTGACGTTGGCGACAAACTCCTGCCGCAGATTCTCCAGCCGCTTCATTCGTGTCAGGTCGTGGAACATCAGGATTGTGCCGCGATGAACGCCGTCCTTCTCGCTGATCGCCACGCCGTTGGCCTGCAGGAATCGTTGCTCGAGATCTGGCAGCATGAACTCCTCCTGCTTGATGCTACTCTCCACCTTGAGCCGCTCGATCAGGTCGTTGGCCTGATGGATGCGGATGGCCTCCATCACGGTCTTGCCGCTGGGGTTTTCCTGCAGGTCGAACAATCGGCAGAACGCCTGGTTTGCAAACTCGATTCGGCCGTCGGCATCAGTGACCAGGACGCCCTCCGGCATGTTTGCGAACATCCCGGCCATGCCGACCGCCTTGGCTAGGCCAGCCTCCCGCCCGGTGGCTTCCGCCTGGCCAAGCGCAATCGATCGGCAGCGGTTTTGCCAAAAAAGATGCAGGCCAACCAGACAGCCAAGCAGAATGATGGAGACGATCCAGCCGCTCATGATGCCGGTTCGACGTAGCGGTAGCCGACCCCGCGAACGGTCTCGAGGTGCGCGGCCGCCTGGCCAAGCTTGGCGCGAAGCCGCTGCATCGTGGTGTCGACCGTGCGGGTGTCGAGGGTGGGGGAGTATCCCCAGACGTCACGCAGCAGAGTCTCGCGGGTTTGCACCTCGCCGGCACGGCCGGTCAGCAGGCAGAGCAGCTTGAACTCCGTCGAGGTGATGGTTGCCGGCTCGCCGTTGACGACCGCCTGATGCCGGACGGTGTCCAGTTGGAATGGGCCGGTCTCAATGACTTCCACCCCGTCGCGGTTGTCCTCGGTGAGACGCAGCATATTTTTCACGCGCAGCACCAGCTCGCGTGGGCTGAATGGTTTGGTGACGTAGTCGTGTGCGCCCAGTTCGAGCCCGCGGATGCGATCCTCCTCGGCCGCCCGCGCGGTGAGCATGAGGATCGGCACATCGCGAGTCTTGGGATCCTGCTTGAGCAGTCGGCAAATCTCGAGTCCGTTGATTCCCGGTAGCATCAGGTCGAGCACGAGTAGGCTGGGGACTTGGGAACGCGCCATCTTCAGCGCCTTGTCGCCGGTGTCAGCCACGGCCACTTTGAAATTCTCCTTCTCCAGATGAAAAACGATCAACTCGAGCACATCAGGTTCGTCATCGACAACAAGGATTCGGGTTTCGTTTTTTTTGGGCATCATTACTCGGTACCGGGTTCGGAGTGCCGAATGTCGGTACCCTCGTGGAGCAGCACCGCATCCTCGGCGATGTTTTTGGCGTGATCGCCAATCCGCTCAAGGCATTTGGTGATGACGCCGAGGTGAAGGCAGCGGCGGATGTTATTCGACTCGGCCTCCATCAACTCGATGAGCTGTCGTTGATACGTGTTATTCAGCTCGTCGACTTGCCTGTCGCGCGGAATGACGCCCCGTGCCAAGACGGTGTTACCGACAACGAATGCGTCGAGTGCGTCCTTGAGCATGGCGTTGACCAGGAAGGTCATCTCCGCGATATCCAGCGGGGTGTCAAGCGTGGGCAGGGCCATTAACTCGATGGATCGACTGGCGATCGTGGTGGCTTCATCCCCGACCCGTTCCAAATCCTGCGCGATCTTCATGCCGCAGGTGATGTGCCTTAACTCAAGCTCGCTGGGGTTTTGCGAGAGCAAATCGAGAGCGATTCGGTCGATCTGGATTTCGAATTGGTCAATGATTTCGTCCGTCTCCAGCGCCTGCTGGGCGAGTGGCTCGTCTCGGTCAAGATGGGCACGCACGGCCCGGGTGACCACGCTCTCGGCGTGGCTGGCCATGATGAGTAGCTTTTCCTTGAACTGAGAGAGGGCCTGTTGATCGAACGCCATGTGTCTGCGACCTGCGCTTGGCCAAGTTATCCTGTCCGCTTGGCCAAGCGCAAAGCCAAAAAAAGCACCCGGCCTGTGTCGGGTTCTCCTTGGTTTGGTTTGTTGTTGGGAAAGTCGTTAATTGTGCTCGGGATAACCGGCCATCCAGCGGGGCCAGTTCATCTTTTTGCCGGTGTCGAATTGCCGGTGCCATTTCAGTCGCCACAATTTCTTGATTGGGATGTGCTGCACGGAGTGGTCGAGAAACACGCCCTGGATTCCCCCGGCGTGGCGGTCGAACGCGAAGTGCATCATCTCCTTGCCGGCGCCCTGCCAGTCGCCATTGTAGTTGCCGGCCATGATCTTGTTGTTGTTGCCGTGATACGGGCCGCCGCCGCGCCACATTGTGTCGAGGAACATCGGGATGTTGTTCAGGTCGTGCCCACCCGGATCCATCGTTCGCCAGTGCCAGTTCATGTTGCGGTTCTGAATAGTGCGCCGCGCGTTGTAGAGCCAGTTGTTGTTGCCGTAGCTGGAGCGCGTGGGAATGCCGCTATCCTCCGAAATGTGGCCGTGCCGGTAAGAAGCGTTGTAGCTGCCAAACACCGCGTACTGGTCGTGCTTGTACTTAGGTACCTTGATCAGTCGATAGCTCTCGCCATTCCGGTCGCGGGCCATATTGGCTGCGGGGCAGAGAAGGATGTCCTGTTTGCGCCAGAATTTTTCCAGTGAGGCCACCCACTCGCCCCGGGCCCAACCTACTTTGTCGCCATTGCTAAACTTGCCGTCGTTGTCGTCGCAATAAAACTGCCACACCAAGCCCCACTGTTTAAGGTTGTTGATGCACACGGTCTGGACGCCCTTCTGCTTGGCCTTGGCCAACGCCGGCAGCAACAGGCTGGCGAGGATCGCGATGATGGCGATCACCACGAGCAGTTCGATCAGGGTAAATCCGTGTCGTTTGGATGTTTTCATGGCAGCGTGCGGTTTGAAAAATGCGTTAATGAGCGTTTCTATCCATCGGGGCTGTTTGCGGCAAGTGTAAACTCGACTCGCCGTGGTGTTCCGGGTAAAAAATTCTGCAGTTAATACCATGAAGCCCTTTGTTTATTTCTTATTGAGTCTGTCGCTGGGTTTGGCGGCGTTGGCTGAGGAGAAAAAGCAGGTAAAGGTGTTCATACTCGCTGGCCAGTCCAACATGGAGGGTAAGGGCAAAATCGATCCTCTACTTAATCACCAGATCAAGGCACCTGAGACTCGAGATTTTTTCGCCCACTTCCACAAGGACGGTGAGTACATCGAGCGCGAGGACGTGTGGATCAACTACCTCAAGCGCCGGGGCAACCTGACGGTCGGTTACGGCTCCCCCGGATGCATCGGGCTGGAGTTGCAATTCGGCCATGTGATGGGCAACCACTATGACGAGCCGGTGCTGCTCATCAAGACGGCGTGGGGTGGCAAGAGCATCGGCATCGACTTCCGGCCGCCAAGCTCCGGGCTGCAGTCGGATGAAGCCATTGCCGAGTCGGTCGAGAACATGATCAAGCGCGACTACAACAACATCATCCGCAACGAATGGAACAAGGCAAAGAAGGACAATCCGGATATAAAGCGCAAGGAGATCGAGGAGAAAAGCAGCGCTTCGATCGAAGAGATTCGTAAAGCCAAGGCGGACGAGTACCGCAAACAGGTCGTTGATCGTTACGGCTATTTTTACCGGTTGATGATTACCGAGATCAAAACAACGCTCAGCGAAATCAAGACCCGCTTTCCGCAGTACGACGGGCGCGGATACGAGATCGCCGGCTTCGTATGGTTCCAGGGTTGGAACGACATGTACGGCCGGCTTCCGGGTGAGTACGCAAAAAACATGGAAAACTTTATCCACGACGTCCGAAAGGAACTCGATGTCCCGAACCTGCCGGTGGCCATCGGCATCATGGGGCAGAACGGATTCAAGGAGGCCAAGGGGAAGATGGCCGTTGTCCAGAAGGCGCAGGCCTCGATGAACGACGTCCCCGATTTCAGGGGCAATGTGAAAGCTATCCCGACCGACATTTACTGGGACAAACGCGCAGATGAGGCCTTCCCCAAATGGCGGGAAAATCTGGAGGAATGGGTGCTGATCGGTTCCGACTTTCCGTACCACTACCTCGGCAGCACGATCACCTTCACGCGAGTCGGCCAGGCACTGGCCCAAACGATCCTAGAGCTTCGCAAGGAAAAGTAGCACTTGGCCAAGCGGGGTAAATAAACCACGAAGTTCACGAAGGAGGTAGAAACGGTTGCCCCCGCCGTCCTCGGGTTGAGACACGGATTTCACGAATTTCCACGGATCGCTAAATTTTGAATGAAACGCGCCAGCGTTTTGGAGTGCGGCACTCCGTGCTTCTTTTGGGTGCATGGGGATGACCGAGAATCATTGAAAGCGGTGCGGAGCACCGCATTCCATGACGCTCCCGCACCAACCGATGCCAGCTTGGCCAAGCGCTTGGTTGTTCCTACGCCCCCCGTGGTCGTCTTCGTGTGCTTCGTCACCTTCGTGGTTATTTCAAACCACGGCCTTGCAGGCCCGGCCCTCCAAGACGCTCCCCTAGAGATTTTCACCGCTTGGCCAAGCGTTTGGTTTAGTTCTTGGCCTTGGGGTTGGGGAGGTCGGTGATACTGCCTTCGAAGAGTTCGGCGGCGAGGCCGATCGATTCGTGCAGGGTGGGGTGGGCGTGGATGGTTAAGGCCAGATCTTCGGCGTCGCAGCCCATCTCGATGGCAAGTCCGATCTCGCCCAAAAGTTCGCCGGCGTTGGAGCCGACCACGGCCCCGCCGATGACGCACTTGGTTTCCTTGTCCCAAATGAGCTTGGTCATGCCGTCGGCGCAGTCGGAGGCAAGTGCGCGGCCAGAGGCTGCCCAAGGGAAGATGGAGACTTCGTAGTCGGTTCCCTCCGCCTTGGCTTCCTCCTCGGTTTTGCCCACCCACGCGACCTCGGGATCGGTGTAGGCGATGGAGGGGATCACCTTGGGATCGAAGAAATGTTTTTTGCCGGCGATGACCTCGGCGGCGACGTGGCCCTCGTGGACGCCCTTGTGGGCCAGCATCGGCTGTCCGATGATGTCGCCGACGGCGTGAATGTGCGGGACGTTGGTTCGGAGTTGTTTGTCGACCTCGATGAACCCGCGGTCGGTCACCTTGACTCCGGCTTGCTCCGCGTCGATCAGTTTGCCGTTGGGAGTGCGGCCAATGGCGACGAGGACGGCGTCGTATTGCTGGACCTCGGTGCCACCGTCCTTGGTTTCGAACGTGACTGAGATGCCTTCCGGTTGCGCTTCAACGGCGGTCACCTTGGTTTCCAGTCGGTACTGGTAAACGTCGCGGGTGGCCTTGGTGAAGTTCTTGATGATGTCCTTGTCTGCGGCGGGGATGACTTGATCTAGCATCTCGACCACCTCGACGGTTGAGCCGAGCGCCTGATAGACCATGCCCATTTCCAGCCCGATGATGCCGCCGCCCATGAGCAGCAGTCGCTTGGGGGTTTCCCGTAGTTCCAGCGCGTCGGTGGAATCCCAAATTCGGGGATCGTCGTGCGGGATAAATGGCAGCTGGATTGGCTTGGAGCCGGCGGCGATGATGGCGTGTTCGAATGTGACTTCGACCGGCCCGTCTTCGCCTTCGACGGCGATGGTGTTGGGGCCGGTAAATTTTCCGTATCCGTTGACGATGCGGCATTTGCGGAGCTTTGCCATGCCGCCGAGGCCCTTGGTCAATTGGCCGATGACTTTTTCCTTCCACGCACGAACCTTGGCCAGATCGATTTGCGGTTCGCCAAACTCGACGCCGTGTGCGGAGAGGGTGCGGGCATCCTTGATGACCTTGGCCACGTGAAGCAGAGCCTTGGATGGTATGCAGCCCACGTTGAGGCAGACGCCGCCGAGACTGGAAAAACGTTCGATGATTACGGTGTCCAGCCCGAGATCAGCCGCGCGAAAGGCAGCGGAATAGCCGGCCGGGCCGGAGCCGAGCACGACGACCTGTGCCTTGATCGGATCGCTCATCAGGCCTGCAACTCCTCCCTGACGGTGTCGAGCGCCTCCCTGAGTGCATTGAGGAAGCGGACACCTTCCGCGCCGTCGATGACGCGATGATCGTAGGACAGCGACAGCGGCAGCATGAGCCGAGGCTCGAACGCCTCGCCGTTCCAGACCGGTTTTTTGTCCGCTCGAGACAGGCCGAGGATGCCCACCTCGGGGGCGTTTATGATCGGGGTGAATTGTGTGCCGCCCAAGCCGCCGAGGCTTGAGATGGTGAACGTACCGCCAGTCATGTCGTTTTTCGTGAGCTTGCCGTCGCGGGCCTTGCCGGAGAGCTCGCGCAGGTCGTGGGTCAAGGCCACGCAGTCCTTCTCATGCACATCGCGGACGACCGGGACGACGAGCCCGTTTGGCGTATCTACCGCGATACCGATGTTGACGTACTTTTTGAGAACGATGTTTTTCTCGTCGCTGGAGAGGGACGAGTTCATCTGTGGCAATTGCTGCAGCGCGGCGGCTACGGCTTTCATCACAAAAACTAGCAGGGTAAATTTGATGCCGGATTCCTTCTCGGCTTCTGCGGCGTTGAGTTTTTTGCGCAGCGCCTCGAGGTCGGTGACGTCGACATCGTCCCACTGTGTGACGTGGGGGATGCGCACCCAGTTCCGGTGCAGGTTCGCGCCGGTCAGTTTTTTAATCTTGGTGAGCTTCTGCTTCTCGGTGTCACCGAATTGGTCGAAGTCCACCTCCGGCCACGGCAGTAGGCCAAGCGCATCACCACCGCCACCGCCGGTCTCGAGAATGCGCAGTGCTTCCTTGACGTAATTCTGAACGTCCTCCTTGAGGATGCGGCCCTTCCGGCCGGAGCCACGTACCTTGGCCAAGTTCACTCCGAACTCACGGGCCACTCGGCGAACCGAGGGGGAGGCGTGGGCGTACTCGCGGTTGTCAACGAAGCCGCTTGGCCCAGCGACACTTTGCTGTAACTGCTGTACTGGTTGTTGGGTGGGCGCTTGGCCAAGCGCGGGAGCGGCAGCGGGTGCGCTTGGCTTGGCTGCTGTCGGCAGCTCGGTGAACTCCATGACGAGCAGCGGCGTGCCGGTGCCGACGGAGTCGCCGGTGGCTACCTTGATTTCGGTGACTTTGCCCTTGTACGGCGACGGTACTTCCATGGCGGCCTTATCACCCTCGACACTGATGACCGGCTGTTCCTCCTCAATCTCATCGCCCACGGCTACGTGGACATCGGTCACGTTGACTTCGTCGGTGCCGACATCGGGCAGGGCAACTTCCTTAGCTACGATCAACGGTTCAGCCGGCTTTTCTTCCTCGGCAGTTGACTCGGGTTCGACCGCCGGCGCATCGCCCTCGGCGGGATCGAGCATCAGCACGAGCGTGCCGGTGGAGATGGAGTCGCCGACGGCGACCTTGATTTCCGTAACCGTCCCAGCCTTTGGGGAGGGCACCTCCATGGCGGCCTTGTCGCCCTCGACGCTGATGAGGGGCGAGTCCACCTCGATCGCGTCGCCGACATTGACGAGAATCTCGGTAACATCCGCAGAGTCTGCCCCGATATCCGGTAAATGAATTTCAATTGCCATGACTCGGGTTTAGCAGAAAAGCGGATTGGGTTTGTTGACGTCGATTTCGTACTTCGAGATCGCCTCTGTGACGGTGCTGGGCTCAACGTCGCCGCGCTTGGCCAATTCGTTTAGAGTGGCTACGACCACGTAGTGCCGGTTGACTTCGAAATGGGTGCGAAGGTTTTCTCGACTGTCGGACCTACCGTAGCCGTCAGTGCCCAGTACGGCGTACGAATCCGCAGGGATGAAGGCTCGTACCTGCTCGGCGTAATTCTTCATGTAGTCTGTGGCAGCGATCGCCGGCTCGGCGCCCAACACGTTAGCGATGTACGGGACGCGCGGTTCGGCCTCGGGCTGCAGCAGGTTTTGGCGAGCTGCATCCTGTCCGTCCCGGGCGAGTTCATTGAACGAAGTCACGCTGAAAACATCGGAGCCGATGCCGTATTCGCTGCTGAGAATTTCCCCCGCCTTCATAACCTCGTTGAGGATGGTGCCGGAACCGAGCAACTGCACCTTGCCCTTGTCGCCGTCGTTGCTGAGCAGCTTGTAAATGCCGCGGCGGATGCCGTCCTCCGCACCCTCCGGCATGGCCGGTTGGTGGTAGGTCTCGTTCATCAGGGTGATGTAGTAGTAGATGTTTTCCTGATCCGGGCCGTACATTCGCCGAAGTCCGTCCTGGATGATGACCACCACCTCGTAGGCGAACGTGGGATCGTACGAGATACAGTTGGGAACCGTGCTGGCGAGAATATGACTATGCCCGTCCTCATGTTGCAGACCTTCGCCATTGAGAGTGGTGCGCCCGGCGGTTGCTCCTAGCAGAAATCCCCGCGCCTGTTGGTCACCTGCCAGCCATGTCATGTCGCCGACCCGCTGGAACCCGAACATGGAGTAGAAAATATAAAACGGCACCATCGGCAGGTCGTGCGTGCTGTAACTTGTTGCCGCAGCGACCCACGACGAAATGGCCCCGAGTTCGTTGATACCCTCCTGGAGGACCTGTCCGCTTTCGTCCTCCTTGTAGTAGGAGACGCCCTCGCGATCCTGTGGCACGTAATTTTGGCCGTGCGGGTTGTAGATGCCTATCTGTCGGAACAGTCCCTCCATCCCGAATGTACGCGCCTCGTCGGCGATAATCGGGACGATTTTATCTCCGATCGCCTTGTCCTTGAGCAGGATGTTCAACGCTCGGACGAATGCGAGAGTTGAGGAGATTTCGCGGGATTGCTCGCCCAGCAGGCTTTCGAAATCGCTGAGTTCAGGTACGTGAAAATCGCCGGTGAAGTTGGGTGAGCGTTGGGGCAGGTAGCCGTGAAGCGCCTGCCTGCGGGCGTGTAGGTATTCGTGCTCGGCCGAGCCTTCCCCCAGTTCGAGATAGGGAAACTTGGGGATGTCCTCGTCGGACACGCGGTCGTTGAGCCATAGGCGGTCTCGCAGATGAATGATCGAGGAAAGATCCATTTTTTTTACCTGATGGGCGACATTTTTCCCCTCGGCTGCGGTGCCCATGGAGTAGCCCTTGACGGTCTTGGCCAGAATAACTGTTGGCCTGTCGATGGTTTCCTCGGCGCGTTTTAGTGCTGCGTAGATTTTTGATGGATCATGGCCACCACGGCGAAGTGCAAAAATCTCGTCGTCGGTCATGTCCTCTACAAGTGCGGTTGTCTCCGGGTATTTGCCGAAGAAGTGCTCGCGCACGTAGGCACCGTCTTTGGACTTGAAAGTCTGGTAGTCTCCATCAACGGTCTCGTTCATCAACTGCAGGAGCTTGCCAGACTTGTCCTTGGCCAAAAGACGATCCCATTCGCTGCCCCAGATGACCTTGATCACGCACCAGCCGGCTCCGCGGAAGAGGGCTTCGAGTTCTTGGATAATTTTGCCGTTGCCCATCACCGGGCCGTCGAGCCGTTGCAGATTGCAGTTAATGAGAAAACACAGGTTGTTTAGTTTTTCACGTGCGGCAAAGGACAATGCACCGCGGGATTCCGGCTCGTCCATTTCGCCGTCGCCGAGGAACGCGTACACCCGCTGGCGCGACGTGTCCCGCAGTCCATTGTTCTCGAGGTATCGCAGGAAACGCGCCTGATAGATTGACGAAATCGGGGCAAGCCCCATGGAGACCGTTGGGAACTGCCAAAAATCCGGCATCAATTTCGGGTGCGGATAGGAGGACAGGCCCTTGCCATGAACCTCCTGACGAAAGTTGTCCAGCTGTTCCGCGGTTAGTCGACCCTCGACGAATGCCCGGGCGTAGATGCCGGGGGAGATATGGCCTTGATAATAAATCAGGTCACCCTTGTCGTGTTCATTCGGCGCCCGGAAGAAGTGATTGAAACCGACCTCGTAAAAGGCCGCAGCTGATTGGTAAGAGGCCATGTGGCCACCCAGTTCAAGATTCTTTTGCGAAGCACGCAGCACCATCATGATAGCGTTCCATCGGATGACGGAACGGATGCGTCGCTCGATGGTGATGTCCCCGGGGTAGGGGTGCTCCTCGGAGAGGGGGATGGTGTTGCAGTACTGGGTGTGAATCCCGGTGGGCAAGTCCACCCCGTTGGCTAGGGCCTCATCGAGGACCTGTTCCACGAGGTACTGGGCGCGCTCGACGCCCTCCGTCTTGATGACGGAGTCGATGGCATCGAGCCACTCCCTGGTTTCAGCCGGATCTATGTCGATCATTGAATAAAAAAAATAGAACGAATGCTGCCTTTTCGCAAAAGCATGACGTCATCATCAAAAAGGGGAGGTGGTTTTTGCCCAAGCGTCCGTCATGCCGCTTGGCCTGATAACCAAGCGATCTACCTGCTTCTCCTCAAAACCACGCGGAGGCAAACTAGTCGAGTCGAACCAACTAGTCAAAAGGCCTTTTTAGCCTGATGACCTTATTTTTTGCCCCGCATTTGGGCCTTCCAGCTGTCCGGTTTCTCAGAAATATCGCTGTTGTCCTCGTAATGTTTCTGGAGCTTGGCCAAGCGGTTCTTCATCCGCTTTTGCAGCTTGGCATGTTCCGGTTTGCCGTAGAGGTTGGTCAGTTCGTCCGGGTCGGACTTCAGATCATACAGTTCCCACTCGTTTCCGAACTGGTAAAAGTGCATCAGCTTGTAGCGCTGAGTACGGATGCCGTAGTGACGCGGCACCATGTGGACGCTTGGATACTCGTAGTAATGATAATAGATGCTCTTGCGCCAGTCGTCCGGATTTTGGCCCTTGAGCAGCGGCACGAGCGAACGGCCCTGCATGTCGCTGGGAATCGGTGCCCCGGCCATCTCCAGAAACGTCTCAGCGTAGTCCAGATTCTGAATGAGATTCCGGTTGCGGCTTCCCGGCTTGGTTACGCCCGGCCACTTGACGATGAACGGCATCATCAGGGACTCCTCGTACATCCAGCGCTTGTCGTACCAACCATGGTCGCCGATGTAGAAACCTTGGTCGGAGGAGTAGATCACCACCGTGTTACCGTCTAGGCCAAGCTCCTTCAGCGTGTCCTGCAGGCGGCCAATGCTCTCGTCCACCCCCTTGACGCAGCGGAGGTAGTTCTTGGCGTAACGCTGAAATTTCCAGCGAACCAAGTCCTTGCCCTTGAGCTTGGCCTTGTGGAATGCCTCGTCTTTTGGCCCATAGGCGGCACGCCACTTGGTCAATTGCTCCTTGCTCATGCGCTTCATGTTGTGCCATGCGGATCGATCCTGCCGCTTTTGTGAGGGCGGTTGGTTGAACTCCGGGGTGAGATCGACAAACAGGTCGTAGTTCAGGTCCATGTGCCGGTCGATCTCTAGTTCCTGATGTCGCGCTGGCGGGGCGTTGTCCTCCCATTTGTCAAACAGCGTCGGCGGCTCGGGGATGGTGATGTCATCGTAAAGGTCGAGGTGGCGTAGGGCCGGCATCCAGTTCCGGTGCGGTGCCTTGTGTTGCACCATCATCACGAACGGCTTGCTTTTGTCGCGCTTCTCCTTGAGCCAGTTTACCGCGAGGTCGGTGACCACGTCGGTGCAGTAGCCGTCGAGGCGCCGCCGGCCATCTGCGAAGATCATGTCCGGGTTGTAGTAGAGGCCCTGGCCCGGCAGCACGGCCCAGTCATCGAAACCCTGCGGTTTGCCCTTGAGATGGCTCTTGCCGTAGAGCGCGGTTTGGTAGCCGTTTTTGCGGAGGATTTTCGGGAAGATCTGCTGATTCCAGTCGAACGAGTTGCCGTTGTTCATGAACCCGTTCTTGTGGCTGTGCTTGCCGCTGAGGATCACCGCGCGGCTTGGCCCGCAGATGGAGTTGGAACAAAAGCTCTTCTCAAACAGCATTCCCTCCCTAGCCAGCTTGTCGATGACCGGGGTGGGGTTGACCGACTTCAGCCAGCCGTTGTATGCGCCAATGGCGTGGGGTGCGTGGTCGTCCGTGAAGACAAATAAAATGTTGGGTCGCTCTGACTTGGCCTCGGCCACCGTCAGCAATCCGGCAAACAACGTGAACAGGGTAACGAATCGTTTCATGGTAAAAAATCGGGCCGGGAAAGATACCACCAGTCGTCGGCTTGGCCAAGCGATCAGTGGATGACGACCATCTTGGTCTCCGTCATCTCCTCGATCGCGTACTTCGGCCCTTCCTTGCCCATGCCGCTGTCTTTAAGGCCGCCGTACGGCATGGTCTCAGCGCGCCAGGCGGTGCCGAAGTTGATGTGCAGATTACCGCTGTCCACCTCGCGCGCGAACCGGATCGCCTTGTCGATGTCCCGTGTGAAGACGGCGGCGCTGAGCCCGAAGCGACTGTCGTTGGCCAGGTGGATCGCGTCGTCGATGCTCTTTGCACGGGCCACGCCCACGGCCGGGCCGAACAACTCCTCGCAGCTCATCCGCATGTCACTGCGGACGTTGGCCAAGACAGCCGGTTGAATCACCGCGCCGTTGCGTTTGCCGCCGCAGCGGAGTTCTGCCCCGTCGCGTTGCGCCTGGCCAAGCCACTCCTCGACGCGCTGTGCGTCCCGTTCCCGGACGAGCGGGCCAACGTTCGTTTGCTCGTCGAGCTGGTTGCCGGCGGTGAGTTGGCTGACCCTGGTGGTGAGTGCGTCGAGCAGGTCGTCGTGAATGAGCGGCGTGGCCAGAATGCGCTGCGACGAGATGCATACCTGCCCGGCGTTGGCAAAGCCGGTCACGGCGACGGCATCGGCCACCTTTTGCGGGTCGGCATCGTCGAGCACGATGACGGGGCTGTTCGAGCCAAGCTCCATCGTAACCCGTTTCAAGCCGGCCAAGCGGCAGATTTGTTCGCCCACCTCGGCACTGCCGGTGAAGCTGATCTTGCGGACACGCGGGTCGCTGCAGATCGCTTGGCCAAGCGCGGCGCCGGAACCGGTTACGCAGGCGATGGCCTCCTCAGGCAGCCCGGCCTCGAGCAGCAATTCCACCAGTTTAAGCGAGGAGAGAGGGGTGTCGGAGGCCGGCTTGAGCAGCACGGCGTTGCCGCCGGCGATCGCCGGGCCGATCTTGTGCGCGACGAGGTTGAGCGGAAAGTTGAATGGGGTGATCGCTGCTACGATGCCGCACGGTACGCGCAGGGTGAAGCCCAGTTTGCCGACCCCGCCTGGGGTGGAATCCAGCGGCACAGTTTCGCCGTGCAACCGCCGGGCCTCGTCGGCTGAAAGATCGACCGTCTCGATGGCGCGCCCGGCCTCGATACGGCCCTCCGCCAATACCTTGCCCTCCTCGGTGCTGATTAGTCGACCCAACTCCTCCTGCCGCTCACGCATGAGATCGGCGGCCTTGCGGAGAATCTCGACGCGCCGGTGGGAGGGCATGTTGCGCATGGTTTCCGCTCCCCTGGCCAGGCCGTCGATAGCAGCGGTTATCTCGGTAGGGGAGGCGCTTGGCACTGTGTCGATGACTGATCCGTCAAACGGGTTTAGCACCTCGGTCTTTTCG
>Ga0163179_10002113_pt1 | contig 13920 bp, 11 predicted proteins | sample AtlANTMetagenome_FD_109643 | JGI IMG/M metagenome (GOLD analysis project Ga0163179, IMG submission 109643) | Marine eukaryotic phytoplankton communities from the Atlantic Ocean - Atlantic ANT 2 Metagenome | ecosystem: Environmental > Aquatic > Marine > Oceanic | place: North Atlantic Ocean...
GATAGCAATGCAGCATGACAATTCGACTCACCAGCTATAGCCACGGCGCCGGTTGAGCGTGCAAGCTCCGTCCAGAGGAGCTCGCGCAGGTTCTGCGCAATTTGCCCGCCATCACCGACGATAAGGTCCTCGTGGGCCCCGAAACCCGCGACGATGGAGGAGTGTATCTGCTGGATGAGAACACTGCGTTGGTCTTGACGACCGATTTCTTTACGCCTGTGGTGGATGATGCGAGGGACTTCGGGCGTGTGGCCGCAGCAAATGCCATTTCCGATATTTATGCCTGTGGGGCCCGTCCTATTCTTGCACTGAATCTGGTGGCGTTTCCTGCCCGAGAACTCCCGATGGAGTTGTTGGGCGAGATTCTGCAGGGTGGTGCGGCGGTTGCGGCAGAAGCCGGGATTCCGATTTTGGGTGGGCATTCTATTGATGATCCGGAACCGAAGTATGGGTTGGTTGTGGTCGGTCTTGTCCATCCGAAGAAGGTGTTGACCAACGCTGGTAGTCAGGTAGGTGATGTGCTGATCCTGACGAAAGTACTGGGGTCCGGAGTGTTGACTACGGCCATCAAACGCCAACTTGCTCTTCCTGAAGAAATCGATGCCGTGACGACCTTGATGACTACACTCAACAAAGCGGCAGGCGAGGTCTTTGCGAAGCATGCTGACTCGGTGCACGCACTGACGGATGTCACGGGCTACGGCTTACTCGGGCACTTGTCAGAAATGCTGGATGCGGCCAATGTCGGCGCAGCACTTGATGTGGGTGCAATTCCAATCATGGACGCGGCGCGAAAACATGCTGCGGACGGTGTGATCGCTGGAGGCTCTCGGGCGAACTGGGCCGCTGTTTCGGAGCGAGTGGATTGCGCGTCGGATGTCACAGAATTGGATGGCTTGCTGTTGGCGGATGCGCAGACGTCTGGTGGACTGTTGGCATCTGTGCCGGAGTCAGCTGTACCCATGCTGATGGCGGCCTTGCGGGAAGCAGGAGTCTCCGATGCGAGAGTGATCGGTCGTATTGTGGAAGAGCCTGGTCGGATTCAATTGTCGCGTTGACGATTCCCTTTGGGAATAAGGGCGGCAGAACTCGCCATGCCTGAGATGCTGGCCATGAGCAAGGTCGCAAGCTCTACATATCCCCGGGTCGTGCCCCCGGCGGTCAGGATGTTTCGTCGAATTTCGGCGTCATGCCACCAGTCTGGAACCGGAAGTCCTAGATAGGCATATTGTTCTCGGATGATGCCCATACGAATAAAATAAATGGAGGCCATCGTGCCAAGCAGGGCAAGGATGGGGGTTGCGATGATCAGGTAGTCGGTCCGTGAGTTTGCGGTCATCCGCATGCCGGTTGTGCCGATGAAGCCGATTGTAAACACCCACAGAAAGGACGGTACATGGCGCAGGTCTACGGCGCTTTGGATCCAAATCCAATTGCCGAGTCCAAAAAGGAGTAGTCCCGAAAAGAGCGGATAGAGATCATCAATTCGTGAAGAGGGCTTGGGAGTGGTGGGAGCGTCCTCTGTGGGCAGAGTCTCTGAAGATTCGACCTTCGGGGAGTTGTCGTTACTCACTTCAGGCATGGGAGAATTGGCTTCTGAGCACACGGCGCATCACTTTGTTGGATGCTGTGCGTGGGAGAGAGTCGATGCATCGCACGGCGTGCACTTTGAAGAGTGGATTGAGCTCAGCGCGGATTTTTGTCTGCATGTTCGCCGCAAGTTTTTGTTCGGTGGCATTGTAGCCTGCTTCTGTCACAGCATAGATGACCAATTGGCTCGGTCCACCCCCCGGTGGAGTCACCGCGATAGCGGCGCACTCTTTCAACCCTTCCACGGTGCAGACACGCTCAAGTTCGGCGGAACTCACCTTGATGCCACCGAGATTCATCGTGTCATCTACACGACCGAGGGCACGAAAGTAGCCTCCTTCTAAGGCCTCCATTTGGTCCCCATGTCGGCGCAGGGTTTCTCCAGTAGGCCCCTTAGGCATGTCCTTGTAGTAGACCTCGTGGTGGTCTTTGTTCAGCAAGCTCTGTGAGCTACCGAGCATAGGTGGAACAAGCGCGAGCTCTCCATTTGCCGTGGGACGGCCTTCTTCATCTAAAAGGATAAAATCTGAACCGAGTGCGGGTGTACTGAAGGCCGCGGCGACTTGAGCCTGTACACGTGAACCACAGATATAGCCTCCACCAATCTCCGTTCCACCACAGTACTCGACGACTGGTTTGTAGTGGGCACGTGACATGAGCCAGTGCATTTCCTCTGAGTTGGAGGCTTCTCCCGTTGAGGAGAAACAGCGGATTGCGGTCCAGTCGAGACCTTGTGTGGCGTCGCTGGCCCGCCAGGAGCGAACGAGGCTGGGAACCACGCCGAGCATGTTGACTTGAGCGTCTTGCACGAAACGGCAGAACGCGGCACCGGAGGGAATACCTTCGAAGAGCGCAATGCTCGCGCCATTGAGGAGGCTCGCGTAAATGAGCCAGGGACCCATCATCCATCCCAGATTTGTCGGCCAAGCAACCACTTGACCCGGTTGGATGTCGTGATGCGCCCAGCCGTCTGCAGCCGCTTTGATGGGCGTGAGGTGGGTCCATCCAATGGCTTTGGGTGTGCCGGTTGTCCCGGAGGAAAACAAGATGTTGGTCAGGCCCTCAGCGGGCGAGATTTCGACATCAAATGGCCCGTCTTCAGCGCCAGTTAGAAAGTCGGACCATGAGAGGTCGCCTTCGCGAAGTGTGACGGATAGGTTTTTCCCGGCTGGAAGCACAATACTTTTCGGTGCTTTTGCTTCGACCACACGTTCGTAAAGGGGAATGCTCTTCGCACCACGAAGAATGACGTCTTGGGTAAAGATGCCGCGGGCATTGGCAATTTCAAGTCGCGTGGCAATTTCGTTGGGTGCAAAGGAATCCGCGATGGATACCACCACGCAGCCAGCCAGCACGATGCCCAGATAAATCACGACACTCTCCGAGGTCATGGGCATGTCGATGGCGATCGCATCGCCTCGCTTAAAGCCCGCATTCCGCAGTGCCCAAGCTACTTGATGGCACTCGGATTCAAGTGTGCCGATGGATTTTCGGTGAAGCTTACCGTCTGCTCCAGCTGAGATGATGGCGGTTGAGTTGGGATTCCGACCTGCGAAGCAGGAGAGGGCAATATTGAGCTCGAGCCCGGGAAACCATTTTGCGTGTTCTGCGCCAGTTGAATCGTCGAGAATCGCATCAGGCCCCTTGTCGGCAACAATCCCGAGCTTCTCGAAGACAATCGACCAATACCATGTGGGATTCGTGACACTGCGGCGGTGGAGTTCGTCGTAGCCGCCGATACTCATGAGCTCAGACAAGTTGCTCTCTTCAATGTCTGTCTGGCTCGGAAACCACATGGGGGCGGGGCCGCGTAGGTCCTCTTCCCAAGATGCGAAAACAGCAGAGTGGGCCAGTTCATGTACGGCAAAGGGTTGGCTGGGGGTCAGAAATACATCGCATAGGTTTTGCCAAAGTCGGCAAGGGTCTTCCCCGTGCTGAATGGCATCGACAAGTGCTGCTGCTTCTTCCGCTTCTAAGCCGGCTTCGATGAATTGATCACTCAGCATGCGTGTTCTCCAAGAACAATAAAACTTCTCCTAATCGAGGAGGGGGTGCGCTGCAGCATAAGAAGGGATACCCGTGACAAAAGGGTCTCTTTATGTCCACTCCTGCTGTCGATGACTTCCGAGAATATCTTCTTGCGCTCCAACAGGGAGTCTGCGACAAGGTGGAGTCGTATGAGTCAGGCACACGCTTTGTGTGCGAACGCTTGGTCGGTGAGCGCGGTGGACTAGCGCAACCCCGGGTGCTCTCGGGTGGTGATGTTTTTGAGCGCGCTGCAGTGAACTTTTCACATAGCTCAGGCGATAGATTGTCTTCGGCTGCAACAGCCCGTAGACCGGACTTGGTGGGGCTTTCCTATCAAGCGGTAAGTCTTTCTTTGATTATGCATCCGAGAAATCCCTATGTGCCAACCACCCACATGAACCTACGCCTGTTTGTCGCTGGCCAAGGCGATGCGGCTCGGTGGTGGTTTGGCGGGGGCTTCGATCTCACGCCCTATTATGGTTTTGACGTGGATGCGATTCACTGGCATCAGACGGCTCGAACGGCCGTCGAGCCATTTGGTGAGGATCATTATCCGACGATGAAAGCGGCCTGTGACCGCTACTTTTTCTTACCGCATCGTGGGGAGCCCCGTGGCATTGGGGGTCTGTTCTTTGATGACTTTAATGACGGAGATTTTGAAGGGTGTCGGGCTTTGGTGCAATCGGTTGGAGATGCCTTTTCGGCCGCGTATTTTCCCATCGTCGATCGCCGCAAAGCACAATCCTACGGCGACGAGCAGCGGGCGTTCCAACAGGTGCGCCGCGGTCGGTATGTGGAGTTCAATCTACTCCAGGACCGCGGAACGCTCTATGGTCTTCAGGCTGGCGCTCGGGTCGAGTCGGTTTTGGCGAGTATGCCGCCAAGTGTGTCTTGGAGCTATTGCAGAGAAGAAAAGCCCGGCTCAAAAGAGGCCGAGCTGTATGAACGGTTTTTGGTGCCACGAGACTGGGCGAATCTGAGCGACTAAGCCTTGATTACATCTGCCATTTGGGTGGCTTGACCAAAAAGAATAGAAAGACCAGTGCAAATGCAGCCCAGGTAAAGGCTTTCCATTGGGCGCCACCACCGGCAATGTGTGTCCACGCCAAGAGAGGTCCAGCGATCCATGGCACGAGCAATGTCATCGTTAGCGCTTCCTTGGGGTATTCCTCCAGGGAGAGAGTGATAGCGTTGATAAAACCGCAAATCGCTAGGGTCGAAACGCCGATAAACAGAACATCAAAGTCACTGGGGCCACTTTTTAGGCCAGTCACAGCCATCATGGCGAAGAACATCGCGCTTGTACCGTTCGCAAGTTTGCCGCCAGTACTGGCAGCGAATGGGACTGCTTGACTCATTGAATCCACTCCTTAGGCAAGAGATCATAACCCATCGTTGAGGCCCGGGTAGTCCAGAGATATTAGCTTTGAGTTATCCAACCGTTTGTCCATTGAAATCGGAGGCAAAAATGAAGCGAGGACATTCTTCACATCGTGGTCGCGGCCAAGAGCTGCTGTATGATGCCGATATTCCCACACCCACCCATGCAGAACGTGCGCGGACGCTTGTAGCGGGGGCTAAAACAGCCACTCTATGCACGCTTTTTGAAGGGAATGGCACCCCGTATGGATCTTTTGTGACCTTTGCCTTGCACAACGGTCATCCCGTCTTTTTGGTGTCCGAACTGGCTGAACACACCAAGAATCTACGACTGGATTCTCGGGCGTCTTTGTTGGTCGCTGAGAGTGGGGCAAGTGACCCACTGGCGAATGGGCGGGTGACACTGCTGGGGAAATGTGTAGCGGTGTCCGAGGAGGACCAAGAAAGTGTGCGGGAGAACTTTCTCGCGGCGCACCCCAATGCCTCCTACTACGTGGACTTCAAAGACTTTTCCTTCTTTCGGTTGGCAGTGGATCAGATCCGCTACATCGGCGGGTACGGCCGGATGTCTTGGGTTGAGTCGCCGGACTGGGTGACTGCAGAGGCTGATCCTATCGCTCCGGTCGCCGGTCATATCCTCGAGCACATGAACAACGATCATGCGAGTGCATTGTTGTCGTACTGCAAGGCCTTCTCTAAGGCAGGCGATGTGGGTGAGGCGAGGATGACAAGCATTGATCGCTACGGTTTCGAGATGTCAGCGAAAACCGATAAGGGGCCGCGCCCAATCCGTGTGGCCTTTGACGAGTCGATCTCCAGTGCCAAACAGGCGCGGGTCCAATTGGTGGAATTGGCCAAGCGAGCCCGTCTTGAAGTGGGTGATGCGGAATAAAAAAAGGGAATGCGCGAAGCACTGGGGTGCTGTGGAATAGGTACTCCCTCGTGGTAGCCTCGATCTGTCATGCCAAGTTTTCTTCGTCATATCCCTGCTGCGATTTTGTTGTTGGGTGTTCTCTGCGCTCACACTGAGGTGTCCGCATCGGGATTTATCCAGAGCATGCAGCTACATGAACGGGCCATGAAGGCGAGGAAAGCGGGTGATTTGCCCGCGGCGATACAAGCGGCTGAAGCGGAACTGAGGGTTGTCGAAGAACAGATGGCGGGCGCATCCATCCACCTTGGTCGTGTCTTGCCCTTTTTGGGTGAACTCTACTTAGAGGCCGGTCGGTTTGACGATGCAACGAAGGCTTATGTTCGTGCAATAGGTCTGCGGATCGAAGAAGTGGGGGTTGGGTCTGGAGACGTGGCCAGTTTGCGTTCCCGTCTCGGTGAGTGTCGATTAGGCCAGTCCAAGGTGGAGGAGGCGATTCAGCTCTTTGAGCAGGCCATCACGGTGTATGAGGACAAGGGAAAGACCTATGACTTGGCTCGGGCATCTACCCTGGAGAAAATGGCAAAGGCTTTAGAGGGCAGCGGCAAACAAGACCAATCGAATCAAAGGCGTCGAGAGGCACTCAAGATCTATGGGCGAACTTGGGGTGCCGATGACGAGCGTACAGCGGCTGCGAAAAAGCGGCTGTTTCCTGGCGACGGTCCCTGAAGAGATGTCGATGGAGGTCAACGGCCAGCGGGTGCTCACAAGTATTCAGACCTTGGGCAAGATTGGTGCGATTGATGGCGGCGGAGTTTGTCGTTTGGCTCTGACTGATGCGGACTTTGAAGGTCGCCAGAAGGTCATCGAGTGGATGAAGGAACTGGGGCTGGAGATTCGGGTCGACTCGATTGGGAATGTCGTGGGTCGATATTTAGGTCGTGATCCCGAGTTGCCGGCAATCATGATGGGTTCGCATATTGATACGGTTCGAACAGGCGGGCTCCTGGATGGCAACTTGGGGGTGCTCGCGGGTTTGGAAATTGTCCGCTGCTTTGTCGAGGCAGGCTTTCGACCGGAACGAAGTGTAGAGGTAGGCTTTTTCACCAATGAGGAAGGAAGTCGTTTCTCTCCGGATATGATGGGTTCATTGGTGTATATGGGGAAGCTCGCATTGGCGGATGCTTTGGCGGTACGCGACGCAGATGGGATTTCTGTGGCAGAAGAACTCGAGCGTCTTGGGCTTGTTGGTGACGCGCCCGTACCCGGAGTATTGCCCCACTGTTTTTTGGAGTTGCACATAGAGCAAGGGCCTGTTCTGGACAAAGAAGGGTGCGCGGTTGGTGCTGTGCATTCGGTCCAGGGGATCTCGTGGCAGAAGTTGCGCATCGCTGGACAGTCCAACCATGCGGGCACGACACCAATGTCGATGCGGAGAGATGCGGGACTTGCTGCTTTTCGGATTGCTAGCGGAGTGCGCGAGTTGGTGACTCAGCTTGGTGGAGACATGGTGGGAACGGTTGGGCATCTTACGCTGGGACCCAATCTCATCAATGTGGTGCCGAATCATGTGGAGATGACGGTGGACTTGCGCTCGCCGGTTTCGTCGCAATTGCAGGAAGCAGAGGTCTTGTTCGAAGCGTTGTTTCGAACGATTTGTGCGGAAGAAAATGTAGAGGTTGAGCGGGAGAGACTGGTTCAACTTGAACCTGTTGAATTCGACCTTGAACTCGTGGAGCGGATTGAAATGGCCGCTAAGAACCGCGGGCTTCGCTGTCGGCGTATGGTTTCAGGTGCAGGTCACGATGCGCAGATTTTTGCCGAGGCTGTACCTGCAGGAATGATTTTTGTTCCTTCAATCGGAGGTATTAGCCACAACGTCACTGAAAGTACTGCGGATGCAGATGTCGTGGCGGGCTGCCAACTCTTGTTGGACATCGTTCTCGAGCTAGCGAGCGTCTCTTCGGCGTCGCCAGATAAAAAGTAGGCTGAGCAGTCCCAGTCCGAACTGCGGTCGGGCCGATTTTGCGCTGCAGGCACATGCACCGGCGGCGTTTTCATCTTCCCATCCGGTGTCTGCTGTGTCCCCGGTGTCATCGAAGCAGTCTGGATCAGGTTGGTCGCAGAACTCCTCGCAGATGTCGTTGTCGTAGTGTCCGTTGATTTCGCAGAGGTCGCGGGTGCCGTGGACAAGCTCCACGTTGTCCAGGATCCATGGCATCAGCACATCGACGCGGGTACTGCCGCTCTGAACCACACAGCCCGCATCCGCCCAAGAATGGATTGCGGCCTGAAACAACACGCCATCTTCTTCCAAGAACATGGGACCACCTGAGTCACCACTGCACACATTGGCTTGATTGACGTTTGTGAAGGATTTGGAAATCAGGAATTGGGCCGTTCGCGAATCCAGGGTCAGCTCTGCGGACCGCTTGATGCCGGATGTCCCTTGACCGGACCCATCATCGGTACCCCAGCCCACAGACGTCAAGTCACGTCCCAGTTCAATCTTTTTGAGGTTTCCGCTCCACAGCAGGGTGGGGGTGTAAGGAGCATCTTCTGCCAATACAACGATTCCAGCATCGTTCTTTGGGTAGTTGGAACTATCGAGTGGCGTGTAGTCCGGATGAATGAATGCTTCGCTGAGGTCCGAGACATAGGTGATGTCGTCCACACCTGTGCCGAAAAACGCTTTCCCAAAATCCACGACTAGATCGATGGGGATATCGCTACCGCAATGGGCTGCTGTAAGCACAATCCGTGGGGTAATCAGATTGCCAGTACAGGAGGGGAGGGGTCTTTCGGCCGTCCCGATGCCCAGTCCGACGGCGGAATCAAATCCGCTTTCATTCTGACCGTTGACAATCGGTGGTGCCTCTTGGGCAATGGCATTTGGTTGTAGGCAGTAAATTGCACCGCAAAATAAGGGCAAGCTTCGGTTAAAGGGCGTTCGCATCTTTTCTTGAGACTCCTGTTGGAGAGAGAACAACAATGAAACTATCTGAGCGATACCCCGGTGCGGCCTTAATCACAGGCGCATCTGCAGGAATCGGCGAATCTTTTGCGAATGCGTTGGGTCAAGAAGGCTTCGATTTGGTCTTAGTTGCCCGACGAGAAGAGAAGCTCAACACACTGGCTGCTCGCATCAAGGAGCGCTACAACATCGAAGTTTTGGTGGTGGCTCAAGATTTGACTGCCTTAGATTGCGCGGATCGAATTTATGAGCGGGTGGCAGAGAAAGGATGGAGGGTTTCTTTCTTGGTCAACAATGCGGGCTCGGGCAGTATGGATGCGTATACGGATGTGGATGATGAGACGCATCTTAGAATGGTGGATTTGAATTGTCGGGCACCTGTGGCGATGACCAATCGGTTCTTGCCTGCAATGATCGAGCGTGCCAATGGTGCGATTATCTACTTGGCCAGTACAGTGGCTTACGTGCCTGTGCCGTACATGTCTGTGTATTCTGCCACCAAGGCTTTCAATCTGTTCCTGTCAGAGTCCTTGTTTCCAGAGTGCCGACAACGGGGTGTCGACGTGCTTTCGCTCGCGCCGGGCTACACCGAAACGGAGTTCGCAGAAGTTGCGGATATGGACGCGTCTGTTCCCCGGATTGTGACAGCAACACCCGATGCTGTGGTGCGCCATTCCCTGAAGGCGATTGGTCGGCGACCAGCGACAGTTCATGGGCTTGGAAATTGGCTGATGACCTTCTTCACGCGCTTTGTGCCGCGGAGGCTGGTCCCGTGGATTTCAGGAAAGGTGGTCTGTCGCTCCAGCCCCAAGCTTAAAGTCTCCTCGAAGTAGGGATTGGTCTAAAGCCTCGACAGTGCCCGTTTTTACCCTTGAAAAACAGGGAAGTGAGGACGCGGATCTAACCCCGGCGGTATGCTGATCACGGTAAAGCTGCGATTGGTTATCGTACGGAGGTCTCTTGGCGGGCACGGCCAAAGGGAAGCACACTAGAGCGGGCTACGTGGAGCTAATTTTTGCGCTCCATCGTGGGGGTCATAGTGGGCGTTTGAAAATCTCGCACAGTCGGCGCTATCGCGAACTGTTTTTCCTTCGTGGTTTGCCCGTGATCTACCGATCGGACTTGCCCGATGAAGATTTGGCGCACACGCTGGTCTATGCAGACATTATTCCGGAGGACCGCCTCAAGTGGATTGCTGACAAGCTTTCCCCGGGCGAGAAGCTCGAAGATGCGCTCGTCATGTCGGGGTCGGTCAGCAAAGAACAGCTCGACAATCATCTGCGCTCGCGTACTCGGCCGGGTGTCTCCGGACCACTGACGTGGAGTACAGGCAATTGGACATTTGAGGCCCTCTCTGATGCATTGACGGAGGGTATCGATCCATCGCTTTTGGAAGTGGAAAGTGCCCTTCCAGCCTTATGGCACGGCGTCAGTCAGCATGTGGGTACGGATGAAGTGCTCCCAGCGGTGACGGACACAAAGAAAGGTCCGCTGCAATTTTCCGAAGATGGCTTGGAGATGCTGGAGCAGCTCGCCCTGTCGGACACCTTTAGCAAGCTGGGAGAGGCGATTGGCACCGGTGCGAGCGTCGAGGATGTGTTTCGGACGATTCCCGATAGCTCGGGCGCGTTGTTTAAGCTGATTTGGATGCTGGAGAGTGGCGGTGCATTGTCGCGAGAAGGAGCAGCGTGGAGTGGCAAGATCGATGCAGATCTGCAAGAGGCTGTTGCGAGTTCGAGCAAGGAGGCTGGTGGGGCAGCTGCCAAGAAAACAGCGGCAGGCGCTGCGTCCGCCAAGACAACACGTTCTTCTGCGAAACCCACCAAAGAAGCCGATCAGCCCAAGGGTATGGATCCCAACGAGGAGATTTCAACGGCCCATTCAGAACGGATGGGGAGCGACTTCTATACGTTCCTTGGTATTGACTCTGCCAGTCCCCGAAAGACTGTGGACCAGGCCTGCAAAACACTTGCGCAGAGATGGCGAACTCTCGATACAGCCGCAGGTCTCAGCGGTGAGTCTAGAAAGCAAATCAAGGACTTGTTGGCGGGTGTTCAGTTGGTTTGGCGAACACTGACCGATCCAAAACACAAGCGCGAGTATGATCGGCGGCTCGATATGGGCCGTGCGCCAAAAGTGGAAATCCGGGTCTCGCGGGGTTCAACGAAACTGCCGCCGAAGGCGTCGAAAAAGCAAGAGAAGGAAACAGCGAAGCCCAAGGCGACGTCCGCGGAGCCCGTGGGCCCTCTCGCCAAAGGTGTTGAACTCTCGAACCAGGGCAAATTTGCCGAGGCGGCCAAGATCTTGGAAGAGGCTCGCTTGGAGAATCCTTCTGATCCAGCCGTTCTGGCGGAACTCGGTTGGGCGCGTTGGAAAGCTAGAACGTGGGGCGAAGAAGACGATGCACCGGAAGAGTTCCTTCGCCTCGCACTGACATTTGAGCCGCAAAATGTGCGGGCATTGGAGTTTCTTGCTCGTATTTCTATCGACAAGGGGGAGTCTGATAAAGCGCAGCAAATCCTGAAAAGAATCCTGAAGATTACGCCGGATTCTGGATGGGCGCGAAGTGCACTGTTGTCCCAGCAGAAGGGTCAGCGAAGTGAAACCGTCACTCGGAAACGTGGGTTCTGGCGTGGAAAGGGGGACAACTCATGAGTACTGAGAAAGTCCTCTTGGTCATCGATGAGGTCAAGTCCTCGGGCTCATTTCTCCAGAAGCGTATGGATGCAGAATCAGGTGTTCGTGTGGAGGTTGTTCGCAATCCGACCCAGGGCATGAAGGCGGTCAAGAAACACAAGCCGTTCCTGGTGGTTATCGGTGCCGATACGCCGGATGCAAAAGCGCTGTGTGCAGAGATTCGTGCGGACAAAGGCTTGGCGAAAACGCCGTTGGCGATGGTCAACGAAGGCAGAGCCCCCCTTTGGATCTTGGAGCACATCTTTTCTCCCGAACGTGCTGATTTTTATGTGCGCAGGCCACTGAGTGAAGGCTTTTTAGAGTCGCACCTACAAGCTATTCTCGACGCAATCGCGGCGGCCCAAGAAGGCCAGAAACCAAAAGAAGTCCCTTCTTCTTCAGAAGGCAGAGGGGCTGGTGCCGCAATTGCTGCGCTTGAATCGGAGTTGGATGCAGCGCGTGCTGAGGTGGCGTATTTGCGAACTCAGGTTCAAAAACAGCCTGAACAGGTTGCCGATACACAGGAGTTGGATGAGCAGATTGCTCAGCTCGCCGCAGATAAAAGCGAGTTGGAATCCAAGCTTTCAGAAAAAACGCAAGAGCATGAGCAAGCACAAGCGCAGCTAAGTGAAGCCATTGAGCAGAAGGCTGAGATCGAGGAAGAATTGCGCTCGGCCTCTGAGGCGCGAGAGAACCGAGATCGGGAACAACAAGAAAAGGCAGATTCGGCTCGGGAGTCTTCAAGCGCAGCGCAGAAAGTCCATGAGGAAGAAAAAGCTGGGCTGGCGGCGAGTTTAGAAGAAAAAACCGTGTTGATTGCCAACCTAGAAGAGCAGTTGGAGCAAAAAGATTCGGAGCAAGCAGCGCTCGAGTTGCAACTGAATCAAGCTGAAGAGAAGTTGGGCCAAGTTCAGCAGGAAGCAGCAGATGCTCAGGGCGCCCAGGAGTCTGCAGCTACGCAACTCCAAGAGATCGAAGCGCGGCTTGCTGAAGTCGAAACGGAATTGTCCGAATCCCAGGAGAAGGCTCAGGCAGAGCTCGAGCGGGTGCAGAGTGAGTCTCAAGGCGAACTCGCGAGGCTTCAAGAACAAGCAGATACCGCGATAGAAGAAGAGAAAGAACGCAGCCACGCATTGGTCAATGAACTCGAAAGTAAGTGGACTGCTCTTCAGTCCGAACATGAGGCGTTGCGAGAGCAGGCGGAGGCTGGCCAGGCAGAAATTAGTGCCGCTCGTGAAGAGATCGAGGCAGCGCAGCGGACACTGGCTGAACAAAAAGAAGATTTGCTGGCCCAAGCGGAGGAGAGGCTTCAGTCCGAATTAGAGCAGTTGCGCACGCAAGGTTCTGCTGAGCTTGAGGCAGCGCGTTCTCGTCACGAAGAGATTTTGGCCGCAGAGAAGCAGGGGGTTCAGGAACAACTGGAGAGTGTACGTTCTGAGGCCGAAGCCGAACTCACCCGTCAAGCAGAAGCGTTACGCGAAGAAGCTGTTCAGTCTACACATGCTCAGGTTCAGGCAATCACTGCGGAGTGGGAAGGTAAACTCAATCTGCTCGAAGAGGAGCAGGAAGCCTCAAGTCTGCGTGCGGAGACAGCGCTTTCACAGGTACGTCAGGAAGCCGCGGAAGCGCTTGATGCCCAACGCCAACGTTTAGAGAGTAGCCAAGCGGAGTTGGAGCAGGTCCAGTCTGCTTTTGACGGCGCCCAGGCAGAGTTGACGGAGGCCCAGTCTGCACGGCACGAGGCGCAGTCGGCACTGGAGACTTCTCAATCCGCGTTGACAGAGGCTCAGTCTGCTTTTGAGGGGGCCCAGTCGGAGTTGTCGACGTCTCAAGAAGCGCGAACTGAATTGCAGTCGGCGCTGGAAGCAGCCCAGTCGGAATTGTCGACGTCTCAAGAAGCGCGAACTGAATTGCAGTCGTCGCTGGAAGCGGCCCAGTCAGATCTGACGGAGGCTCAGTCTGCGAAACGCGAGGCCCATGACGTTCTAGAGGCGGCTCAGTCGGAGTTGGTTGAGGCACAATCAGCCCGAAGCAGTGCGCAGTCGGCGCTGGAAGCGGCCCAGTCGGAGTTGTCGACGTCTCAAGAAGCGCGAACTGAATTGCAGTCGTCGCTGGAAGCGGCCCAGTCAGATCTGACGGAGGCTCAGTCTGCGAAACGTGAGGCCCATGACGTTCTGGAAGCAGCTCAGTCGGAGTTGGTTGAGGCACAATCAGCCCGGAGCAGTGCGCAGTCGGCGTTGGAAGTAGCTCAGTCGGAGTTGGTTGAGGCACAATCAGCCCGGAGCAGTGCCCAGTCGGCGCTGGAAGCAGCTCAGTCGGAGTTGGTTGAGGCACAATCAGCCCGGAGCAGTGCCCAGTCGGCGCTGGAAGCAGCTCAGTCGGAGTTGGTTGAGGCACAATC
>Ga0163179_10002114_pt1 | contig 13919 bp, 20 predicted proteins | sample AtlANTMetagenome_FD_109643 | JGI IMG/M metagenome (GOLD analysis project Ga0163179, IMG submission 109643) | Marine eukaryotic phytoplankton communities from the Atlantic Ocean - Atlantic ANT 2 Metagenome | ecosystem: Environmental > Aquatic > Marine > Oceanic | place: North Atlantic Ocean...
GGAGAAGAGGAGAAGGACACGTTTCTTGGTAGATATAAGAGTCGTCAGCGATCATAGTGGTTAGTACAACGGCATACCCAGCAGCTAAAAACCCCTGGAGCTGTAATTGCATCCATACAGGAGACATAGGGGCATCAGAACAGGGTAATACGGTAGTACAATTATTACAACGGTCTGGATTAAACAGACCATATCCCTGTTTAGCTAGGGATTCAGCATTAAGATCTGTAGTATTCCACTGGGTAAAAGAATAGTATATAACATACGGGATTTTGCTGACATCAGCAGTAGGACGTAACACTGTATTAGGGAAATAAACCCATACTGGACGTCCTTGATCATTCCAATTATTGGATTTCCCATTATTAGTACATACTTGAGTGTTGGTATACTTAAAATTACAGTCCATACCTTTTACGGTAGGATCAGTACCTAGAAGATTTATCTTGTATCCGAAAAAAGGTTGCACTTGTTGGCTCTTTATTAATTTACAGTCTGGGCTCGAATCATTATCAGCCAAACAGGTAGACATATTTGCTTTGCAAATGTCAGCTGGATCATAGTTGACAGCATCACGCATATACTGGTGAGTATGCCTCGAAGATGGTGGACCAGAATGTTGTGTACAATGTTGTGTACATTTATCTTTGACCCGGATAACTAAACCAACTATAACCCCCAGGGCAACTATTAATAACACAGATAATACTATTATTGTATACAAGGAACGCATTTATCTGAAGACATCATAAAAGATTAAACACATATTTATCATAGATGAATCACCAAGTGGTTGGGCAACTCATTTTTCCCAAACTTAAAGCTCTACACATACCGTCTTCACTATCAGGAAACTGACATTGACTATCTTTTGTACATGAACAGACTTTTGTTACTGGGGAGTGCCCAGACGCGTCCATACATTTTCGATTTTCCCCACAATCAGTATCTGTATTACAACCAAGTGTCCAAAAAGATGTATAAGGGGTTTTTATATTCACACATGTTCCCCATGTAGAATTTGAACCAGCCCACTCTTCACATGATTGTTGAGTAGGGAAGTGTTTTGGCCAGTCATAAGGTGTGTCACAACCATACTTCACACCGTCACAGTTTGGTACACCATCCGAGCACATTACTTTAATTGGTTGTATTTTCTTTACATTATCAATATTTATGTGTACACTTTCTCTGCAATCCATAGGATTACCTGCAAAATAAGTACATACATCTAACATTCCTGAGGAAGATGGTGTAGTAATAACACAACCCTCTTTCTGTTCCAGTAGTGGATCAGACACAGACACACTATCACCCACTTTAAATAATGGTTTTGGTGGTGTAGGTGGTTTTGGTGGTGTAGGTGTAGGTGGTTTTGGTGGTGTAGGTGTAGGTGGTTTTGGTGGTGGAGGTGATCCAGAACTAGTTTTAACAATTATGACTATAATTGTAATAACTAAAGACGTTACAATAGCTACACCTAACAGCATTTTTGCTACAAACGAAAATGTAGTTGAAGACATGTTTATATATATATGATTTAAAAATTTGTATATAGTAAGCATAACGCTTGGGTAGCTCAGTTGGCTAGAGCGTCTGACTGTTAATCAGAAGGTCGTGAGTTCAATCCTCACCTCGAGCGGCATGTACAAAACACATGTTTTGTACATAATAACTATACTCATCGTTCCCTAATAGTTCCGAGTATTCTGTCCCAAAACGTAAAGTAATAAGAGAAATTACAATTTTGCCTTCCATACTTGTGATGTAGTCCATGATAATAGGAATCATTAATGTATTTATTTTTCAAATATAGTCTGTCCTCATGTATATAACACCCCCATATAAACGTGAAAATTAATATTATATACATTAGTGGAAAATATGTCGGTACCAACATAAAAGGAACAGTAAATGCTATGTTTTCTAAATTAGAATCAACCCAATGGGAAGCTCTAGATACCCACGAGTTAATTGGCCTAAATTTATGATGAAAGTAATGCATATTATCGTACATAAATGTTATATGAGACAACCTATGCATAAAGTAGAAAATAGTATCCATTATAATTATATTAATTGGTATAGTTGAAATAGTATAAATTATGCTGTACTGGTTGATATCAAAATATGTGTTTCCTATTATTTCCATATATAAGAGTGCCAACATAGTATATGATACTAGATTACCGAAGAACCAGTGTTTTTTTGTCATTATTAAGGGGTCATTATAGTTATGAAATATATAGTTATTGAGTAGTTTAAATATGTGGTAGTCTCCAATGTAAAAACCCAGAATCGCTGGTATAAGTTTGTAAAACATCTTTAATACTTAATAAAGTATTATAATACTTTAATACAAAAAATTAATAATGATATTACTTTTATACAATCTAGAGAATTGATGAAACATGAACATTTTCTTTTTGCATTTGGACCCACATATTTGTGCTATGATGCACTTTGACAAGCATGTAATCAAGATGATATTAGAAACAACACAAATTCTGTGCTCTGTTTGGCATATGTTCGATCCTGAACACAAGATATATAACCCGTGTTACAAACTTACGCACAAGAACCATCCATCATGTATCTGGACTCGGGAATCTCAAGCTAATTACATATGGCTCTGTAATCTAGGCTTGGAGCTCTGTAAGGAATATACATATCGCTATGGAAAGGTTCATAAATGTCAAACTTACATAGAGGGTCTAAGTGCTAATGTACCTCCTTTGCCAGAGACAGAGTGGACTCCTCCACGGTTAGCTATGCCAGATGAGTATAAGGGCGATGACTGTGTTGAATCATATCGTCAATATGTATTCTTCGAAAAAACTCATTTGCACTCGTGGAAAGGCAAAATCGCCGGTAGAGAAACTCCAAAATGGTTTACTGATATTCATAAAATGTTTCAGTAATATAAATGGCCAGAAGAAAATCTAGTCGCCGTAAAAGTAGAAGGCGTAAGAGTAAATCTCCAACTCCTACCAATGCGAAGCTATATGCAAAGGTTAAAGCTCAAGCTAAGCGTAAGTTTAAGGTATGGCCTTCTGCTTACGCTAGTGGTTGGGTAGTAAAGGAATATAAGAGAAGAGGAGGAAAATATTCTGGCGCTAAGCCTTCTAAATCAACCGGTCTTACTAGGTGGTTTGCCGAAAAGTGGATTAACGTTTGCAAATTACCCAAAAAAGTGGCATGTGGTAGACCCAAAACTAATATAAGTGACTGGAAAAAGAAGTATCCTTACTGTAGACCTAGTAAGAAGATTGCCAGGGGTACTCCTAAGATAGCGTCTGAGCTTACAGCGGCACAGATTCGTTCTAGATGTAAGAGAAAGAAGTCTAATCCCAGTAAGAGAGTATTGTCAAGACGGCGTAAGTCCAAGCGTAAGTCACCACGGCGTAAGTCAAGACGGCGTAAATCCAAGCGTAAATAAATTATCTATTTTTTCACCAAGATAAATTTGAAAAATCTAAACTCCTCAATATTATATATTGAGGATGACGACTGTTAGGCTTCCACGTGAAATATGCGCAATGATCTACGAGTTTGCTTACGAGGAGAAAGCACCTTCTACATTCTGCACTGATATAGCTTGTTGGAATGAACCAGCTTGTGTTAAATGCAACGACGAGCTTTGGGCACGTCAGTTCTACATAAAGGATATAGAGGAGCGAGAAAAGCAAGATGATAAAGAAAGACGTTTAATCATAGCGTCTTCTAAAGAGGTGCTACAATACATTGGCGATAACGAGTCGTTGTCGGATTTTTTGGAGAAGTGGGGTCATGAAGAACTTGTATGGTCTGACGATGATTACTATTACGAGGAAGAAGAGTATAGCAGTGATGACGAAGCCGATCGCTACGACTATGATAGCTGCTGCGACGATAGTTCTGACTACTACTAAAGTTATACTATTGAGTATAACTTTTTTATCAATCTACATCATCCTGTTCTATTGTTGGTAAACTTCCATCCTGGAGTATTATTTGGTAGACGTACCAGCCTAACGAGAGAAATTTAATCAGCTCTGCTTGACTGAAACGCGGAGGTTCTGGTGCGCTTTCGTCTCCGTCCTGAGCAGCGGCATCCTGGAACTGATAGGACATGAAAAATTCCCCCACACTTTGTAATTGTCGGGGGCATAGCTCTCCTCGTTCAAGCGATCCAGTCAGATCTCTTAAAAAATTAATCAGTTTCTCGTCTGTACTTGTCATAAGTTTTGTTGTTGCTGTGTAATCTTTAGGTCGGCCTAAAGATTAACATTATGAATCACTTATTCCTGTTCAGGAATAAACCACGGCTTTGATTGGATATTAGCCCGAGCCTCTGCGTCTTGTACAACTGGGTGTACCTCAATATTACACACTGGAGCCCAGTTTAGCAACCATGCGTTCAATGCTTCTGCAGACGCACATTCTGCAATACATACTCCACCACTACCAGATAGGTGATGCCACCGACCTACTACATTGATCTCATTACCACAATCTTGGGCATCGTCATCAGGGCCCATCCTCGCAAACACGTTCATACAATCCACTCTCTTATTCTCCATAACTTTCCAAACAATCTGAAATAACATTTTAGTATAATACGTGTTTGTTTAAATTAGTAAAATATTTAGATTTAAACAAATATTTTTTAGGTCAATTATTATTGAGAGCTTATAACCCAGGGTTTGGTTTGAACATTAGAGCTACCTTTTTTTACGTTTTGTACAATTGGATGTACCTCAATATGGCACGATGAGGACCAGACACCCATCCATTCATTCAACAACTCCACTGAATCACACTCTACAATATATACTCCACAACCACGAGCTGGGTCATGCCAGCGACTAATTATTACACCTAAATCTTCTCTATGATTAGAGGTAACATTTGCTAGTTTACCAGAGGTAACTTCCCATACAATTTGGAAAAACATTTATTCTGTTAAATTACTCATTTAAATTCGTTATAGATCTATAGTGTAGATATTGTATGCTAAAATGTATATAGTAGGTACAGATTGTAGCGGTATCGAAGCTCCCATTCAGGCACTAAGGCAACTTCAGGTTCCACATCATCATGCATTTAGTAGCGATATTGATCCCTATGTCATTCAGAGTATTAAGGCTAACTACGATCCTCTAGTTATTTATGATGATATCACTAATAGAGATATTAGGGATGTACCAGATATTGATATTTATGTGGCTGGGTTTCCATGTCAGCCGTTCTCGACGGCAGGAAACAGGGAAGGTTTTAAAGACAAACGCGGTAATGTATTCTGGAGTTGTCTAGAAGTGATAATTACAAAGCAACCTAAGTACTTCATATTAGAAAATGTAAAAGCTCTTACTTGGCATGACAACGGAAGAACTTGGAAAATAATATGGGATTCTCTTCAAATCGATGGTTATACTGTGAAATGGAAGGTTCTCAATACTAAGGATTACGGCGTTCCCCAGAATCGAGAACGTATCTTTATAGTAGGGAAAAGAGGAGGTGATTTTAATTGGCCAGAACCTACTGAGATGGATGATATCAAAGACTATATAGATCACACGGATACAACTTATAAGAAATGGAATAGAAAAACCTCTCTAGCCAACATACGTGCGGACTCTGTATTTATTGATGTCGACTTTCTTCATTACACTAATTACCCCATGGCTAATAAGGTATCTCCGTGTGTTTTAGCACGACCGAGTTCTCTATGGTGTGTACCCTATCATCGTTATGCTACCTGTCGCGAGATGTTTAATTTACAGGGATTTGGTGAGTTCAAACAGGTAATATCCAATTCCCAGATGAAGAAGCAGATCGGTAACAGCATGAGTGTAAATGTCCTGACAGCTATATTCAATGAATTGCTTTAAATGGATCCCTGATAACTATAAATGTCTCGCAATATTGTTCAGGAAGTTACTGAATACTATCGAAAGCATACTCCATTGATTCACCGGGTATTTGGAGATACTTATGAAGGGTTTCCGAAACCTGAGTTATTACGATATGCTAATCTGGAATCTGCTGCAAGAGTAGCTGATCTGGGTAGTGGGTTTGGAGGCCCTTCTAGACTTATAATGGATCAATACCCCAATGTGGAACATATATGTTGTGTGAACCAAAGTTTTGCCCAACTTAAGATACATGCCAGAAACTTGTCGTCAGATGCCGCTAAGTTTCATCTATTACATGCTGATTACCACTCTACAGGATTAAGTTCCAATAGCTTTGATCGTGTACTTTTTCTGGAAAGTTTAGAACATTCGTACAATCTCGATAAGGCTATGAGAGAAGCCTATCGCCTATTACGTACAGGAGGTCAGATATTCATTAAAGGCTGGTTTAGCGAGTATCCTAGAAAGGATTGGACTCTCTTCACCACTGCGATAGAGAAGGCTAACGCTTCGTGTTTTCACGATATGCATGATCTAGTGAACGCTATGTATAATGCAGGATTTATTGATGTAAAGATCCTTCCCTCGTGTACCAAAGGAACTACCCAAAATCCCGAGTGGTTAACTAACTTTAATGATACACGTGTTAGTTTGCTTGATACAGAGTTTCCTATATGGGATCACATGTTATGGTTGCGGCATGCAATCGCAAGAGATAATCAAGGCCGATTCTACAAGACTCCTTATGGAGAGATAGCATTAAAAGACATAGATCTTGATTGGTTAATGCAGTACTTTACACATGGTCCTAAGCTAGGAGTAGGTTTCACATATAACCATTACGTATTGGTAGCAACGGCAAAATAATTTAATACATTGTATGTATTAAATAAATGTCTACATGTCAGTATTCTTTTCAGGACTTATTTGACGCCGCAGGTATCAAGCTAGATAAGAGCTTTTTCTATGGTTCACCCCGTCAAGTCATCAATGACTATGTGAAAGAATTATGTAAGATTGCAAACTGGGATTGGGAAGATCGTGTTGGTACCGATGGAGTGGTTTACACCGCATTTGCGCCATCTATAGACCGATAAATAATTATTATAACATTGTCCACCATGTGTATTACTGTATAACATATTGATACAGTACTGTTTTTTCTACCAATGGTATTGCCCCTTGATGGCTTTGTAGGATCGTATAGAATTCCACTGAATTCCGCTAGGTCTTCCAAAGTATTTGCGAAATACTGCCTCGACGCCAAGGCTCAGACTTCCTAGTTTAGCGACCTCATTCCAGGCTTCTGTCAAGTGTGGTCCTAGCATCTTGTAAATTCCTATAATGCGGCGGCCTTGTTCGGTGTCTGCAGTACCATACAATAGATCATATTCAGCTGCCGGTAGCAGGTCGTAGGCACAGCAGTGGCTTAATTCGGATACGATATCATTAATGAAGTACTCATGGAGCCATTCTCCGATGGTGTGACCTGTACGAATGCTGATTAGTGGTTGCGTCATGTTTTCAATAACAAGTTTAGATACGTTACAATAAAAATCATTTTGGTTTTGATGTATTATTAAACACCACCCATGTGGTATTATTTCCTTTCTGGTAAGTTTTCTCGTCAGGATGTGACCCCGAAGTGATGTTTAACCCCCCATGTGGTCCATTACAATCGCCAGGAGCCGGGTCGCATGAACCAAGTAGCATCTGTGATGGGTCTGGGTTCTTGGCATTAGGAGCTTTAAAGTTTGATCCAAGGTTAATGAGATCTCCGTCTTTCACATAACCCGAGTCTTTGAGATCTTCGTCTTTCACATAACCCGAGTCTTTGAGATAGTTGTCTAGAAGAGGTTGAAATGATTGGGGTACTTTATTTAGAATTTCTAAATTACCTTGAGGATCAACTGTTAGTAGTTGATCTCCTGTATAGCGTTCTTTTCGAAAAAGAGTGTATAATGATATACCTAATGCTAGTATAGCAACTAGAAGTATTACTATATTTACAATGTTCATTTATGATAACGGACTTTTTTATACAAAGTGTATAAAAATTAACTAGTAAGGACCCTTGTCGGCTACCTCCAGGCTAGGCTTTGAAGAAGGCAACGTCATATCATTACTTCAGTAATGGGTCTCTTATTAGGTTGGTTGTTTACATGACACCTGGGATAAACATGTCACCCCCACCGCCTCATGCTGAGGACATCTTGTGGCCAAAACTCGAACTTCGGTTATCGTACAATTTTTTGGCGTTTTTGCCACCGTGATAAGCGATTTTAACAGCAAACGGACCAAGCATGATCACGATACCTACGATTCCAATAGCCATGATAAAGTTACCCTTGCTTTCAGTGTTGGGACATGCCTGTGTGTTATTCTTGGCATTGTTCTTGATAAGCGCTCCTAGTGTAGTGAGTACTATACTGAGAAGTAACATGAATCCATAATACCCGGCCATGAGTTCTTTGGAGATCTTATCTTCGGCTGATAGGCCGCCTCCCGAACAGCTGTAACTACAGTACGCTAAGACTACGGTAGCTGTCAACATGATAGTAGAAAGTACAATAACACCAGTGTTGGCTTTTTGGAGAGTTTCGGCGCATCCATGCGACGAGCTAGATATATCTCCTTGGATACTGAAACCTATGCTGGCGGTAACTACGCCAATGATAAAGGTCAGTACATACATTAAGGTTGTCATCCAATGCATTATTTTTTATTATAGACAGATATTTTTGTAAGTTTTGATATTAACCATATCAAAAGTTGAACTTAGTTGATTAGGAATACAGACTTTCCTTGCCTCAGCGCTGTAACGATCATATCAGGTGTTGCTGATTTTCCAGGGTCCCATTTCCATGTATTACAAAAGTTTACGTCGCACAAGTACCCATTGCCAATTATGGGCGAGCGTAGAATAACATGCAATCCCATAAGTGCCTGTTGTAGAGCATGTCGCTGTTTTTTGTATTTAATGTGTCCTTTGATGATGGTGTAGTGGTGGATATTCCCGTCATTTGCATGATATTCGCATTTTTGATCGCTGACCCCTGTACCGCTCCAAGGGTTGCAATTACTAGTGGTACATCCCATGTTCAACTAGTTATTATATACATGTAGTTATTTTTCGCTTTTATTTTGAAAACAATTTTTCATTCACGTTCTTTTGTTACGAATTAAATGAATCATTTTACTAGTCGTTTAACATCTCCTTTGCTCAGTATATGTTCTGGTTATGTGTATATTGCGGGGCTAGCAATTATATTAGCAACTATGGGATTGTACGAGAAGTCAAGTTTCTTCACATGGGGTACACCGGTTACATTCATGGGAGTAATTATCACGGATAACACTACTTATTATGTATTATTGACACTTTTCTTTGTACACCAGTTAATTAATAACTGGATCAATTCAGTGACGTATCCATGGATAATTAATTGCGTCCAAGATCCAAAAAGTTCAAACTTGGTATACTCAAGGGGAACCACTATGTTAATAGTAAACATGTTTGCACTCTATTCCGAGTTAGATATGATCCTAATAGTCTCTGGTATAATATCGCAGGGAGCTTTCTTTATTATGATCATACTTGCTAATATGTTGTCAGCAAGCGTGATTAACTGGAGGTATATAAATTTGCGAAAGCAGACGAATGATAGTGACCAGAGTCTTTTATATAGGACTTTCTATGAAACCCCTTAACTTTTTTATTATGTGATATAATAAAACATGTCATACGACTGTAGTACAACAGATGGTTCGTGGAAGATATGTCCAGAATGTACCAGCGACCCGAAGCAATTTCCTTGTGTTGGCGTGCCCGGCACGAGCTCCCCTGACAGCGTGATGAACCCATCTCAATATGGGGGTGATGAGAACAATTCAGATCTCATGAAACAATTACGAGCTACAGATGCTAGTTCTAGTGACAGTGTTTGTTCATCAGACACCGGTAATCTTGGATGGTATACGCGCTCAGGAGGATGTGGTGGGTATGATTCACCCGTCAACAATATCAAAAATATGCGAAAAACACATCTGACGGTTGGTTCGGAGAAAGCCGCCACGGTCAATGGAATTATACAGGGCTACAAAGATTGGAGCACGTTTGCGCTGCAAAGTCTTCACAAGGTGTGGGGGAATGGAGGACCCAAAAACAATGATGATCGCACACAAGGAGGCGTGTACAATAACGGGGTAAACAACAAGAATGTTTATATATCTGAAACCCCAGAAACTGTGGTATTCACTAAGGGGGGTAGTACTAAGAGCGTGAAGCAAAGCGTGATGGTGCTGGAGGCCCACGGTGATAAATACACGGGGGTAGTTCCGGGTTTAACTTCTCTTTCTCCTTCTTCCACTCAACGTAATGCTAGGTTAATTCCTACTTGTCCAGAGGTTACTGAAAATGCTCCAAAAAACAGAGTTGGTGGTGTAGCGTGTACTAGAGAGCAGTTCGGTCCCGGAGTCTACAACGTACTCTGTTATGTCCCTAAGACAGAAGATACTTCCAATGGTGGAAGAGGATATGTGTTTGCCATCTGGCCATTTCATTATGAAGAAATATACACTGGTGGAAAAACTCCAGATGACCCGAAAAATACTATGTCCAATAGTCAAGCACGAGGAGATTTATCGAAAGCCCTCGATAGTACCCAATTTCCGTGTTATAATACATGTGATGTTGAAGATACACCGTCAACATGTCCCAGTAGCATAGGCTGTAAGGCCGATGTGTACTCAGTCATCAACCATGAGATAGACATCGAGATTCCGTGTAACTCTCCCCAATTGAACTGGAAAAAAGATATGACATGGGACACTATGAATTGCAATACGTGGGTTAATGATATTGACAATTATACTGCTAATACCGGAGCTTATTATACACAAGTAGCTGTAAAAGCACAAAATGGTACCTTTATATCAGAGCAACCAGAATCTAGCTCCCAGAAGGATTATCATTGGTACACATTGGACTGGCATGTCGATAATAACGACTTCACTAAGAATTATGTGGCATTTTATTTTGACGATCCTTTCGATCCAAACTCTGACACCAAGTATCCGGATGGTACCAATTTACCAAACAGTCCTACAGGCAAACCACTTTATAAAACACAGAGATTCATTCCTACACGTGCTGGGAGACTTAATGTTGGGCCATGGATGGGCTGGTGGGGTTATGGAGGGCAAACTAAGGGTAGTACCCCTAATTTTGACACCGCTAAGGTTAGACTTGCCCAGTTGAGTATTAGCCCGGCTGGTACTTTTTTTGACGGTTTTGACTTTCCCCAGAACTACGACCAGCATACTCCACATGGCGATGTAGAGTGTGATTTTAGAGACCTCTATTCAGTTAAGGGTCCGGGACGCCATAATCCACCTAGTCCGGTGCCTAGTCCGGGACCGGATCACCACAAAGGAGGTTTGTTATGGTTGTGGATCTTGTTAGGAGTACTACTTGTCCTTGCATTTGGAGTTGGAATATTTCTGTACTATCGCAAAAAGCACCATCTAAGTCCCTTTGCAAAATCTTAAATATTACGCGTGGCATAGTAAGCACCAAATATTACGGTTGTGATTGCCGCTACAATCCCGAGGTATACACCAATGAATTTACCCCAGTTAATGACCGTCTTTTTGTTCTCTACGGTTGTTACCACGCTCGGAGGGATCTTGTACATCAGCACAAAGGTTGTAACACATGCTATAATCCACACGGATAGTGCTATGATTCGTTTAGTGAGAATTCTCTTAGGTCCAACTATTTGGTTGTCTATTGGGTCGTCTTCGGGTGGTCCAACTACTATTGGGTCGTCTCTGGGTTCTACATCAGGAACTTTTTCTTCTGCATATAACGGAGGAGACATATTTCTGTGTCTTTCACCTCTCCTAACGAACTGGTTACCTCTTACGGCTCCATTGACATGTCTACGTGTACGTAGACATCCTTGTTGTGCTCTCCGAGGGGGCATAGGTGATGGATCAGCTGGAGCCCATTTGTACTGATACATTGCTGCTCCAAATCCACACTTTAGACATTCATTACGAGTTCCAAATCTTGTGTAGTCTTGTCCAGCAGGGAGACTATATTTATCTCCGCAATATATTTTCGCATTTTCTTCAGCCATTTATTTTAGAAAGATTTTATTAGCGTAAAGTAAGACGATGATGAAAGAACACAAAACGTTTCCTATAGAGGAATGCGTTATATGCTTTTACCCTCTTATAGACCAATCTACGGCAGTTACTGAGTGTGGACATAAATATCATCGTGCCTGTATTAGGAAGTGGTTTTCGATATCCAGAGAAAAGAGGTGCCCAATGTGTAATGTAGGCCGACGAATACGTGATGATGAAACATATAAGGAGCAGGAACTGAGAAAGTGTTGGTGTTGCTTTTTTTGGAGTTGAATAACAGATTAGATTCGTAACATTAATAGAAATGTTACGAAAATTACTTTATCCGGTTGGTAGACACCATCCTAATTACAGTCAATACCTAGCATGGTCTTTCATTTCTAATGTGATCGTATCGGCAGAAAGTGCCATGGCTTCGCATAGCATGTTAGCGGTGCTTGGACATCAGTCTGAAACATATCGTACATTTAATTATGTTGGTAAGGATATAATTGGCCAGCTTGGTGCTCTAGGATACATCTCTAAGATGAGCTCCAAGGCCGACAAAGAACCACGTAAGTTTTTAAAATACTCACATATAGTACAGCAGATATCATATGCTAGTATGTTCAGTACTCCGTTACTACCAGATCTATTTTTACCTATTGCTGGTTGTTCTAATATCCTGACGAACGTATCATTTGCAGGATTTGGTGCTGTGAATGCTATTTGCATACAGAAGCTGGCGGTGGACGATAATATAGGAGAAATCTATGCAAAGATAAGTATCATTAACATGATAGGTTCTAGTATAGGGCTTGCAGGTGGAGTTGCTATTACTATGATTATTCCAGATCACGCCACCAGATTATGTCTAACTCCGGTACTAGCGTTGGGAAGAGTGTACAGCCTTAATCGAGCTGTAAGAACAGTTCTTTAATTTAGAGAAATATTGTGTAATAATAAATGACGCGTTGTAATCACCCTAAGTGTAACAGAAAAATTTCCTTTGTATATGAGCAAATTGGGAGATGTAAGTGTGGTAACGTGTATTGTCATGAACATAGATTAGACCACGCGTGTACCTTTGATTATAAGGCTCGCAACCAACAAATTCTTAGCAACGAGTTGCAGAAGGTCGTACCGCAAAAAGTAATCAAGGTCTAAAAACGCAAATCTTATTATTATGAGCTCATACATTATTTGTATGAGCTCGCGTAGCTCAATTGGTAGAGCGCTGGTCTTATGAGCCGGAGGTCGTGGGTTCGAACCCCGCCGTGAGCAATCCTTACGAGGCAATACTAAAAAGGTATTGTGTCAAATTATTTTCGTTTGTGTAGAAACCACGCTCCTAATACTAATAGTAGTACTAAGATAACAGCCGCTACTATCCAGATCCAAGTATGTGTGTTTTTATTACCATCGGAAGAATGAGAATCGGTGTTATTATTCCCGATATTATCCGTGATGTTATCCCGGGTATTATCTAACCACGCAGGAGGAACGAACTGAAACTCATAGACCCCAATTTCATTTACTTTGTATCTATCAGCAAATAGGTCCATGAACTTTTCGAAACTCGACCAGTTCCAGTTTCCAAAGCCATCGAAGGTTCCACAAAACCCATTGGGGTCGTACTGGTTCTTGACACACGTCTTTTCAGGTTGAATGCCAATTTTATCAATATGTGCTAACTCGATAGATAGTAACGGGCATGTTCCTGGAAGACCTAGTGAGTTGTTAGCCGGGCTCACCTTATCTAAGTATTGAGAGAAAGCATTTAGCATAGCTTGGGGTTTATTGCGGTTTGTTTGGTATATTGCATTCAAACAACTCCTGCATGTAGCATCAGAACGTGGTGCTCCTTCCTTACAACCAACACATTTGATA
>Ga0163179_10002116_pt1 | contig 13911 bp, 12 predicted proteins | sample AtlANTMetagenome_FD_109643 | JGI IMG/M metagenome (GOLD analysis project Ga0163179, IMG submission 109643) | Marine eukaryotic phytoplankton communities from the Atlantic Ocean - Atlantic ANT 2 Metagenome | ecosystem: Environmental > Aquatic > Marine > Oceanic | place: North Atlantic Ocean...
GAAAAACCAATGTTTCTTTTTGTACTTTGTGACGTACATTTGGCCTTGTGTTTATTGGGATCAATCGCTTGGACTTGTTTGATACGTGCCATTACTTATAGTTAGGCGCTTCGGAAATTTTTAACATTTCACCGCTTGGCTTGGCTTGTTCTTTAAGCATGTGTGTTGAAAAATGATCTAATAAAAAAGGTATGTCATCTATTACTTTTTGTTTAAAGTCATCTTTAAGATTATATCTATCCAACCTATACCGCACCTCTGATAATAGATCGCTATCTTCGTCAGGAATACCAGTGCTAGGTAGTACTTGATTTTCAAAAGTGTGTCCTAATGCTGTGGCTAAAACTTCTTCAATTATAAGCGCACCTCTTCGACCCATATTAGCCAATATTTTAGAAGCTTCACCAATCTCTTTTTCCTTAGCCTGCTTGGCATCATAGTTTTTATTAAAAGGATTAGTAATTTTAGATAAACTTAAATTTTTTAAACTATCCATATAATCCGTTTGTGCTACCGCATCATGTATGTATTCGTGAGCAAGAGTATTCTGATACTCTGGTTCTACAGCTTCTTCTGTAAAAGTTTCCGCTCCAACTGCTGGAGGTCTAGCAACTATTTCTCTTTCATCAGGCCTGTAAAGACCTAAAGTCCTAGAGTAAAGTGGCTCTGGAAAACGTATAAAGGTTTTACCATTCTTTGTAAATTCTTCAGTTTTTAAGGGCGTAAATAACGAACCAATGCCTGTTTCATTTAAACGATCCGCTAACTCTGGAGGAAAGCCTCCAGCACCTTGTTTAAATTTATATCCTGTCTCAGCCATTACAAGTTCTTTTTAAGTTTTTCTATGATCTCTTGAGTAATTAACTTGGATTGCGTGTCTAACTCCAAACGTTCTTTGGCCCTGAGCATTTCACCTAGCTCGACCTGGGGATTGTCCAAACAGTATTGGACCACATCAAAGTTACGCATTTTAATCAGAATACTACGCAATTGTTTTATGGTTTCTGGTTTTTTCATATCAACCATTATAACTCTATTTATAGCTTCGACCATAATCGCCGTAATCGACTTTGTATAACGCGGGCGGGGCTTTGACCACACCACCTTTTTTATAGCCTGTGAACCCTTTAAAATCACCACTAGCAATAAGCTCACGCAACGGCTCTAAATCAATTGTTGCCATTAAACCGTCCGAAGGATTAGCTGCATCAGAAGGCCGAACGTATAAATCCAACACCGGCAAATCATACTGCGCAGCAATGTCGCGCAACTCTTGACTAGCTATATCATACGTGCCACCTGCAGTAGTTTGCGTACCAGTATTAAATTTTTGTTGCGTCTGATCGTTCGGCACTGCTACATAGCGGTCGCCCTTCTTCAAAGCATCAATGATAGTACTAAGCACACCCTTACGCACATAAGATTCAGTAAAAGGCTGATTAATTACTGGCGTCATGCCTCCTTTATACTGTTGGTAGCCCTTCGGCGGTTCTTTTCTAAGCACTGGATCTTGTATCGCCTCTTCAATGTTTTCTAACTTTGGAAAAAGTTCTGCAACTTGTGGACGGTTTTTAATTAACCTTTGTGCCTCGTCTTTGTATGCTTCAGCAATCTTCTTTTTAGTTTGTAATTTATTATGTGTACGTGTCGCTAACTGTTCATTTAATTGGTCCATCGTCCCAAGCTGTGCTTGCAACTCACGTGGCACGACAAAATCAAAAGCCGTGCTAAAGTTTTCTAACCCCGACATTCGTGGGGTAGTTAAAAAAGCCTCTACTTCTGCCTCGGTTTTAATCCCACTAATGTCCACATCACGTCCCATTTGCGTAGCTAACTCTTTAATTCTAGCCCCCGCCGAACCTTTTTGATTATTGCCTTTGTTGACTTCCTGAGCAATAAACCTTATGTGATCGGCAAAATTTTCTTTTTCAATATCATGCAACATTTCTTCTTTTAGTGTTACTTCTTGGCCCTCACCTCGACCGCTAGGAACTGGCATGCCACCTAAATAATAAGGAATCATTGGGCGTCTCATTGCTGTTGGACCTAAAGTAGTGTGCGGTGCTGTAGGGTCTTTGCTAAAACGTGCTTGTAGAATATCTACCACTAGCGTCACATTTTTCGGTGGCAGGTAATCTCGGTTCGAAACAACTTTTCTTAAAACATCCATTTCACTTTCTGCAGCATCTAATTCCTTTACTACGTCGTAATAGTCACGAACATCAGGGTCATCTGTCTCGTCTATTTCTAGAAGATTTATTTCGTCTTGTAATTTATCTATTTTTTGCTCTGTGCCATTAAAATTTTGTCTAACCGAACCATCATAAAAACGTTTTGGTAGCTCGGTATCATGCGCCAAAATAGCAAAATTAATCATAGGATTATATTCACCTTTAACTCTTTTACTCGCATCTGTGTAACCTCCAGCGGCATCTTGTCTGATATCTTTTAAGTCTTCGTATTCACCATATAGACCATCATCTTCGCCCCTTAGCTCAGGTGGGTATAAGTCTTTTACCCTAACCAGATTACTGTAACGATTAGTAATTAAACTTAACTTGTCTCTTTTGTCTTTATATTCTTCGTAACGTGGTGTTTGTTTATCTATGAAACGTTTAGTAAAAATTTGTTCTTTAGGATTTCTTGTTTTTTGTGCATAGTCATTTTGTATCTCATGAATAATTCTTACGTTTTCCACGCGTCCGAAAGGATCTGGCGTTTCTCTCTGGTCGTTATTATTCTTGTACAAAGTTCCGCTTGCCCCACGCACCCAAAATAAAGGTGCACCATATTTACTGGTAAAGTGACTTTCTGCATTAGCGTAAGTAGAACGACTAATGTCACTGAGTATGTCCTCTTGTTCAAATCGATCAGCCATTACTCCTGCGTCTTCTATACTTTTTTGAACACCTTTTATTTTTTCTTCTTGTTTAGGGTTTAGTCTAGGTAGGTAAGTGTGATTTAATTCAAAACCTTTGTTTTTAGCGTCGTGGTTTAAACCTATGCTACCATGCGCTATAGGCACAGACTCAACTACTGTGCCTGCCATGTAGCCTTCCATAAAGCTATCTATTTCAGACACAGAAATTTTTTCTTCGCCTTTTAATTTTAAAAATTTGTCCAACTCAGAGTCTTCCATTTCTTGTTGAGCTAATTTATCTTCTTTAGCATTACCAGTAGTAAGCTCGTTGTAGTAATTAATAGCTTTGTCTTCTGCAGGCATATTTTTAATAGCTTTACGCACCACACTGACACTAGCAAAGTTAGGATCAATTTGCAGATCCGCCAGTAAATCGCCTCCGCCTAAAGCTTCTATGCTGTCTTCTAAACGTAGAGCTTCTTCGTCAGCTAATAAAACAGATGGTGTATAGCGTGGAGTGTAATTTAATTTTCTATAGTCTGGGTTTAAAAATCTTTTGTCAGCTTTGACAAACTTTAACTCACCTTCTAATCTTGTTTGTTTGTCTCGTAGCGCGCTTTCTAATTCGTCTTCTATTCGTGTATTAATATAAGTATCTGTATCTACATAATCTACATAATCTCGTTCACCAACTTGTGATTGTTGTCTTATAACGTCTTCAATTTCACCTCGGTGGTCATCTAAATACACTCGAAAGCTTTCTCTGATTTCAGCTATTTCATTGGGAGTTAAATCTTCAACATCAAACTCTTCATCTGGTGAAAAACGATTTCTTAAATTTTCTATGTATGCTTCTATTTTTCCTGGTTCATCAACGTACGCATCAAAACTTTCCATAAACTTATCATCGTATTTGTCTTGCAATTTCAATCTAGTAAAGTTAGCGAGTTCTCCTAAATTCATACGTGCCGAATCCCCATAACGGTCTAAGTTTTCAGCTAAAGTTTCCATAACATCAGCGTATGGATAAATATTAAGACCAAAGTTATAAGACAACATGTCTTCTTCTAAACGACGTGTTGAACGTCCTTCTATAAATGTTTTTCTATCACCTTCCAATGCTTTATCTTGAGCGTTAGCAAAAACGTCTCGAATACTCATTCTTTCGTAATCAATTGGCGGTGGTGGCAGTATGATTGGTCCTTCGTCCGTAATCGGTTGTTCCGCTACCACTGGCTCTTCTACGATTGGTTCTTCGGCTACTGGTGCAGGTAACGCTGGTATTTCATCAACTTCTTCTGCTTCTATTTCTTGTCTAGTACTAGCATAAATACTGCTCGGCGTTTGTGCTACACCACCAACCGTACCACCAATTAAAGCCTCTCCAGCGGCAGCTTTTGGATCTATTTGTAAACCTGCGTCAGTTAAAAGTGTGCTACCTATCTGTTCGCCCAAACCTTGTAAGCCTTCGGTAACACCTTCACGTAAGGCAGAGCCATAGACCGTGCTATTTAATTTACCAATGCCATAAACGCCAAAAGCGTTTAACAAACCACTACCCAATGCGGTGCCACCAGCACCCGACCAATCTTCCCAGTTCGGTTCGTCGCGTCCATTGGCTTTGGCTCGAGCTAAGGCAACCGGACCAGCGATCTGTGCTGCTTCAAATAAAGTTGGAGCTGCTATGGCTCCAGTGATTGCGCCAACAGGACCTGCTAAAGCTCCACCCGCCACTCCTCCAGCAACACGAAAAGCAATCGAGCCAGCCAGTTGTCCGGCTTGCTCTACTACAGCTCTGGGTAAAAACCCTACATCAAAACCAAAACCATTTCTGTTTAAAAAACCTTCGGTGGCCGATTCATAATTTTCTGGTGCTTCGGTTAAATCTTTTAAATATTTACCAGCGTCTTCAAAACCCATGGCATCTAAAGTTGTGCCAATATTTTCTAACGGCTGGTCTAGTGCATAAGAAAACGCACTAGCAAGTGAGGTATTTTTTTCTTGTTCTTCTGGTGTAGCCATAACTAATGTCTAGTTTCGTCTTCGTCAACAAATACGCCATCAGTCTGAGCCAGCATGTAACAAAGCATAGTAATTACTATGTCCTTGTCTAAATCTTTACGACCCACTAACGTAGCAATTTGAATCATGCTGGCGGTAATTAAATCCCAGGTGTCACTTTTTTCTAATAAAGCTTTTTCTAAAACTGGATTAAGCTCTTCCAAAACTTTTGCAATACCTTCGTTCATGGCAAAGTCTTCTTTTAAGTTAACAAATAGTTTCATATTTTGATTATACATCTAATCAAACCATTGGCGAACTTCTCCTAATACTTCATTACTAATCTTAACTTTGTTTAGTAAGGTCTTTAAAATCTTTTCATCCACTGTATCTTTAGCTACTAAGTCTATATAAGTGCATTTGTCGTTTTGCCCAATACGGTGAATACGGTCTTCAGATTGGATTCGAAGCTCTAAGTCATAGCTGTTTGAGTAATATATTATAACGTTTGCTTCTGTTAACGTGATTCCTCTACCACCTGTCTGCGGATTTGAGATAAAATACTTTAACTCGTTATCTGGGTCCTGAAAGCGAGTAATTATATTTTGACGTTCATTTTGAGGGGTATCGCCGTAATATGTGGCCACCGAATTTTTTCCATATTTTTCTCGGAGCATTTCTGCTAACCTCTCTATGTCTGTACGGAACACAGCAAATAACACAACCTTACCATCCGTCTCTGCCAGCACATCCAATACCGCAGGTAGTCTGTTGTTCTCTAAGTAAATAGTTTCGCCTGCCTCGTTACGCAAACTGCCAGCCACTACTTGTTGTAAACGCATCAATTGAGTTAAAACATTCATAGTCGAAAAAGTTTCGTCCTCCAGGATCATCACTGCTTCTTGTTTCATTTGTTCGTAGGCTACTTTTTGTTCTTTAGTAAGTTCAACATAGCGTTTCGTATAAGTTTTAGCTGGCAAATCTAAACATTCAGCTTTGGTGTAACGAATTGAAAAATGTTTAATTGCTTCTTGTAGCTCATCTAAGCGTTGAAACCCAACAATCTGATCGAAACCTCGAGCACCCATTTGTTGACGCTTCATGATTGCATAACGTGCTCTAAAGGCATAATAACTGCTATAGCCCAAAAGGTTTGGGTGCAAGAAATAGCATTGTGAGTATAAATCCAAGGGTGCTTTGGTAATTGGAAACCCAGTCAAGATACGACGATAGTTTGCCAGCGGTGCCAAGGCGGTAAGATTCTTTGTGCGTTTGGCTTTTGGATTTTTAATGGTAGTTGATTCATCTACTGCGAGCATGCAGTCGTGCGTGTTTAAAAACTCTTCAACAAATTTACAACCTTTGACTGTCGCAAAAGCTTCGACGTTAACTAAAAAAATATTTAAGGTCCCAGTGCTATCTTCGTCGACCATTTTGCGGTAGTCCCTGATCCAACGTTGCGTGTGGTTTGTCTGCCAAACTAATACTTCTCGAGCTATGTCATCTGGCAAATGACGTTCTATTTCATTGATGGACCAGTTATCTAACACTCCTTTGGGTGCGACAATAACTACGCCAGATATTTTTTTGGCCTGAAATAAAATGCCAATGTTGTCGATTAAAATTTTAGATTTACCCAGACCCATTTCTAAAAATAAAGCATAGTTATCTTTGTCATAACTCTGTTCTAAAGTTTTGTATTGATGATCGTAGGGTTTTGTTTTAAACTGATATGTCTCAAGCTTCATAAGATTTGTCCTTTATTCTTCGTTATTTATTAAAATATTTCTTGCAATGTGCATCAAGCATAGTATAAGATATAAAAAGTAATGAGTAAACCGCTAGAAATAAAAATATATCAGACCGATCTTGGTTACAGTATTCTTATCAATAATGTTGTGCCACGCGATGAACTTGGTTTTGAAATAAGTTTTACTTCTTTAAATGAAACTTTGTGTTATTTATTTTATGACTTGGGTAGAAAGCAACAATTTAATATTATTGCTTGCGAAGGCGACGACAGTTTGGAAAAAACCATCGACTTTGAATTAGACTTTGATCTTGATGGTCAAGCTGAGAAACCCACCTACAAAGATAACGTCATCACTTTCAAACCTAAAGATGAAAAGTGAACATAAAAGAACACCAAGCGATGATGAGGAGAATAAAAGCGGAGTTAGATGCACAAGAAAAACAAAAGAAACTAAAGAAAACAAGAAAGAAAAAAGAGGAGAAGTAAATGTCGATTGAAATATTATTTGAAGAGGAAACCAAAAGAAAAGTAGAGTCCCTAAAAGAAACTGATTTAAAAAGTTTATCCGAACTGTGTGACAAATTATTGCGAGTACAAGGCACGATAGGAAATGCTGAGGACCGCTTGCAAAGGTTGAAAGAAACCGAAAAGAATTTATCCGAAGAAGTTATACCCCTGCGTTTACAAGAGCTAGGCATACAAGATATTCGTCTAAGTGATGGCTCACGTATTTCAGCAGAACCTTATTATGGCGCTCGTATCTCTAAAGAAAAATTAGATGCGGCTCACGATTGGCTGAGAGAGAACGGTCACGGCGATCTTATTAAGAACGTCGTGAGCGTGCAGTTCGGCCGTGGTGAAGATGAGCGTGCTAAAGAAGTGATAAACATTTTAATAAAGGAAGGGTTATTGCCCGACCAGAAAGAAAGTGTTCATCCTAGTTCACTTAAGGCGTTCGTACGCGAACAAGTTGAGTCGAACAATCAGGTGTTTGACCAAGCAGCCAGAGAACTTTTCTCTGTCTACGAGGGCAAGCGAACGAAAATTGTCAAATAACAAATAAAGAGGAACGAATATATGGCAACGAAGAAAGCAAACGGTGAGAGTTTAGTCGCTCTCTTTGAAGGTGTCGAAGAAAAAGGCTTCGGCGAAGTAACAGCAGATGATCTACGGACTCCGCGTATCTCCATTGTACAGGCACTGTCGCCCCAGCGACAAAAATCCTCGCCTGATTACAATGCTGATGCTGAGGAAGGGGATCTTTATTTTTCAGGAACCAACGCAGTCTTGTCGGGCGAAGAAGGTTTATTGTTCTTACCGGTCTGGTACGAAAAAACTTTGGTGGAATGGAAACTGCGTGAGAAAGGTGGTGGTTTAGTCAAGATACATCCAGCGGATAGTGACTTACTAAATCGTTGTACTAGAGACTCCCAAAACAGATTGCTAACGCCGTCTGGTGAAACTCAGTTAACAACTACTGCCAATCACTATGGGTATGCTTTGGTTGAAGATACACCGCAGAAATGCGTAATCAGTATGACTGGTTCACAATTGAAGCATTCACGTTACTTTAACACCTTAATACAAGGTACGAAGATGGATGGTGAAAAAGGCAGCTTTACCCCACCTTCATACTCGCACTGGTACACGATCAAAACTCAAACAGAGTCCAATGACCGTGGTTCTTGGTATTCGTATTCAATATCACAAGAACGCTCACTTAATACTAAGGAGGCGGACTTGTTTACCGAAGCAAAAGATTTCTCAGAATTCTGCGCAGGCGGTGGTATGAATCAACTACCAAACAAAAGTGCTAATACAGAAGCAATAGAGGACAACTCGAAAGCACTGTATTAAATTTTTTACAAAGGTCTTTTTAATATTTTTTCAGCCTTTGTAAAACAACCGAGTGGTAGTCTTTTTTATGGCGAGGCTGCCACTCACCTTAACAGATTAAAGTAATGACGCAAACAACAGAAGAAAAATTTATGCAAATATTTTCGGGCCTAGATAGAGCGTATGGTGTATACGAAATAACTGGTCAGAAAAATACTGCTAAAGGAATTAAAAAAGATGGCCGAGGTAAAACTTTACAAGAGCCACTAACTTTAGATTTATGGAAACAACATATTGCTGGGAAAGTTTCAATTGGTGTTATTCCATTAAAAGATGATGAAACCTGTAAGTGGGGATGTATAGATATAGATGAGTACCCAATAGATGTTAAGAAGATTATCAAATCAGTTAATGATATGAGTTTACCTGTAGTGCCATGCGCAACAAAATCTGGTGGTGTGCATTTGTTTTTATTCACTAAAGAACCCGTGCCAGCAATTAAGTTTAAAAATAAACTAGAAGAGATTGCCGCAGCTTTGGGTCGCACTGGTGATGAGATATTTCCAAAGCAGTATCAATGGTCCACACAATTACCTAAAGAAAGACAAACCGGTAACTGGTTGAACATGCCGTATTTCTCTGGCGAAGATACTACTCGGTATGGTTTAAATGCTAATGGTGATGCTTTGTCATTAGAAGAGTTTATTGAGTTTGTACAAAAGAAATCTATCAGCGAAGAAAAATTAGATGAGCTCGTCCCAGTCAAAAAGTCTAGGAGAAAATTAATTGCTAAAGATAGCGACAGTATTTGGAATGAAGCGCCACCTTGTTTGGTACACATGAAACTAAACGGAGTGCCAGAGGGTTGTCGTAATACTGCATTGTTTTCTTATGGCGTATTTTTTAGAAAAGTTTATCCAGAAACAGAAGAATGGAAAGATAAGCTTTACGAAGTTAATAAACAAGTTTGTTCTAAACCAATTTCACACAGCGAAATGACTGCGTTGATTTTAAGTATTGAAAAATCAGACTATCGTTATCAATGCAGTCAACCACCTCTGGTGGACTTTTGTCAGAGCGGTATCTGTGTCACTAAACGCTTTGGGATTGATGCGTCTGAAAGAGATCCCGTGTTTGGTGGCCTTAGAAAATACCTCACAGACCCACCGCTCTGGCATCTTGATATGGACGGACAAACTATTGTTTTAGAAACCAAACAACTACATAACTTTTCTATGTTTCAACAAAGATGTATGGAAGTTCTAAACACCTGTCCACCTGATGTTAAGAAGATAGAGTGGGTGGCTAGATTAAATACTTTATTACAAGACGTGCAAGAAGTAGATATGCCATCTGATATGACTAAGAGCGGTCTGTTAGAAGAAAGCATCATGGAGTTCTGTGTAAGCACCGAATCTATTTCTAGGTTGGCTATTATGTCTGGCGGAGCTTTTCGCCTTGAGGAGGGCGTAGAGAAGCCTCAGTGGTGGTTTAGAGGGCGCGATGTAGTGAAGTATATACACGAATACAAAGGCATGAAGACAGTTAGAGAAGCAGAAATATTTGATGAACTAAAAAAGATGGGTGCCAACAACTTAGCTAAGTGGATAGATAAGAGTGTTGGCAATAAAAACATTTGGGTGCTTGATGTTATTGAAATAGATAACAGTCATGTCACTGCTGAAGATTTTAAGAAACCAGTTGTTGATAAGGAGTGGGAGTAGTGTTGAACGTTAAGAAATACTTTGGTCCACCTGGCACTGGTAAAACTACTAAGCTGTTAGGTCTAGTAGAAAAACATTTAGAAGAAGGGGTGCAACCAGATCAAATGGCTTTTATATCTTTCTCAGTCAAGGCAGCAACTGAAGCCAAGAATAGAGCCAACGCTAGTTTAGGTTTAGGCTTTGATGAAATGCCGTACTTCTGCACCAGTCATGCTTTTTGTAAAAGAGTTATGGGCATAGGTAGAGTTATGGCTGGTGAAGACATTAAAGAATTTTTAGACGAGTACAGTTTTAATTTAACTAAAAACTACAAGCTAGATAATCGTCGCAGTGTGCAGTCCTTGGTCGAAGACCCCTACTTCCAGATCATAGAAAATGCCAAGACTAATTGTCAGTCCATTGAGCAAGAGCGCTTGTCTACTATCCTATCACTACGTAAAAATGTTTCGCCTATGCTTCTAACTAATATTGCCGAAGCTTGGGAAGAGTATCGTGGTAACAGTGTGCCAATGATTTATTCGTTTGCTGATATGATTCAAAGCTTTATAGATAAAGGTACAGCACCACCATTAAAGGTACTAATCGTTGATGAAGCTCAAGACTTAGCAGAACTAAACTGGCAGTTGGTTGATAAACTAACGGAAGTTGTTGATATTACTTACATTGCTGGCGATGATGACCAAGCAATTTACGAATGGAACGGTGCCAAACCACAGCGTTTTGTTGACTATATGGGCGAGAAAATTATCTTAGATCAGTCTTTTCGCATACCTAAAAAGGTACACCATGTAGCCGAAACAATATCTAAAAGGATCAAAGTACGTGAAGAAAAAGAGTACAAACCTAGAATAGAAGAAGGCGCAGTAACAGAAATATCTTCGGTTGATTTATTACCATTAGAGCAAGGCAGTTGGTTAGTTCTGGCTTCTTGCGACTACATGTTATCTGATGCAGCCAAGGGTTATGACATTAGAAAGTTTTTGATTGATAACGGTTTTCCTTTTTCACACAACCACTATCGTTACATACCACATAAGATGATGGCGGCAATGTCAGCTTGGGAAAAACTAAACACTGAAGGCGAGATTACAGTTGCTCAGTTAGGTGATCTCTACAATTATTTAGGCAAGACTTATGTCAAGCGTGGTTTTATTACCAAAGTTTTAAACGAAGAAAACAAAAGCCAAACAGTAAACAAAGAACAAATAATAAATATGTACGGACTGAAAGAAGAATGTTTAGAGGAAGAATGGAAAGAAGTCTTTAGTAAAACTATTGACGTTAAGCGTCGAGCTTTTATTGAGAAAGCTTTGGCAAATGGCGAGGATCTTTTTGGCGAACCAAGAATAGCTATTTCAACTATTCATCAAGCCAAGGGCGGAGAAGCGGAGAATGTTGCTGTGTTGTTGGATTTATCGCCAGCTCAACAGCAAGATTTTATTTTAAAACCAGATGGCTTGCACCGACAGTTTTATGTGGCAGTAACGAGAGCGCTACAAAATTTGTATTTGGTAAAAGCTAAAAGCGAAAACTATAGGTATTTAATATGAGTGTTTTTAAACCAGCAACGGAATGGATAGCTCCGGATGTATTTCCAACAGAGCTATTGGTAAACGCAAAGGAGATAGCGATTGACACAGAAACTAGAGACCCAAACTTAATTAGCGTTGGTCCTGGTTATATTAGAAACGATGGTGAGGTCGTTGGTATCTCAGTTGCTTGCGATGGCTTTGAAGGTTACTTTCCGTTTGGTCATGAGTCTGGTTTTAACTTTCCTAAAAATAAAGTAGTTAACTTTTTTAAAAAGGTTTGTGCTAGTGACAACAATAAAATATTTCATAATGCGACGTATGATGTCGGTTGGCTAGAGAACTTAGGTATAAAAGTAAATGGCAAGATAATCGACACTATGATCGTTGCGCCACTGGTTGATGAAAACCATTACTCCTACTCACTGAATGCGTTGGGTCGTATGTATTTAAATGAAGGTAAGACCGAAGCAGATTTAAATGAAGCTGCAGCTGAGTGGGGACTAGATCCTAAAGCTGAAATGTGGCGTTTACCTTCGGCCTATGTCGGTACGTATGCTACACAAGATGCTGCGCTAACTTTAAAACTTTGGAACTATTTTAAAGTAGAGCTAGAGAATCAAAACTTATGGAATGTATTTGAGTTAGAAATGGAAGTGTTACCTTTAATTATAGAAATGAAACGCAAAGGTGTGCGAGTTGATTTAAAAAAAGCAGAACGTATTAAGAAAGAATTAATTAGCAAAGAGAAAAAACTTATTAAACAAATACAAGAAGAGTCAGGCGTAGAAGAGATACAGCTTTGGGCAGCACGTTCGTTGGCAAAAGTATTTGATGCTTTGAAGTTAAGCTATTTGCAAACACCAACTGGTCAGCCTAGTTTTACCAAAGCTTTTTTAGAAAACCACACGCATCCAGTTGCTAGTATGATTCGTGAAGCTAGAGAACTAAATAAATCACACAGCACCTTTATTGATTCTATTTTAAAACATGAACACAACGGCAGAATACATGCTGAGATTAGACAGCTCAAAGGTGAGTCTGGTGGCACAGTCACTGGTCGGTTGTCCATGAGCAATCCAAACTTACAACAAGTACCAGCGCGTAATAAGAACATTGGTCCGTTGATTCGCTCTTTGTTCCTACCAGAAGAAGGTGAGCTTTGGTGTTCAGCAGACTTTAGTCAACAAGAACCTAGAATACTTACGCACTACTCTGATCTATCTAAGTATGATGGCGCGGATGTTATTGCTGAAGCGTATCGTGATGGGGATGCCGACTTTCATCAGGAGGTAGCTAACTTAGTGGACATTGATAGAAAGACTGCTAAGACTATTGGTTTAGGCATTATGTATGGCATGGGCAAAGGTAAATTAGCTGATCAGCTTGGCGTTACTTTAGAAGAAGCAGCAGATATATTAGCTAAATTTAATACCTATGCGCCGTTTGTGCGTCAGTTGGCTGATTCAGTTATGCGTAGTGCAAATCAAAAAGGCTACATCAAAACTTTATTAGGTAGGCGTTGTCACTTCGACATGTGGGAGCCAGTTAAATATGGCACCGGTCGACCACTTAAATACAAAGAAGCCGTGCATGAGTACAACGGCGAAGTAAAAAGAGCTTTTGTTTATAAAGCGCTAAACAAATTAATTCAAGGCTCGGCCGCAGACATGACTAAAAAAGCCATGGTCGAGTGCTACAAAGCTGGCTACACGCCACTTTTACAGGTTCATGATGAGTTGGTTTTCTCCGTAGCTTCGCAAGAAGACGTAGATAACATAACTAAAATTATGGAAGAAGCTGTGCTACTGTGCATACCTAACAAGGTAGACGCAGAGCTTGGCGACAATTGGGGTGATTCTATGGAGTCATCAGATAATAACTTATAATTGGAGATCCTTATGGACATCAATAAATGGAAAAGCGTAGCAATACGTAAAGAAATAGTCGAGCTGGCTGCCGAGATTGGCAAGAAGACAGAGCGACCTACTAGTAATGTTTTTGCTTTTGCGGTGAAGCGTCTTGCTGAAGACATTGAGAAAGGCAAACTAAACGAAGTACCGAAAGCATGAAGCACGTAATAAAATATGAGTCGCCTTACGAGTATGGCAACTTTTCTAGTGAAGATCGTAAAGAAGGTAGATTTTACGACTGTCACGGCACAAAGTTGCCATCGGTAACCACCATACTTTCTGCTACTAAGAAAGA
>Ga0163179_10002119_pt1 | contig 13893 bp, 21 predicted proteins | sample AtlANTMetagenome_FD_109643 | JGI IMG/M metagenome (GOLD analysis project Ga0163179, IMG submission 109643) | Marine eukaryotic phytoplankton communities from the Atlantic Ocean - Atlantic ANT 2 Metagenome | ecosystem: Environmental > Aquatic > Marine > Oceanic | place: North Atlantic Ocean...
CGTCGTTGACAGAGGTACAGGTGACAGCAGGAAAAGGCACCGGACCGGGTACGCCTTTAAATAGCGGAATCGCCTCTGCCCGTGCAAAGACCTCTTCCGCAGCCTGGTCTAATTCGCGAGTCGTCACTCCCGGTCGAATCCGTTGCGAGACTGCCTGGTGGGCCTGCCAGACGAGCAGTCCTGCTTGGCGCATCAACTTAATTTCGCGGTTGGAACGGAGGTTGAGCATGGACGGAGCGGGACTACTTCGGAGATGATGGAGAGTTACCATCCGTGGTCAAGGCTCGTTCAATCCGCGCAAACACCTCATCCGGTGTTCCCATTCCGTCGATCACGCGCAGTAACGATAATTTTTGATAGTATTCGATGAGCGGGGAGGTCTGAGCGTCGTAGATTTCCAGGCGACGCGAGACCGTTTCGGGGGTATCGTCAGGTCGACCTTCTTCGCGAGCTCGTTCGATCAGCCTTCTCCGTAATTCGTCTCGATCGGTTTCCAGCGCGAACACATGCGCGATGGAGCGATCCATTTCGCCTAACATCGTATTGAGTTCTTCGGCTTGATGGATCGTACGAGGAAAACCGTCGAGCAGAAAATTGGCTTCGGCCGGAAGCTCTTGAAGGCGCGTGGTAATCATGTTGACCATGATTTCACAAGGCACTAGTTGGCCTTGATCCATGAAAATACGTGCCTTTTCACCGAGATCCGAGCCCTTCTCGATCTCAGCTCGCAGCATATCTCCCGTGGAAAGATGAACCGCATTCAGATAGCGTATCAGTCGCTTTGACTGAGTACCTTTTCCGGTTCCCGGTGGACCCACAAAGATGACCAACATGTCGGCGCACTCACGTCGGGGTTGGGCGTGCAAGACGCCCAACCGTTATGAAGATTCGAGCAGTCCAGGGTAGTTCCGCATCACAAGGTGACTGTCAATCTTTTGGACCAAATCGAACGCAACACTAACCGCGATCAAAAGCCCCGTACCGCCGTAGAAGCTGGCAACCATAAAGCTGACGCCAAGTGTACTTGTGATCATCGTTGGAATGATCGCAACCAACGCAAGGAACCCTGCACCGACGTAAGTGATACGAACCATCACGCGTTCGAGATAGTCGGCAGTTCGCTTGCCCGGTCGATACCCCGGTATAAAGGTACCGTAGTTTTTCAAATTCTCTGCCATGTCTTTCGGGTTGAAAGTGATAGCCGTCCAGAAGTAGCAGAAGAAGTAAATCATAGCCACATAAAGCAGATTGTAGAAAAACGCACCGCTCGAGAATGCCTGAGAAACCGGACCGAAAAACGCAGCGAATTGAGTCAGCCATTCGAAAATGATCTGGGGAAACATTAACAAGCTGCTGGCGAAAATGATCGGCATCACGCCGGCCTGGTTGATTCGCAGTGGCAAATATTGTCGCGTTCCACCGTAGACTCGACGGCCTCTCACGTGCTTGGCACTCTGTGTCGGGATACGGCGTTGACCCAATGTGATGAAGACGACGCCGAACACCACGGTGACAAACAAGCAGGCCAAGATGGCCAACGTTTCAATGCCGATGTTGCCACCAAACCCGTTTAGCTGCCAGACATCGGGATTTCCTAAAAGATCCCATGCAGCTGCCGGCATCTGAGCCAAGATACCCGCCATGATTAATAGGCTGATTCCATTCCCGATGCCGTATTCGTCAATCTGTTCACCTAGCCACATCAGGAAGATCGTACCGCAGGTCATCGTCAGGACTGCACAGATCTGCCATCCAAAGGAAAGATTGCCGTCGGGTCCCAAGAAGTCGGGGTCGACAAGAGCTGCCTGGCCAGTGCTTGGGTCCACACCCATCACGTATAGCTTGACGTAGAACCAGCTTTGAATGAGGCACAGGATCACGGTTACATAGCGAGTGTACTCGTTGATCTTCTTGCGACCTGATTCGCCTTCTTTTTGCAGCTCTTCAATCGGCTTCCAGACACTGCCCAGCAACTGGAAAATAATGGATGCCGAGATATAGGGCATGATCCCAAGACCGAAAATGGTCGCCTGGGAAAGATTACTGGCACTGAAGACAGCGGCGTATTGAACCATGCTGCCAAAGCCCCCCGAGGCCTCCCCGGAGCCGCCCAGCGCAGCTTGGTTGATCATCGGCAGAGTGATCTGCCAACCGATACGATAGATCGCAAGCAAGCCGAGCGTCAGAAATATCTTCTGTCGCAACTCGGGGATCGAGAAGACAACTCGCAGTTTTTCAAACATACCTGCTTTTCCTTACAAGAAGGCAGCCTAGTCCTTGGCCTTTGCTTGTTTCTTCTTCTGCTCGACAGGCGTCGGTCCGGACAGTCGATTGATTTGGCCACCTGCCTTTTCAATTTTCTCAACCGCAGATTGGCTAAATCGATGAGCCGACACCGTGAGCTTTTTGGTGAGGTCACCGTTACCCAGGATTTTAAGTTCATCGAAGCGATGACCCAACAGCGATGTGCCGCTTAAAATCTCCGGCGTAACCTCAGCTCCAGCCTCAAACGTTGCTTCGAGATCGCTCACGTTAACGATGGCGACTTTTTTGGCCCATTTATTGTTGAAGCCGCGTTTCGGAACGCGTCGAACCAGTGGCATGGCACCGCCTTGGAAGGTCGGATGCTGGGACCAACCGGCGCGGGAGCCCTGGCCTTTGTGACCACGACCGCTCGTTTTTCCATGGCCCGAACCCGGTCCACGTCCAATACGACGTCGCCTTTTGTGTTTTTTAATTCCTTGGTGGACCTGATCTAGTCTCATGACAATGAAACTCCACGCAGGACTTCGATTTCTTGTTGAGTCCTGAGTTCTTGAAGTGCTTGCAAGGTTGCCTTGACGAGCAACACTGAATTATTGGATCCCATGCTTTTGGTCAGAATGTCACGAATTCCAGCCGCTTCGCAGACGGCGCGAACTGCATCGCCGGCGATCACACCGGTACCCGGTCCAGCCGGAACCAGCATGACGCGAGCTGCACCGCATCGCCCTTTGATCTGGTGGGGAATTGTCCCTTCTTGAATAGGGACCTTAATCATATTTCGGGTGGCCTGCTTGACCGCCTTTTCAACGCTTGGGGGAACTTCATTAGCCTTACCGTAGCCCCATCCCACGCGTCCTTGTTTATCACCGACGACGACCATGGCGGCGAAGCTAAAGCGTCGACCCCCTTTGACCACAGCGGCGCACCGCTTGATCTTCACGACGCGCTCTTCATAGGCGCCGCGCGTCTTGTCTTCGTCTCTTTTATTTCGTTGCTGTCGGCCACCGCTCGCTGTCGCCACGGCAAGTACTCCGAATGAAAGTTATTGTTTGGTTCGCGACTCGACCGAAACGACCGAGTCGGCTGAAATATGATTAAACCGATACACCTGCTTCACGGACGGCTTCCGTCAGGGCTCCGACACGACCGAGGTATTTGCAATGGCCTCGGTCGAGGCTCACAGCCTTGATACCAGCAGCCAAAGCACGCTCGCCAATTGCCTTGCCAATGATGGACGCCGCATCGCAGTTGCCACCATTCTTGATTTCGCCACGCAAATCCTTCTCGGCGGTACTGGCCGACACGAGAGTTTTGCCTTCGTGATCGTCGATGACTTGGCAGTAGATGTGTTTGAGTGTTCGATTGACGGTCAACCGCGGTCGATCTGCGGTACCACGCAGTTTTTTGCGGATGCGAAAACGGCGTCGAATACGTCTTTGTCCAACGGCTTTTCGATGATTCACGGTTCCAATCCTCGCTGACCGGCGGGCCGTTAGGTGGCTGCCTTACCCGGTTTGATTTTGACTTGTTCACCGTCGTACCGTACTCCCTTGCCCTTGTAGGGTTCCGGTTTTCGAACGGCACGTACTTCGGCGGCAAATTGTCCGACGAGTTGTTTATCACAACCCTGGACGACAATGTGGTTTTGGTCGGGGCAGGTGACATTCAGCGAGGCAGGGATTTTCTTATCCACTTCATTCGCGAATCCAACTCGCAGGGTGAGCGTATCTCCAGAGATACTGGCGAGGTAGCCGACCCCAACAACTTCTAATTTCTTTTCGTAACCTTCTTGGACGCCGACGACCATATTCTGGATGAGCGAACGGGTGAGGCCGTGAAAGGCTCGAACTTCACGCTCGGAAGATTCGACGGAGATGATGACGTGTTTGCTGTCATCATCCAAAGCGATCTTCACTTCCGGACGAAAGGTCTGCTGTAGTTTGCCTTTCGGACCTTCGACGGAAACGTTTTGTCCATCGACGGCGACTGTGACGCCGCTCGGGATCACGACGGGCTTATTACCGATTCGGGACATTTCAGCTCGTTCTCTCTACGACTTAGGGTTGTTCGGCTATTCCATCTTGTTGAGGCGGGTACTGCTACCAGACCTCACACAAAACTTCTCCGCCCAGATTTCGCTGACGTGCTTCTCGGTCACTCACAACTCCGCGACTTGTGCTGAGTACGGAGATACCGAGGCCGTTCAGGATGGGACGGAGATCTTTAGCACGGCTGTAAATGCGACGACCGGGTTTGCTTACCCTTCGCACCGTGCTGAGTACACGTTCACCATTTGGGCCGTACTTTAAATCGATTTGCAGATGGGATGCCGGATTGTCTTCGATCTCGCGCCAATCCCAAATGTAGCCTTCGCGTTTGAGCACTTCGGCAACACCGCGTTTGACCTTGGAATTTGGCACCAGAACGTTTGGCCGCTCGACACGTACCGCATTACGGATACGAGTCAACATATCGGCGATCGGGTCAGTCATCATATCGGTCTGGTTCCCTCTACCAACTCGCCTTGCGAACACCAGGAATAACACATTGATCTGCCGGCTGCCGGAAGCAGATGAGGCAGATCCCAGATTTTTGGTGGACCGCCGGAAGGCGTCCACACATCCCGCACCGTCGTTCGCGACGGGTTGAGAACTTTGGTTCGCGTTTGGCTTTCGCTATTTTTCATTTACTCGCCACCGGTATCCCACTTGATATCACGGGTGATTAAGTCGTGCGTCAGGCTGCGCCCGCCGCTTCATCATCATCATCACGTTGGAACGGCATGCCCATCAGCTTGAGCAACAGACGAGCTTCGTCGTTACTCGAGGTGGAAGTCACCAACGAGATGTTCATGCCCTGAACGCGTACAAACTTGTCTGGATTCAACTCCGGAAAAACCAACTGCTCGACCAGGCCGAGGCTGTAGTTTCCGTTACCGTCGAAAGCATTCGGGTTCAGTCCCCGAAAGTCACGAACACGCGGAATGGCGACCGAAACCAGCCGATCAAGAAACTCCCACATTCGCTGGCGACGAAGAGTTACCTTGCAGCCGATCGGCATTCCTTCTCGGAGTCGAAAACCCGCGATCGCTTTTCTCGCCTCGGTCATGATGGGTTTTTGGCCCGTGATCTGGGAGAGTGCATCGATCGATTCTTCCAGATGTTTCTTTTCGGTGATTGCACTACCCACGCCCATGTTGACCACGATTTTCTGTAATCGAGGCAACGCCAGGCGATTTTCCTGACTCAGCTCTTTTTTCAGAGCAGGCAGTATTTCCGATTCGTATTTTTCCTGCAGTCTTGGAACCATCGTTTACTCGGGAGGCTCAATGGCCTCTTTCTTGGGATTGGCTTCTGTTTTGTCGCTTTTGATCTCGTCTACTATTTCGCGTAAGCCGTTTTGGGCGGGGCAATCTGATCGCCCTTGCCGCACTTTTTGCACCAACGTTCTTTGCTGCCGTCATCCAGGTAACGAACTCCCGTTCGTGTCGGTTTGCCACAGGCTTCGCAAACCAACAGGACGTTGGACAGCTGGACCGGCATCTCCTTGGAGAGACGTCCACCCTGCGGGTTGCGTTGACTGCGTCGTACGTGTTTGTAAACGCGGTTCACGCCTTCCACGACGAGCTTGCCCGTCTTGAAGTTGACGCTCAGCACCTTACCACGGACACCACGGTCGTCCCCGATTTGTACTTCGACGGTATCATTGACTCGAATATTCATCACACGACCTCATTCGCGAGGCTTACAATCTTCATGAAATTTCGCTCACGCAGTTCTCGTGCAACTGCCCCGAAAATACGAGTTCCACGGGGGTTGTTGTCTCCGTCGATGAGCACAACGGCGTTACTGTCGAAGCGAATGTAGCTTCCATCAGCTCGACGCGTCGGCTGCTTACACCGGACGATGACTGCTCGGACGACAGACTTCTTCTTGACGTCGCTACCGGGAATTACGCTTCGCACGCTGCACACGATAATGTCACCGATTCTGGCGAAGCGTCGCCGCGAACCGCCAAGCACTTTGATGCACTTGACCTCTTTGGCTCCGGTATTGTCCGCCACCGCCAGGCGACTTTCTTGTTGAATCATGGCCTATCCTCGTTTCGCTCTTAGAGCGATGTCGGTCTCACTTATTACTTGGCTTCCTTGGCAGCGGCTCGCAGTGCGACTACATCGACTGCCGTACTCTTGCGAACGACCTTGACCAGGTTCCAACGCTTCAGCTTGGAAAGCGGACGCGATTCGATGATTTCTACCGTATCACCTGCGCCAGACTGCTCCTCTTCGTCGTGCACGAAACAAACCGTTTTACGGCGAATGTACTTGCCGTATTTCCCGTGCTTCACGAGGCGAGGGATCTCGACTCGGCGAGTCTTGCTCATCTTGTCGCTGGTGACCACACCTTGGACTACTCGTTTTGGCATCTCTGTCGTCCTGTCGCATCGGCGGGTGTGAGCGACTTGCTCAACTCATCCGACGCCTGGTTATTTCTGTGGATTCTTAACGAATACGCTCCGGTTAGGAGGCGCCTTGCTTGGCCTGTTCAATTTCCCGTTGACGCTGAATAGTCTTCAACCGTGCGATCAACTTCCGATGTCGACGCAACTCACTCGGTGCATCGAGACGTTCTGTCTGAGCCTGAATGCGTAGCCGGAAATAATTATCGGCCGTTTCCTTCAGCGTGAGCCCTAACTGTTCGTCGCTCATTTCGCGAAGTTCTGCAGCTCTCATCGATTGTCTCCCAATAACATTGTCGGGCGTTCAACACCCGCTCGGTGCACTATGCACTACGGCGTTTCACCAAGCGAACCTGGATCGGCATCTTGTGAGCCAATCGAGCAAAGCAAACTCGAGCCTGCTCTTCGGTGACCCCACTTAATTCGTAGAGTACCGTACCTGGCTTCACGACGGCGGCCCAAAAATCAGGCTCACCTTTACCCTTACCCATTCGCGTTTCCAAAGGTGTGGAGGTGACAGACTTGTGCGGGAATAGGCGCACATAAAGCCGGCCCTCGCCACGAACGTATTGTTGAGCGGCGATACGGCCCGCCTCAATGGTCTGGGCCTTAATCCAACCGCCTTGCAACGCTTGCAGGCCGAAGTCGCCAAAGACGACTCGGTTACCGCGTGATGCGTTACCTTTTATACGTCCTCTTTGGCTTTTGCGATGCTTGACCCGTTTCGGCATCATCGCCATCGTCTTCATCCCCTCTATAAAAGCCTTGATTCACCCAAACTTGAATTCCGATGTGGCCCTGCGGTGTCTTGGCCTCGTAAAAGCCATAGTCAATCTTCGCCCGCAATGTACTCAGCGGAATCGAACCGGAGATCTGCTTTTCGCGACGCGCCATTTCCGCACCGCCCAGACGCCCAGCAAGTTGTATCTTGATCCCTTTGGCGCCTGCTTCCATCGTTTGTTCCATCGAACGTTTGATGGTACGCCGGAAGCTCGACCGCTTACGCAACTGTTCGCCAATGTCTTCGGCAACCAGTTGAGCTCGCAATTCGGGTCGCGAAATCTCTTCGATCTTCAAATTCACACGTCGGCCGATCAAATCCTGCAACTCACTTTGCAGCAATTCAATCTCCTGACCCTTCTTTCCGATAATCAAACCGGGGCGGGCCACGTGCAATACAACCTTGACTTCATCTCGAGTTCGTTCGATCTCGATCTTGTCGATCCCCGCATGCCGATATTGCGACTTCTTAGGATGATTCTTGATGAAGTTTCGGATTTTATGGTCTTCAATTAGCAGTGAAGCGAAATCTTGTTTCGATGCATACCATCGACTCTTCCACGTCACCATGACGCCGGTTCGAAACCCAACTGGATTGACTTTCTGACCCATCGTTTTTTCTCCTGCGAACTACACGGCAAACCGTTGGTCGCAATCAGTATTACATTTCCTCGAGCGTCACGTGGATGTGTGAAAAACGCTTGCGAATCATGAATGCCATGCCGCGAGCACGGGGACGGATTCGCTTGAACATCGGACCACCGTCGACGTGGGCATCGCTGACCACTAATGAATCGACGTCGACAGTCCGACCTTTGTTCTGGGGGTTGTCCGGATCTTGAGCACTTCCCAAGGCACTCTTGAGCACCTTCTCCAGCATGCGTGCACCGCGATGTGGTTGGAAACGCAGTATCTCAATCGCTTCATCGGCAAACTTGCCGCGAATCAAATCGGCCAACGGCCGTACCTTGCTGGCACTGATTCGTGCGTAGCGAAAACTTGATTTGTATGGCATCAATGAACTCCTGTGTCCGCGGGCGGCGCCCAGCGCGACATCGGTTGCCTAACGCTTACCCTTGCCACCATGACCGCGGAATGTTCGCGTGGGAGCAAACTCACCTAGCTTGTGGCCCACCATGTCTTCGGTCACGAAGACTTTCATATGTTGTTTGCCATTGTGTACCAGGAACGTGACACCCACGAACTCCGGCACGATTGTACACGCCCGAGCCCATGTCTTGATGGGTTCGGCAGTACCGGATTCCTGCTGGTGCTGCACTTTGCCGTACAGCCTGAGGTCGACAAACGGTCCTTTTTTGAGGGATCTACCCATGTCAGCTCAACCCTATTTCTTCAATTGGCCATAACGGCGCGAACGACGTCGGCGGACGATCGCGGCATTGGACGGTTTTCGACGTTTACGAGTACCGCCACCTTTCGCCGGTACACCCGTCGGACTCACCGGGTGACGACCACCCTTGGTGCGACCTTCACCACCACCATGCGGATGGTCGATCGGATTCATCGCCGTACCACGTACGTGGGGTCGTCGCCCCAACCAGCGTTTCCGACCTGCTTTCCCCAACACAATGTTCATGTGGTCCGAATTGCCGACCTTCCCAATGGTCGCTCGACACTGTGACGGAACACGGCGAATTTCACCACTCGGCAGATTGATCTGTGCCCAATCCGCTTCACGAGCCATGAGCGTTGCACTGGCACCCGCACTACGACAGATCACGCCGCCGCAGCCAGGCTGCATCTCGATGTTGTGCAACGCCGTGCCCAGTGGGATGCGCTTCAGCGGCAAGCAGTTACCAACCGAGGGCGGTGCCTCGGGGCCGCTTTCAACGCGATCACCTTCTTTAAGTCCATCCGGAGCCAGAATGTATCGTTTGTCGCCGTCCACATAGTTCAGCAAAGCGATGCGTGCACTGCGGTTGGGATCGTATTGAATCGACGCAACCTTCGCCGGAACTCCGTCCTTATTGCGAGTGAAGTCGATCATGCGATAACGTCGTTTGTGTCCACCACCACGGTGCCGTACCGTGATCTTGCCCTGGTTGTTGCGACCACCCTTTTTACGGAGCGGACGAAGCAATTTCTTTTCCGGACCTGCACCTTGAGTGAGATCGGCAAAATCGCTGACGCTTGCGTTGCGACGTCCGGCAGTAGTCGGCTTGTATTTGCGAATGCCCATGGGTTCGTCTTTCGACTCGCTATGCGATGCTGTCCTGGTTTAGAAGAATTCGATCCGGTCGTCGGAGTCCAAAGTCACGATCGCCTTTTTCCAGGACTTGGTCATCCCGTATTTGAAGCGATAACGACGTGGCTTACCCTTGCGATTTTGAGTTCGCACTTTCGTGACCTTCACATTGAACAGGTCTTGTACGGCGTCGCGAATCGCATCCTTGTCAGAAAGCGGATTCACCTCAAACGCATACTGGTTGTACCGCGTCGAGCGATGCATACCCTTTTCAGTCACCAAAGGTCGCAGCACGACCTGATGCGGCTCGAGCTTGATCTTGGATTGAGTGGGTTGTTTTTGCTTGGTTTTCATAATTACTGATCCCTGCTAGGACCGTGACCCTCTTGCTGATCTACTCGCTCGAACCATTCGTGTTGGCCGCACGACTCTTGATCGCATCCAATGCCTGACGAGTCACCAACATCCGATGTGGCTTGAGGACATTCAGGGCATTCAGGTCCGACACCGGCGAAATCTCAACTCGATGAATGTTTCTGGCACTCTTGTAAACGTTGACGTCGTGGTCGGCGGTCGCAATCAAGGTGCTCACCCCTTGAAGCCCGAGGGCTTTCAAGACTGCGGCCATGTCCTTCGTGGCCGGAGCATCAAAACTCAGGTCGTCGACAACGACCATCTCGTCATCGCGAATCTTCGAAGCGATCGCCATTCGTGTCGCCAGTTGAATCGCCTTGCGAGGCAAGCGGTAAGAGTACTCGCGAGGCCGCTTGGCAAAGATGTGTCCACCACCTCGGCGTACGCCACTGCGTCGCGATCCAGCTCGAGCATTGCCCGTGCCCTTTTGGCGATACATCTTTTTCGTCGATCCAGCGACTTCAGCACGCGACTTCGTAGCACTCGTCCCCAGGCGTTGATTGGCCTGGTACATGACGACCACGTCATGCAGGAGCTGTTTATTGATCTTGGGCGCCAATTCCGTCGGTTCGATCTCGTACTTACCGACTTCTTTGCCCTGTCGATCGAATATCGTCAAGCTTGCCATGACTGTTTCTGCCTAGTATTTCAGGGGTCTACGCTTTAACCCAGTTTGTTTGTTTCTTCGACGACAACCAGACCGCCATTGGGGCCAGGAATCGCACCGCGAACGATGAGTAGGTGATTCTCAGCGTCCACATTGACGACCTTCAGATTGCGAGTGGTTACTCGAGCGTTTCCGTATTGGCCCGACATGCGACGCCCCTTGAAGACACGGCTCGGAGCTGCACTGCAGCCGGTACCGCCCGCGTGGCGATGCACCTTTTTGACACCGTGAGTGGCTCGTTGGCCCGAGAAGTTGTGACGCTTCATCACACCCGCGTAACCGCGACCCTTGCTGGTCCCGGTGATGTCGACCGACTTAACCTCTGACAAGGCGTCGACATTGAACTCCTGCCCGATCTCATAACCATCGGTGGAGCCGCGCAATTCGCGGACAAAACGCTTGGGCTCACAATCCGCTCGAGTGGCAACGTCGACGCCAGCAGTTGCCAGCTTTTTCGATCGCTTACTCGACAGGCTTCCAACCTGGCCTCGCTCGCTGCGAGAGGCGAGACGTCGCGGCTTGTCTTCATAGCCGATCTGGACAGCATCGTAGCCATCCTTTTCAACCGTCCGCAGTTGCAGAACGTGACACGGGCCCGCTTGAATCACGGTAACCGGGACAATGTTCCCTTTTTCGTCGTAGATCTGGGTCATACCGACCTTACGGCCAAGAATTCCCTTGCCCATCGTTCTTTTTCCCTGCGGTTGTTGCCGAGCAGGATCAGCGGAACGAATCCGCGATTACCCGCCGGGCTTCCAAGTCATAGAGATATTACCTAAAGGTTGCGGCCCACGGCCGTCACGCTATTTGGTGGACGCCTTAATCTTGATATCAACGCCAGCCGGTAGGCTTAGCTTGTTCAAGGCTTCGATGGTCTTCGCCGTCGCCTGAACAATGTCGATGACTCGCTTGTGCGTACGTATCTCAAACTGTTGTCTGGCCTTCTTATCGACGTGGGGCCCAGAGAGAACCGTGTAACGCTCGATACGAGTAGGCAGCGGAATGGGTCCGTGAACCTCCGAGTTGGTGCGTTTTGCAGTTTCCACGATGTCTCTTGCACTCTGATCAAGGACCAGGTGATCGTAGGCTTCCATTCGAATTCGAATGACCTCGTGTGCCGGTGTGACCACGAACTCAACTCCCGCTGAAATAATCCAGCCAACTAGATATCAAGGATCGATCCGTTGCGATAACGTCCCCGTAGGTCCAAATGACTCACGGGGAAGCTACCCAATTTAGAGATGGTGCAAGCTTCCGTCAACACCTAGTCGAGAAAACAAAAGCTCTGATTTTCCCCGCAAGTGTCGACTTTTCGGATGAGTCAGAGCTGGCCTTTCGGGGGAGTCATGCACGAGTTGTGTTAGGACTCGTTAAATGGCAGCTCAAATTAGGAGTCTTGTGCTCGTTGGAGAAGCCTCGGCGGCCGGTTTACCCGTCACAGACCGAATTGTTTGGCCACTTCCGGGGGAGCGGGTGCATATTCAAGGGGCTCAATCGAGCAGCCAGCCAACCCTTTACTGAGGCTCCGCATGGCACTGGAATAACCAAAAAGTTCCGCCAACGGGGCCTGGGCCTCGATGACTGCGTTTTTTCCTCGGTTGTCAGTTCGACTGATAATCGCCCGCCGTTGCTGGAGATCTCCCACAAAATCTCCCAAATGTTCCTCGGGGGTGATGATGTCGAGCTTCATCACGGGTTCCATGAGCAGCGGCCCGGCTTCCCGTAAGCCTGCCTCGAAGGCTTCTCCTGCCGCAATGCGAACCGCAATTTCGTTGGTGTACTCGTTGTTTTTTGCCGAGAGAATAGTGGCCTTGAGCCCCATCAGGGGAAATCCGCCCAGGATTCCACCGCCTTCCCCTCGGGCTCGCAATTCGTCGATGGCCACTCCCAGCAGTTCGCCCGGAAGGTCCTCGGGGCTGCAGCGACTGGTGACCATCACCCCACTTTCGCTGTTTTGGTTCGGTTCCATGCGAATCTTCATCTCGGCGAACAGCTGTTGTCCGCCCAGATTACGGTGACAGCTCCCCTCGGCTTCCACCGCATTCTGCACGGTTTCTCGGTAACTAACGCGTGGTTTGTGCACCTTGACGTTGAGATTGAAATCCCGCAGCAGCCGATTTCGGATTACCTCTAAGTGCAACTCGCCCATGCCGCTGATCAAGGTTTGTCCCGTATCTTCGTTTTCCAGAGCCCGAAAGGTCGGGTCCTGCCGACGCATCAGATCCAGCGTATCGGCGAGTTTCTTTCGTTCTGCGGTCGTTTCCGGCTCAATCGCCATCGACATCACCGTTTCCGGAAACTCAATCGATTCCAACAGGATCGGATCTTTTGAATCGCACAGCGTATCTCCGGTGATCGAATTCCGCAGACCGATGATGCCCACAATGTCTCCGGTCTCCACCGCATCCACTTGTTCGCGCCGGGATGCTTGCATCCGCCATAGCTGTGCGATGTTTTCCTTTTTGTCTTTGCCTGGGTTGTAGACGCGAGTATTTGCCTTGAGCTGACCTGAATAGACGCGGATCCAGGAGAGATCGGCGGTTTTGGCCGGGATCACCTTGAAGACCAGGCCGCAGAATGGCTCCTTCGGATCAGGCTTTCGAGACTCGGTTCTCTCTTTTTTCTTGCGGACGGAGCTGCCTTCGACAGGTGGCATATCCTCCGGACTGGGCAAGTACCAGGCGACCGCATCGAGCAGGGGAGGGATACCGATTCCATCGAGCGCGGAGCCGCAGAGAATGGGTTGAATCAACTGCTGGAGCGTGGCTTCGCGGATGATGTCGCGCAGGAGTTTTGTGGGAATGGAGGTTTCTTCTTCGAGCAACAACTCGATGAGCTCATCGCTGTGCTTCGAAAGTTCCTCAAGTAACTCTTGTCGAGCCAGTTCCGCATCATCGGCCAGTTCCGCAGGAATCTCGCTCTTTTCGACCTTTTCGCCTTGGTCGACAAAGGTCAGCATTTTCATTTCGAGCAGATCGATCACGCCGCGAAAGGCGTTGTCGACATGCGGAGGTCCTTCGCCGACTGGGATCTGCAGCACGACGGGATTCGCCGATAGCCGATCGCGCATCTCGTCCAGGGTACCGTTGAAGCTGGCACCCTC
>Ga0163179_10002120_pt1 | contig 13892 bp, 7 predicted proteins | sample AtlANTMetagenome_FD_109643 | JGI IMG/M metagenome (GOLD analysis project Ga0163179, IMG submission 109643) | Marine eukaryotic phytoplankton communities from the Atlantic Ocean - Atlantic ANT 2 Metagenome | ecosystem: Environmental > Aquatic > Marine > Oceanic | place: North Atlantic Ocean...
CAGTATGACGCCATCGGCCGCCTCCGATCGCAGTCCGTGGACACCGCAACCACCCTCCCGGGGGGCAGGGAAATCGAGGGTCTGCCCGGCCTGCGGGCGTATCTCCTCGAAGACCGGCGGGAGGATATCCTGCGCCAGTTCTGCCGCAAGCTCCTCGGCTATGCCCTGGGCCGCGAAACCCGGCTCTCTGATGAGCCCCTCCTCGACACCATGATCGCCAGCCTGGCCCGGGACAACTATCGTTTCAGCCTCGCCGTCGAGATGATTGTCAGGAGCCCCCAGTTCCGTATGATACGCGGAGAAAAATCCCCCGGGGACTGACCGGGCACCGCCGTAATCCAATACCCCACTGCACAACCGAGATGGCCAATTACCAACTTTCCCGCCGCGCCGTGCTCCGCGGACTCGGAGTCAGCATGGCCCTGCCCTGGATGGAATCGCAGCGGGTGTGGGGCGATGAAGCCCCGTCCAAGGACGATGCAAGCGAGGCGCCTACCCGGATGGCAATTCTCTTTGCCGGGTGCGGCTTTCACAAGCACGAGTGGTGGGCCAGGGGCGAAGGAAAGGCGATGGAACTCGGCAAGGTCCTGGCCCCGCTGCACGATTTCCGCGAACAGATGGTTTTCATCCGCGGGCTCTACAACGCCGAGGCCCTGAAGGGAAACATCCACAGTTCGCAGACCGGCAACCTGCTCTCCGGCGCCCCGCTGGCAGCTGGCGGAACGATTCGCAGTGGAACCAGCGTCGATCAGGTCGTTGCTCAAAGGATCGGGCACCAGACGAAGGTTCCGAGCCTGGTGCTGGGCTGCGAAAAGGCGAACCCCTCAGTCCACAAGAATTATTCGATGCTCTACAGCTCGCATATCTCGTGGGCCAGCCCAACGACTCCGACACCGCTGGAAGTCTACCCCGCCCTCGCCTTTGATCAGCTTTTCAAGGACCGCACCGGACGTGGCGACAGAAGCATTCTCGATGCCGTGCTGGAGGACGCGCACGACCTGCGGCGCGGGATCAGCAGCCGCGATCAGCAGAAGCTCGACGAGTACCTCAACTCGGTGCGCGAAGTCGAGAAACGCATCGACAACGCCGGCCGGCGGGGGGAACTCCAGGGATGGCGCCCGACCCTGACCAAGCCGGACATCTCCCGGCCGAAAGACGGCTACCCCCAGGATATCGTCGAACACATGCGCCTCATGTGCGACATCCTCGTGCTGGCTTTCCAGACCGACACCACCCGGGTCTGTACCCTCAAGCTCAACAACGACCATGGCACCCTGCGCTTTCCACACCTCGGGGTCGATTACATGATCCACCACCTGCTCTCGCACAGCGACACGGACGACTGGCTGAAGGTAAACCAGTTCTTCCTCGAGCAGATGGCCTACCTCGCCCGCAAGATGGACGGGATCCAGGAAGGTGAGCGCACCCTCCTCGACAATTCGATGCTGATGCTGTGTTCCAGCATGATTCACGGCAACCACGACGCGAACCAGCTTCCCGTGGTCATGCTGGGGGGCGGCGGCGGACGAATCAAGGGAGGACAGAACCTCAACTATCTCGAGAAGCCTGACCGCCAGATGTGCCGACTCTACCTCAGCATGATGGAGAAGATGAACGTCCGTCCTGATACATTCGGTGATGCCCGGGAAGCGCTGCCTGAAATCTAGGTTCCGTTCCCAGCAGGCAGTCGTTCCACGGGCAACCGGCCACTTTCACCGGCTTGCTTCTTTTCCTTCCTCCCCCGGCTTTTATCCGCCCCCCGCCAGTAACGACGCGGCAGGGAGGGCTTCCAGTTCCCTACCCGGACCCTTCCACTTGAGACTGAGCTCCGGCTTGCCCGGCAACGTCCGGTAATAAAGACGGTAGGGATGAATCCCCTTGGCCAGTTTCACGGTCCCGCTGATTGCGGATTCGTCGTAGTTATAATCTCCATCAACAACCAACTTGTTGTGAATCTTGAAGACGAACCCGCCCGTGGCCTCGCCCTCGAAGGTCCAGTCTCCTGCTTCCGGAATCCGCAGGTAGCCTGAGAACAGCAGCCCGGCATCTTCCTGTGCGGGAAGCGGATCGAGGGTGATGGTCTCCACCAAGGAAGAGGCCTTGGCGGTCATCCCGGTGAAGTCAGGCACCCAGTTCCATTTTCCCAGATAGGACCGGACGCGAACCCCCCTGCGCAGGGTTCCCGCATCAAGATTCAGTCCGGGCACAAATTCGCCGTCATAAGCCTTCTTGGCATGCCTGTTCGGCATCCGGAGCCGGAGCACCTCATCCTTCATACGTTGTTGCAGGCGCTTGAATTCCTCACTGGTGCCTGCGAGGTTCCGGGCCTCCGGCTCATCCTTGATGGTGTCGTAAATCTCAAAGTCCACCGAGTGATCCGTGGCCTTGAGTCGCAGGCCCTTGTATCCGTCCAGGTAGAGTCCCTGCTGGTTGTTGAACTCCACGTAGACAACCCCATCCCTTTGCCTGCCCTCCTTGCTGAGGGTCGGACGAAGAGACACCCCATCGATTCTGGCGGGCGTCTGCACTCCGGCATAGTCACAGAACGTGGCCATCCAGTCATGAAACTGGGAGGGCCGGTTCGACTTCTGCCCCCCCTTGATGATCGAGGGCCCCCACGCGAAGGTGGGAACCCGCAGGCCGCCTTCATACGAGGACCCCTTGGACCCCTTGAAGTTGCCCGCCGATTCAAAGACCGTGGGACTCCACCGTTTGCCCTTCAGGTAGGATTCGCGATGCGGGCCGTTATCCGAGGAGAAGACCACGATCGTCTTCCGGTCAATCTTGAGGTCCCTCAGGGTCTGCAGGAGATCCCCCACACAATGGTCGATCCGGGTGATCGAGGTCGCAAAGCGCTCCGCCAGGTCCGTGAGACCCTTTCCCGTATAATGGGGATCGCGGTAGTCATCGATGGTGCCCTCCGCGGTGTTGATCATCCTGCCGGCCTTTCCAAGCCACTGGAGTCCGCCCTTGATCCCCTTTCCCTTGGGATAGGCCACCGTGGGCAGCTGCAGCGCCGCATGCGGCGTATCGTAGGACAGGAACATGAAGAACGGACGCCCGGGATTCTCCTTCGTCTCGCGGATGATCAACTGCTTGGCCTTGGCGGTCCACAAATCGGTGGTGTAGCACTTGTCCAGGCCAGCCGAGACCTCCTCATTATTTTCCCAGACCTGTTTCTTGCCTTGGTGGGACTTGTTGTCCCCGAGGGCCCACTCATTGGCAGGGTAATGCTGGTGTCCATCCACGTGCCGGACGTAGCCGTAGAAGTAGTCAAAGCCCCGCTTGGTCGGGTAGCCGGCCCATTTCTCCGGGGTATGTCCCCAGCCCTGCAGGCCATACTTCCCGAGGTGGATGGTGTGATAGCCGACCTTCTGCAGGGTGTTGGCAAAGTTCCAGTTATCCTCAATGGCCTTGTCGAACTGCATGTTGCGCACATTGGTGTGCCCCTGGTGCATCCCCGTGATCAGGGAGGCCCGGGATGGAGCACAGATCGGGGCAGGACAGTAATGACGGTTCAGGATCGTCCCGGCCCCGGCCATCTCGTCCAGCTCCGGGGTCAGGACCTGGACCCCCTCCCGCTGCTTCTGGAAGAGCACCCCGACGTCCCCATATCCGAGATCGTCCGTCAGGATGAAGATGATGTTGGGCTTCTCAGCCCCCGCCAGTGGAAAGGTCGCAGCCAGGAAGCACAGCACCCCGATCAACGTCATTCGTGTCTTCATATGTCTGTCAGCAGGTATGAACCGCAGGACGCTGAGCGATGAGAAAATCCTCAGGCCATCAGCTCGGACAAGGTTCCGGTGAGGTCGAGATCCTTGAGGTTTGCGTCCGGCTGCCCAAAGGATTCGGGGGACCGGATTCCGGCAGCCTCCATAAAGGAAAGGTACAGGTTCCCAATGGTGCGATGTCCCTGCTCGCGGTATTTGGGGAACTCGAGATACCGTCCCATCCTGAGCTTGTCCGCCATCCCGCCAAGGAGGAGAAACGGCCAGTCCGCCTGTCCGCCATGATGATCTCCACCAGCACAGGACATGAAGACAATGAGCGTGTTATCCAGCATGGTGCCGTCACCCTCGGGAACACGATCAAGCTTCTCCGCCATGGCCGCGATTCCCTCGAGATGCAACTGCTCCACCGCCGCCCGGGCTTCGTGTCCGGTCATCCCGTTGGTGGCCTTGCTGTCACCAAGGTGCCCGAGGGCATGGACTGAATTCGAGATGCCGAGTTCGCTGTACTGCACGCCCAAGGTATCGGGTCGTACGGTCATCACATTGGTGAGTCCGGTAATCAGCGAAGCGGCCGCCAACTCAAAATAGGATTCGATCCGATGCTTCGGTTTCATCGAATCATACTGATCATCAGGCTCCGGGGCGAATTTCTTGATGCGCCCCGTGAGGGCCGCTTTCTTCCTTTCAACGTTCTGGAGCTCCTCGAAGGAATTCAGGTAGAGTCCGAACCGCTCCCTGTCTTCAGCAGACAACTGTTTCTCGATGCGCTTTGCATCGCCGGCGAGAAAGTTCATCAGATTTCCATTCAGGGCGAGTTCCCGCTCGAGTTGTTCCGGAGGAGCCACCGAGGCTCCGAAAAGCTCGAGAAACGCCTTGCGCGGGGATGCCTGGAAGGGAACGGGCATGCCCGCCTTGTAGGCGGAGATGTTGGGATAGCAGTAACTCTCATCGAGACTGGACCCACCCTCCAGGAGCCTGCCGTTGGTCGCCAGGCCATAGATCGGGTAAGGCCCGGTCGAAAGATGCTGCCCGAGCAGGCAGTCAATTGTCGGGGCCACCGCCACCTGTTCCGAATTGTGGCAGGACAAGGCGCCATAACCCGCCGTATGATTTCCGCTGAACCCCTCCCCTGACAGACTCTGGACAATCGTAAGACGATCCTTGAACGCTTCCAGCCGCGAGAGTTTCTGTGGAAGCTTGTGCTCGGACAGGGCCACATCGACCATCGGGCCCAGCCTCCTCGCCGTATTGCCCAGTTTACTTCCATCATCCGGACTGACGTAGTGGTTCTCCAGTCCGTCTGGAACGAGGTTGTATTTGTCGATCCCCGAGGATTTCACCACGAAGACGAACCGCCTCGGCAGTGCCCCGCGCTGCCCGGTCGCCTGAGCCTGCAGGGAGCGGAGAAAAGGGGCCATGGCCAGGCTGGCTCCCCCCTTGAGAAACTGACGACGTTTTTGAATCATTTGTCCGCGTGACCTGTTGTCATTAAGAGCATCATTCCTCAGCGGCGATAGAGAAAAGAATCCGAACTGAGCAGGGAAATGACCAGCTCCTTGAAGCTGCCCTCGCTGGCCAGATAGGCCTTTTCAGCCTCAATCAGGGTCCGGGAATCACTCAGCATTTCATTTCGTCCCATGAAGTAGCGGAAAAGGTGCCGGATAAACGACTGCCGGGTCCGCTCCGAGCGCCCAAGGCGGTGGAGCATTTCAATCGCATTTTCAACCTTCCCATCGATCGCGGGATCTCCGGTACCCTTGATGGCCCCCGTGGCATTAACCTTCCGGAGAGTCAGTTTTCCCTGCTCGAGGAGTGCCTCGAACTTCTGGTCACGGCGGGTGACAAGTTTTCCGTCCTCGCCGAAATAGACATGGGTCCGGTAGCGCCCCCAGTCGTCGAAGATTTCAAAGGTTTCTCCCAGGGGGTTGATCTTGTGGTGGCAATTCCAGCAACGTTCCTCCCGGAGCAATTCCATGCGTTCCCGCAGGGTCTGGTGCGGATTGATGGGAACCTTCGCGTCAACATCCGGGGGAAGGTCCTGGAGCTTGCCAGCCAGAAGCTTTTCCCGAACCCAGATTCCCCGGTGAATGGGATCGTTCCCATCGTTCAACGACCAGGCAGCCAGCCAGGCCGGGTGGGTCAGCAAGCCGGCCCTCTGGTCCGCAGGCATTTCGAATGGCTGCTCGACGGGCCAGTTCCATCTCTGGTCCTCGGACCTTCCCGACTCCGGGAGATTATAGGCGGTGATATAAATCAGGTCGGAGAGCCCCCGTGAGCGATCCGAAAAGGGAAAGTCCGGATGGGGGTTGATTCCCCTGGCGAGGGCATTGCTGAAAAGTCTCACCGCCTGCTGCGCTCTCTTCCGCCTTTCTTCCAGGAATGTCCCGCGACGCTCCTCCCACTCCGCAGCCGGGACGTGATCCGGCTTTTTCCGGTCCCGGTACTCCTGTTCGGCCTTGGCGACCTGCCGGTTCACATACTCGGGATGCATCACCTCCTTCACTCTGTCGTCATAAAATTCCCTCGCGTAGTCGTTATCACCGGGGTGAGCCACGAAGTATTCATTGGTGGTGAGAAGTTCCGCGATCACGTCCCTGTCCCTGCGAAGGACATTCTCGATGATCATCCTCGCATCGTGCACGAGATACTGTGGATTCCACTGCGGGATGGCCTCACGTCTCCGACGGTCATTGTCCTTGAAGACATCTCCGACCCGGTCGAATCCGAAATACTGCTCGAAGAACCGCATGATCCGAGGCAGCGCGGGGTCAGACCACCGTCCCCCTCCAAGTTTCGTCTCGAGAAGCTCCCGCACCACCCTGCTGACATCCCTCCGGTCGTTTAATTCACCTGCCTGGTAGGCCTCCCACAGGGGCTGGGATCGTTCGGCGAGGTCGTCTGTAAGGGCATAGGCGAGGGCATTGACAATCTCAGTCGACGAGAGGTGTCGCCGTCCGTGCTCGTCTGTTTTTCCAAGGCCGAATTCCATCCGGTAAATTGCTTCCGGGCTCAGGAAGATGGCCTTGATGGTGGTCTTGAGACCTTCGAGATTTCCACCCGCTGCGATGTTCTTCCTCAGGAACGCGAGATACTTCTCTTCCTCGGCTTCCGTCGGAGCACGGCCGATGATGCGACGATACTCCTGGGAGACTCTCCGCCGGAGGACCTCGTCCGCGGGAATGCCCTCAACCTCGGTGAAATCCCTGAATTCCCCGCTCTTCTCCCTTCGCTCGAGAAATTGTCCGGTGTTGATGAGGATCATCTGCACCGTGCTCTGGTCCACCTGCGACATGGCAGAGTAATCACGAATTCCCTTCTGCGGGGTAACGTAGGTGAAGGGACTCCGGGCCCGGCCAAATCCCTTTCGCTTGAAAATCTCGGGGCTGAGACGCCAGATCCGGGATGGTGAATACGGCAGGGCCTTGATTTCCCCGGAGAACAGTTTCTCGTGATTGACCCAGTTTCCGTATCCCGGGGCCAACAACTTCTTCCGGTAAGCCTGATCGCGGCCGGACTCTTCCAGTCTTGCCTCGATCCACTGGATCATACCGCTCCGCCCGGACGTTTCAGGGGTCTTCTCCGCGTCCTGCGGAGGCATGTCCCCGGTGGTGAGCTGCTCAAGGATTCCGATCCAGCGATCCGCCGTGTCGGAATCCGTTAAATCGGTTCCCAGGTCATGCAGGGTCACCTTTCCTTTCTGTTTCGACGCCCCATGGCACTGGACACAATAGGTTTCAAGAAAGGTGGTTGGAGACGGTGCCGCCCAGCCAATCGGCGAGGCCACCAACAGGAGACCCAGCATACCAGGAGCAAATCGCATTCTCATGCCTTGGGTCATGAACTCCATGGGACGTGATTGATACCGCAGGGAATCGCCGGAGGCGATCTTACGTGTGACTCTTCTTACAGTTGTTTCAAGAATTCGAGGATCAGGCGATTCACCTCCTGCGGAGCCTCCTGCTGAATCCAGTGCCCCTTGCCCGGGACGAGAACTTTCTTCGTAAGCCGTGGAACTGTCTCCTCGAGCCTGTTGTAAGCCCCTCCCATGAACTTGAGGACGCCATCCCGTTCGCCCGCCACGAAGAGCGTGGGCTGCGATATCCGCGCACCCCTGAGAAACCCGGTGTGCAGCCAGTTGAAGTCGATGTTGCGATACCAGTTCAGTCCTCCTCGAAACCCGGACTGCTCAAATTGACCAGTATAAAAATCCAGGTCTGACTGGGTCAGCCAGGCAGGAAGCTGCACCGGAGCCTGGGGCCGGGTCGACCCCTTACCCGGCTTTGACCAGGGATTCCATCCGGCTCCGGACTTCGCATCGCCCGAGGCGCCGATCAATATCGAAGTGAGGGTGCCCCTCGGATCCTTGTCAAACACGGCTTCCGTCCGGCTGGGGTCCTGGAAAGTCACCTGGTAGAACTCCCTGCCGCTTACCTTGCCGGCCGCCTTCGCAGCCACGATTGGCGGAACGGTTCCCCCTGCTCTCGGCGAGTAAGGCACGCTTAAAAGCACCAGGGCCTTGAAAAGATCCGGCCTCAGCAGGGAACAGTACCACGCCACCGGGGCACCCCAGTCATGGCCGATGATGATCGCCTCCTTCCTGCCCAGGGCCTGCACTAGGCCAATGATATCCCCAGTCAGCTTGAAAATATTATATTCCTCAATCTCGTGGGGCTTGTCGCTTTTCCCGTAACCACGCTGGTCGGGAGCAACCACGTGATAACCCGCCTTGGCCAGCACAGGGATCTGGTGCCTCCACGAATACCATGACTCGGGGAACCCATGGCACAGCACGATCAATGGCCCCTCGCCCTTCTCAGCAACATGAAGCCGAATCCCATTGGTATTCACATCGCGAAAGGTAATCCCCTTTTTTTCCGGCTCCGCGCCCGGGGCCCAGCCGCTCATATTGAGAACGATCAGGAGCACCATGAGCAACCGGAATGACATTGGCGGGGTGGGGCATCTGTCCTTCATGGCGCTAGTCGGGTTGGGGCTGGGTAATCCCGTAATGCCTACGTATCCTGCGGAAGTTTTCATAGCCTCACAAGCGCAACCGCAACATTACGGGCACGGCGAACCCGGATGAACCCTGCCTTGCCCGGGGAGGCTCTCTCACCTAAACACCCCCTCACTCCTCATGAAGATACCTGGCCCCTCCTCTCTCTGTCTCTTCCTTCTTGCTGCCGGACCGGTCGGAACGGCCCAGCAGCCGGAACCCCTGCCCAGTGCCAGTGAGATCGCCAGCATCACTCAAGGGGCAGAACCCTTCTTTGAAATCTGGGACGAGGATAACGTCTACGGGGTGCTCGATGTAGCCATGGACGGAACGGTCCTCCTGTTCAGCCTGCAGGGCGAACCTCACCCCGACAAACGCCGCGGCAGCAAGATCTATCTGAAGCGCTCCGAGGACGGAGGATCCACCTGGAGCGATCATCAGCTCATCGGCAACCCCGTCAAACTGGACGTCGAGAAGCTTGGCATAGGTCCCTACGACGGAAAAGGCTGGGGCAATGACAAGCACCACCGCATCGCCAGCCTCGGGGCCTCGGTTGTCGACGAAACCACCGGGGAGATCATGATCTTCCTGACCGCTCTCCATCCTGCCTTGTCGATGTACAAGAGCAGGGATCACGGCAGGACCTGGGCTCTGGAGGATATTACTTTCAGGAAGGATTCCCGTGGGTTCCTCCCCATCCCCAATGGCGCTTGCGATCCCGGGATCACTCTTCGGCACGGACCTCACAAGGGACGACTCCTCGTTCCCTCCCGGGTCATGCCCAACTACCGCAAGCAGGAGGAGGGGAAGGGCTATACCAACGCGGTCTACAGCGACGACCATGGGAAGACCTGGCTCCAGAGCGCTCCCTTTCCCCTCGATGGCACCGGGGAATCCGGTCTGGTCGAGCTCCGCGATGGCACGATCTACCTCAATTCCCGCACCCACACCCGCAAGGGCAACCGGTGGGTGGCATTCAGCAATGACAGCGGGGAGAGCTGGCACGATCTCCAACAGGACGACGAGCTCTTTGACGGTCCTCCCGACGTCTACGGATGCAAGGCCGGTCTCCTTCGGCTGGACCGGGATGATGCCGACATCCTTCTTTTCAGCACTCCCTCCTCCAATCTCCCCGGCCGTAAGAACATCCGGGTCTGGGTCAGTTTCGATGGGGGGAAAAGCTGGCCTCTCAACCGTCTCATCAAGCGCGGCCCCGGCAACTACACGTGGATGACCCAGGGGCGTAAAGGAACCCCCAGCGAGGGCTTTATCTACCTGCTTTCCGGCAAGGACTGGATGGCCCGCTTCAACATGGCCTGGCTCCTCGCCGCCGGCGAACCAGAGGTCGTCCTCAGCAGACGCGGCACTTACCGCTTTGCAGACAAGGATCTCCTTCATTCCGCCGAAAATACCGAAGCGTTCCAAACCAAGGAACCGGTCATGACGGGCAGCACACTGGGATATCGTGTGAAGAAAGGCGAAGAGAGCGGCTACGTGATGACCAGCCGCCTGGTCCTTCCCTCCGGGAAGATGAAAGTAAGCTACAATGTTCCAGAGGGAGGAGAGCTTCACCTCGCAATCATGGACGAAAGCGACGCCCGCCTTCGTGATACCCACGCCCTGAAGGGGTCCTACCAGCGGGGCAGGATCATCGACAACTGGCAGGATGGCTCTATTGACGAATGGGTCGGCAAAACCGTCCAGGTCCAGTTCCATTTGCAGGGCGGCGCCGAAATCTTTGGCTTCGCCTTCGACGGGATTTCGTTGTCGGGAAGTGACGCCGCCAGTATCGGTCCCTCCGATGACCGCTTCGTCCTACCCCCCCGCCACAACTACTCCGTGGTGCAGAATCCTCCTTTCGTGAAATCAGTCGAGAATTCCGGGCCCTTCGAAATCAAGGATGACGGGCAGCAGGAGATCCGGATGGGCTACCGCCTGCAGGACCCCTCCCGGGGTGGCCACGTCCTTACCAGCAAACTCAGCCTCCCCGGCAGGGAAATGACAATCTCCTGCGAGGTTCCCTCCGGAAGCGTGGTAGTTTCCCTTTTTGATGAAAATGGCATTCTCCTCAACGCCAGTAGTCCCCTCGGGAACAGTGTCAGGAAACGGCAACCGGTGCAATGGTCCGATGGCTTCGTCCTCGACGATTATGTTTCCAAGCCGGTGACCATGCGGTTCGAGCTGACGGGCGGGGCGAAGATCTACGGTCTCCATTTCGATCGGGTATTCTGGGAATAACCCCCTGCACCTTTTGCGTCCACGTGCATCGGGTGTCCTCCCTGGTCCCCTGATGCAACAAACCGAGGAATCCGAAATCTGTCAACCGGGAGAGTTTTTCGCGTTGCTGACCGGCTACTGCCCGCGCTATTTCTTACCTATGCAAAACAGCCGCCAACTCGCCCTTTCAGCTCTCGCCCTCATCGCGGTCCTTGCTTCCCCTGCCCTGGGTAAGCAACCCCCCGAGAAGGCCGTTGCCAATCTCGACATCGGGGACGGACTCGAAACTACCCTGTTCGCCTCGGAGCCCATGATGCTGAGCCCCTCCAGCATCGACATCGACCACCTCGGCCGCGTCTGGGTCTGTGAGGTCGTCAACTACCGGGGCCACCGCAACAAGCGCCCGGAAGGAGACCGCATCCTGGTTCTCGAGGACACCACTGGGGACGGCAAGGCCGACAAGTCGACGGTCTTCTACCAGGGACGTGAGATCGACTCCGTCCACGGGGTCTGTGTCCTTGGAAACAAGGTCATCATCTCCGCCGGGGACAACGTCTGGATCATGACCGACGAGGACGGGGACCTGAAGGCCGACAGCAAGAAGGCCCTCTTCACCAAGATCGGCGGGGCCCAGCACGACCACGGGATCCACGCCTTCTCCTTCGGCCCCGACGGAAAGCTTTACTTCAACTTCGGTAACGCCTCCCGCCAGCTGGCCGATGCCGACGGCAAGATCATCACTGACAAGGCCGGCAACGAGGTGAAGGCCAGTCGCCAGCCCTACCAGCAGGGCATGGCCTTCCGCTGCGACATGGACGGTTCCAACGTCGAAACCCTGGGATGGAACTTCCGTAACAACTGGGAACTGTGTGTCGATTCCTTCGGAACGGTCTGGCAGAGCGACAATGATGACGACGGAAACAAGGCGGTGCGAATCAACTTTGTGATGGAGTTCGGCAACTACGGGTTCCGCGACGAATTCACTGGCAAGGGATGGCGCGACAAGCGCACCAACATCGAAAAGGAGATTCCCCTGCGCCACTGGCACCTGAATGACCCGGGGGTCGTTCCCAATCTCCTCCAGACCGGACAGGGCTCCCCTACCGGCATCGTGGTCTATGAAGGCTCCCTGCTTCCCGCGGGCTTCCAGAACCAGGTCATCCACTGTGATGCGGGACCGAATGTCACCCGGGCCTACCCGGTGAAAACCAACGGAGCCGGCTACTCGGCTGAAATGGTGAATATCCTCTACGGCGCCCGAGACAAGTGGTTCCGCCCCTCCGATGTCTGCGTCGCTCCCGACGGATCGCTCTTTGTGGCCGACTGGTATGACCCGGGCGTGGGTGGCCACGGGATGCGGGACCTTGACGGAGGACGAATCTTCCGGGTGGCAACCCCGGGTTCCAAATACAGCGTGCCCAAGATCGACCTCAGCACCGCGGAGGGAGCGGCCAAGGCCCTGACCAATCCGAATGGGGAAGCACGCTATCTCGCCTGGAATGCCCTTCACGAGATGGGAGCCAAGGCCGTCCCCGCCCTCGAAACGCTCTGGAAGGGCGACAACCCCCGTCACCGGGCCCGGGCTCTCTGGGCCCTCGGTAAGATGAAAGGGAAAGGCCAGGGCGTGGTCAACGCTGCCCTCGCCGACGCGGATCCCGATATCAGGATCACAGGTATCCGGCTGGCGCGCCAGCTTGAGCTCAACCTGATCGACACCGTGAAGAAAGTGCTCAGGGACAAATCCGCGGCCGTCCGCCGGGAAGCCAGTATCGCCCTGCGCTTTGACGGGTCAAAAGCAGCTAACGACCTCTGGGCTGAACTTGCCCTCCAGCACACCGGGGAGGATCGCTGGTATCTCGAGGCCCTCGGGATCGGCTCCGACCTCCATGCCGACGCACGGTTTGCAGCCTGGCTCGCCAAGGCTGGCAAGAACTGGAAGTCGGACGGGGGCCGCGACATCGTGTGGCGGGTTCGCTCCAAGCAGGCCCCGGAGTATCTTGCCCGGATCATCAAGGACAAGTCCCTCAAGGATCACGCCTCTCCGCGCTACATGCGCTCCTTCGATTTCCACAAGGGGGAAGAGAAGAACAAGGCCCTGGAAAGTCTCCTCGACCTCTAGGGTCCAGGAATTCCCGGATTGCTCGATGCCTGCTTCCCGTCGCTGTGCCGCCACCCTGGTGACGGGAGCCATGCTTCTTGCCCTCCCGCTCACTTCCCTTGGCGATGAGTCAAGGGACGCCCTGATCGTAGAAACGATCCTCAGGATCGAGGGATTCGACCTGGCAGGATCAACCAAGGCGCAGGGAGCAGTCGAACGTTACCTGAAGAACAACTGGGCCGGGGAACGATACCTCGACCTCGTCGAACGCTTCGAGCTGCAGGCCGAGGCTCCGGGGGTCCTCCGGCTGGCTCTTGAACGAGCGGATTCCCCGGCAGGAGCCGAGGCGGCATCACTGCTGGTCACCCTCGGGAAAGGGGAACTCCTCACCAGCGCGCTGAAAGGGAAGGATGAGACTGCCGCTGCAAGGGCGGCCCAGGCCATTTCGCATTCCGGGGATGCGGCCCTGATGAACGAACTGCCCGGAGTAATCGCCGATTCAGCCCGGCCCGTGGCGATTCGCTCCGCTGCACTTTCCGCTCTCTACGGCAAGGATCCGAAAAAACAGTCCCGCCTCCTGGCCTCCGTCAAGGCCGGCGAACTGGACAAGGATCTGCGCCAGACCGCTTCTGAAATCCTCATGCTGTCCCGCGACCCGGAGATCCGGAAGGAGGCCAAGACCCTCTTTGCCGTCGGCGGGGCGGATTACCCTTCCATCGGTGAACTCCTCAAGCTCAAGGGAGATCCCGCCAGGGGAAAGCAGCTCTTCGCCACCAAGACCTGCCTGGTCTGCCATCAGGCCGGTGGAGTGGGGATCAACTTCGGTCCGGGACTCTCGGAGATCGGTGAC
>Ga0163179_10002121_pt1 | contig 13888 bp, 17 predicted proteins | sample AtlANTMetagenome_FD_109643 | JGI IMG/M metagenome (GOLD analysis project Ga0163179, IMG submission 109643) | Marine eukaryotic phytoplankton communities from the Atlantic Ocean - Atlantic ANT 2 Metagenome | ecosystem: Environmental > Aquatic > Marine > Oceanic | place: North Atlantic Ocean...
AAATGTCCCACTCATTGTCACAAACCATACGTACGATGTCATCGGAGCTTACGTACCAACTAAAGAAATGGGAGGGGGTTCGGGACTCAAGTATGCAGCGAGTACAATCATTTATCTCAGCAAGAGCAAAGAGAAAGATGGCAAAGAAGTCATCGGAAACATTATCAAAGCGAAGACTGTCAAGTCACGTTTGAGTAAAGAGAATAAACAGGTTGAGATACGTTTGTATTATGATGAACGTGGTCTTGACAAATACTATGGTCTACTTGATCTTGCAGAGAAGCATGGTATAATAAAAAAAGTAGGGAATCGTTATGAAATCAATGGCAAAAAAGTTTATGCCAAAGAAGTTTATAAGAATCCTGAAAAATATTTTGACCAGTACATTATGCAGGCTCTAGAAGAGGTTGCTCACAAAGAGTTTAGTTATGGAGAGGGTTCCTCTAACAATCCTGAAGAATCTGATACACAGTGAAGAGTACAGTAGAAAGGTTTTACCTTTTGTGCTGCCTGAGTATTTTGAAGAAAAAACTGATAGAGTAGTCTTTGAGGAGATATCAACTTTCCTCAAAGACTATGATAGTCTTCCTACTAAGGAAGTACTTCAGATTGAATTAGAAAAGAGAACTGATTTAAATCAGGATGAATTCAATTTGTCTGATCAACTTGTATCTTCATTAGATAAGGTTGAGTCTGAAGCACAGTGGATGCTTGACACTACTGAGAAGTGGTGTAAAGAACGTGCTATATACCTAGCACTAATGGAGTCTATCAAGATTGCTGATGGACAAGATGATAAGAAACAACCTGATGCTATACCATCTATTCTTTCCGATGCTTTAGCAGTAGGATTTGATCAACACGTAGGACATGACTACATTGGAGATTCGCAAACTCGTTTTGAATACTATCACAGGGTTGAAAACAAAACACCCTTTGATTTGGAATATTTTCAAAAGATTACATCAGGTGGTTTATCGGATAAGACTCTCAACATTGCTCTTGCTGGCACAGGTGTTGGAAAATCTTTATTCATGTGTCATGTGGCTAGCTCTGTCTTACTCCAAGGAAAGAACGTCCTCTACATCACTCTCGAAATGGCAGAGGAAAAGATTGCGGAGAGGATTGATGCGAATTTACTCAATACAAATATTCAAGATATAGCAGAACTTCCTAAATCTACCTTCACTAAGAAGATTGATAAACTTGCAGCAAAAACATCTGGCAAACTGATTGTCAAAGAATACCCTACTGCATCTGCACACTGTGGACATTTTAGAGCGTTGTTACAAGAACTTAAGTTGAAGAAATCATTTGAACCTGATATAATATTTGTAGATTATCTAAACATTTGTGCTTCATCTAGGTATAGAAGTGCAGTCAACGTAAATTCTTATTCTTATGTCAAGGCAATCGCAGAAGAACTTAGAGGACTTGCTGTCGAATGCAGTCTTCCAATTGTCTCAGCTACGCAGACTACTAGGTCTGGTTTTGCTAGTTCAGATCCTAATCTTACTGACACATCTGAATCTTTTGGTCTCCCTGCTACTGCTGATCTTATGTTTGCTCTTATTAGTACGGAAGAGTTGGAGGGACTTAATCAAATAATGGTCAAGCAGTTGAAGAATAGGTACAATGATCCTACCATGAACAAGAGATTTGTTGTTGGTATTGATCGTGCTAAAATGAGATTATATGATTGTGAACAGTCAGCACAAAATGATATAGTTGACGATACAGATATAGTAGAGTATAATAAATCCGAGGAATCCAAAGCAAAATTTAATGACTTCAAGTTTTGATAAGTATACACAATTTGTAAACTCAGTTACAAGCACAGCATCTCAAGATGCTGATGCATTCATCTATAGATTACAAGAACTAGGTGGTGATGTAGCAATACAACGTTTACTTACTGCTGCTGTTGGTATATCTGCAGAAGGTGGTGAGTTCATGGAGATTGTAAAGAAGATGATCTTCCAAGGTAAACCTGCTAATGAGGATAACCTAGAGCACTTGAAGATAGAACTTGGTGATGTGTTATGGTATGTTGCTCAAGCATGTATGGCACTCAATATAAGTTTTGAGGAAGTTGCTGATATGAATATCAAAAAATTGGAGAAGAGATATCCTGAAGGACATTTTGCAGAGTTCTATTCGGAAAACAGGAAAGCAGGTGATAGATAATTATTGTTTTACATGCCTAAAGATAGGTGATAAGTTTGATGCAGAGTATGTAAACAAACTGCAACGCATGGTGCGTCAGTATTCTGATGCACCTTTCTTATGTTTTACTGATGACCCAACAGGTGTTGAGATGCCTTGTGTTCATATGGATGACAAGGTAGAACGTGATTGGGATAATTGGTGGCCTGTATGGTGTAAGATAAAGATGTTTAATGCACCACAGTTAGAAGGGTTTGATAGGAAAATATTTTTTGACTTGGATGTGATCATACATGATGATATAACAAAACTATTATTACATGAGCATAGGTCAAAAAGAAATACTTTTAGTTTGATACAGTCTCACTGGAGAGGTAAGGCATATCAGATGGCAAACCCTACTAAGTCATTGTTCAACTCTAGTTGTATGGTGTGGAGGAATAATAAAAAAATATATGATAAGTGGATGGAGGATCCTAAGGGATACGTTGCTAAGTATCATGGTACAGATGATTTTTATCACAACGAAAAGATAATTCGTAAACCTTTACCACCTATATTCTATTCGTATCGTGAAGGTTATATGGATCAGGGTAGACAATGGAACGAACCTATATTCATGCAGATGTCACCAGCACATTCAGTTGCTATCTTACATCAAGACCCCAAACCACATACACTTGATCCTAAAAAACATCCTATTGTAAAATATTGGAAATAAATACCAGAAAGTTCTGGTAGTAGTGTGTCTGCAGCAACCGAAAAGCAAGAGAATGTTTCTAGATTATTTTTTGAAACCTACCTTAGGTCTGGATCTAATCTAAGTCAGTTTCAAGAAAGTGAACTTGAAAGGAAAGCCTTTGGTAAAAGTGGTGGTATATATCCTACAGCAAGTAAAGCATGGAAAGACAATTACTATAAACAGATACAAGCATTATCACAATATATGACTACCTATGGTGTATCTAGAGGTGGATGGGTATGGTCTAGGGGTAATGGTATGATGGGTTATTTGAATCAAATTGCTCTTGAAAGGTGTGGTGTATCTACTTTAGATAACTGGAATCCAATGGATATAGTTGGAGTACAGGGAGCACAAGAGTCTATTATAAAACAAACATGCGAGGCAATGATTGTTAGACCTACTACTGAAGAGCAGAAGGTTGTTAATAGAGGTATCTTGAATGATATAATGGTGGAGAATATTTACACCAACAAATTATTACCAGTATCTCTAAAGTTTATAGATGCAAAAGAAAGACCTGGTTATGAAGTAAGTCCTGATCTTCAGACTACAAGAATAAAGGAGAAGATGAGACATCATTTCAAGATCAAAGAAGTAACATGTGATTTACAGTGGAATGCACAAGACAATCAATGGAGAGAGAATCAAGAAATATCATGGAAAATGTATGATGATGGTGGTAATGGTAGAAAGGCAGTGAGTATAAAGATACAAGGTAGAGCGTTTGGTGGAAAGGCAGCAAGAGAAAACCCACAACATGAAGGAACACCAGAGGGTGCAGGTGCTAAGTTAGGTAAGGCTGCAATCAATGAGTTGAGAAATTTTGTTACTGGTTTAGGATTACAAAATGTTCCTAGTCCCACCCAACATCCACAGATACCAAAGCCAGGTGAGACATGGCAACTTGGTCAAAAAGCATACTGGATAGGTTTGTATAATAACTTATCTGGTACTACTATTGGTGGTCAACCTATAAATTTCAAATCGCCAGGTGTGTATGGTGAGGGTATGACTTCAACAAAGACAGGGTGGTCTGCTGCTTTAGATGCTGCATGTAAAGCAGATGAAGAGGGTAGACAGGTTACTAGTGACCCTGCTAGATCAGCAGGTAATAGGTTGACATCTAAACTCTGGGGTTTAGAATGGTTGAAACTATATACTGAGATCTCAGCTAGAGGTAAGTGGGATGCTTTTGTATATTTAATGTACCACTCATGCAAGAAAGAACTACCAGGAATGGGACCATTCATAAAGATAGCAGGAAGATGAAGGAAGTTATTGATGCAATGATAGTAGAATATACTGTCAAGAGAAGAAGAAAACAACTTCAAAACTTAGAGATCAAAGACTTCATGCGGTTCTTTATTGCGTTCACTGAGAGCGATGATAAATATAAACAAATGCAGACACCTGGTCTGAGTTTTATTCATCGTAATCGTAAAGAAATTTACCAGAAGATAAGTGAAGCAGTTCCAAACATTCATAACCGAGGCAAGGGTTACCAAAGCATCCTCTCAAGCAAAGAGATTGGGTTTGCAGGGAGACGGTCACGGAGACTGGTATGATCGTCAAGGTAATCTAAAAGCCAAGACAGTTGGTGGTGAACTTAAAATGTTCACTGGTAGAGAGAAGTCTGATGATGAGTTACAAGATACTGAAAATGGTACTGCCTTAGTACCTACTCAAAGAACTGGTGCTGCTGATATAGTCAAGGCAATGGGTCATACACCGTTGTCTACCATGCCACCAGTGGGTAACGGTAATAGAGAAACTGGTTCGGGTAGTAGTCCAGCAATGAATGGTGCAGGTAGAACTTCTCCTGTAACGATTGCTTTTGATAAGTTTGATAATGAAGGTGTTACTAGTAATATAATATCTGCAGTCCAAGAGGTGTCTGAAGGAGATTATTTTTATATCTTCCCTAGTAGAAAAGAAGGAGACAATGAACATATCAAGGAATTGCAGGCTGCTTATCCTAAGATAAGTGAATCAATTGTTGATCATAAAAATGCAGAGACTGTTTATGATGTTCTTCAATCTATGTACGAGAATGGATTTGATGCAATCAATATAGTTTGTAGAAAGTCAAGAGCAAAAGCAATATCAGATCTTGCCTATGAGCAGAATGGTAATCTCTATAATTTTGTGATGATGAATGTCATCCCTGTAGATGAGAGAACTATTCGAGAACAATATATTTCTGGCGATTTATTTAAAATGAATTCTATGGTAGAAAGTCATGGTAGAGAAGGTAAGGTAATACGTAGAGGTGCTAACCATCTTATTTGTGTTGATGAAGATAAAGAAATGTTTAGGTGTTGGATATCAGAAGCAGTTGAAAAGCAGCATTTTATACTGCCAATAGAATTCTAATAAATAAATACAACGGTAAAGGAAATGAAAGTCATGAGTAATCCTTGGGCAAAGTCATTTGAGGAAATGAGAGCACCTTATTTGCAAGAGAAAAAAGCAAAGAAGGACTATGACGGTGACGGTAAAATAGAAAGCGGTTCAAAAGAACATGCTGGATCTGTACATAATGCTATTCAAAAAGCCAAGGGTGGAAAAGCAGATGGTAAGGATACTAGAAAGGAAGAGTATGGTTGCTCAAGTGATTCTCCAAAGGACAAGAAGAAAAAGAAGGTAAAGGAAGATGCTCAATATGGATATGATAAGAAAGGCAACTCATTGAATCCAAAGGACAAGAAGAAAAAGAAGGTAGAAGAGAAGTATGATAACACCAAGTCTCCTGATTATGCAAAGAAGAAAAAGGCTCTTGCTAAAAAGCATGGTGGAGCAAAGAACATAAAGGGTCATCCACAGTATGAACATCATGGAATTGACATAGAACATATTGATGGTAGTGTTACTGAGATAACTGATGTAATAAAAGCACCTAAGATGGTTGCTGCTCCTAAGTTATCTAACTGGAGAGAAGATTTTGTTTGGGATGAACCTGTAGATGAGGCACTGAAGAAACCTAAGTTAGATATTCAAGAAAAAGGTGTAAAGAATAAAGTTGAAATCAATCCTACTGTTGCTACAGAAGGTTATATGTCTAAGGATAAGGAAGGACATACTACTGGTGGATTTCGTATCTCTGATAAGGAAGCAAAGAAAGCAAAGGAAAGACTAAAAAAAAAGTATAAGAAGGAAGACGTAGAAAATCTTCCTGAGATGGACGGTAGTAAGTTAGGCATAGGCTTAGCTGCTGGAGTAGTTACAGGTGGTCTCAAACTTATGCAGTCAGCAAAAAATGCTGCTGAGAAGATGAGGCAGAAGAGATCTGATGCTATGAAGAAAGCATTGGGAGAGGGTAGTCTCAAGCAAGCACGTAAGAACGTGGGTGCTAAGACTTGTTGGGATGGTTATAAAGCAAAAGGAACTAAGATGAAAGGTGGTAAGTCAGTTCCTAACTGTGTAAAAGAGGAGGAAAAAAAAAACTTTGATGAAGCACAGGTAAAATATTATAGTGGTCAAGATAGGAATCCAAACACAGGACTTCCTAAAGGGTTGAAGCCTGCAATAAGGACAGAGAAAGAAGTAAATAAAAAATTAGATAGAACAACTTTAGCACAATCATATGAACCAAAGGGTGAGGTTGTTAGTGAATTGAATAGGTATGAGAAGGAGACTGGTAAGTCATCTGGTTCTATGAACATGCCTAAAGGCAAACCAACCAGTAAGGGTGGTACTAGTAGTCCTGTAATGAGAGCAGTTAGAACTAAGATCCGTAAGGAGACTGGTAAACCAACTGGTCAAACATCTAAGAAAAAGGGTGAAAAAGGTAACCGTCAACCTGGTGATAGGAAGACTACACCAGCAGATTCAATTGCAAAACGTCGTGAGTCAAGAGCAGATGCTGAGAAGTTGATGCGAGACACAAGAGGTACATAGTGCCTCTTCCAAAAATCCACTATGATCCTTGGTTCCATGAAGACATGACTGATTTCCATCTACCTGAACTTGGTGAAGAACCACCAAGACCTGAAGAAGAAATAGCAGATGACATTACTATGCATGAAAAAATGTATAAGATTGCCACATCTAAGTACAACCCATTCTCAGTAGGAGGCTCTGAAAGTATCCATGATTTCGATTAAAGAAACAACCGATTTGAAAAATGAGTTGATCTCTAAAGCTAACGAAAGGCATAAGAAAGCTAAGTCTTTCAAACAGTTTCGTAAAGATGCAGGGAGAACACCCCTGAAGAAGGGTGAGGTACGTAAGTTGGTCAACGGTAAATGGGTAAGTAATAAAAAAGAAGAGGTAGAACATATTGATGAGAAGAAGAAAGGTCTATGGGATAACATCCATGCTAAGAGAAAGCGTGGAGAACCTCCTGCCAAGAAAGGTGACAAAGACTATCCTAAGACATTGAATGTAGAAGCTAAGACTGCTGCATGGCAACGTAAGGAAGGTAAGAACAAGAAGGGTGGATTGAATGAGAAGGGTAGGAAGTCTTACGAACGTGAGAATCCTGGCTCTGACTTGAAAGCACCACAACCTAAAGGTGGTCCTAGAAAGAGATCATTCTGTGCTCGCATGGGTGGTGTCAAAGGACCGATGAAGAAACCTGATGGGTCTCCAACTCGTAAGGCATTAGCACTCCGTAAGTGGAAATGCTAAAGCCTATATAATTTACGTTATTTTTGAACGATGATTAATTTTTTAATGCCGATAGCGATCAGTATCATCAACAAGGCAGTTGATAGGATACCTGACGATCTTGATTCTGTTATCAAAGATTTCCTAATCAAGTTGCTCAAAAGAGCAGCAGCAAAGACAGGAAACAAGGTTGATGATGAACTGGTTTTAGCTTTGCAGAAAGCACTACTAGAGTCTTGATCACATAAATATTCACATACGATAGGAAGAAAACATGTCACCACTTTGGGGAGCTAGTGACTCAGATGAGTCAAAACCTAAGAATCTGACTACTGCAGAAAAGAGAGATGTCTACGCTACCTCAAGTGGTTGGGTAAGAACACCTGGTACTATACTAACTGGTAACGATAACACTTCTGCTGATCCAGAAGTTCTTGTTGCTATTGGTGAGTTGGCAACCAGTCTTGGACAAGCAACTATATCATCTGTAAGATTTAATACTACTGATGTAGATGCATCTGCAGGTGGAACATTAGCAGTGATAGTTGAATTCAACGAGCAAGTCACAGTAGCGACTGCTGCACCACTTATGGTTGTAACAAACAGTAGAGCAGGTGGCGGTAGTGCTGCTAACTTTACCCTCACTATGGATGGATCACTCCCAGTGACCAATGATACTCTTACATTCTCTACCACATTGACTGGTGGTGATGGTAAGCAAGTTGCTGACGATGTATTATCCATCGGAGCACAAACAATAAATGTCAACGGTGGAACCGTTGTTGACACTATCGGAGCAGGTAATGCTGAGATGGCAATTAGTGCTGCTCAAGGAACTGCTGCTGGTACAATTACAGTTGTTGCATAATTTTACTGAATGAAATTTGACGAATTGAATGATGAAAATCATCTTCTCTTCGCCATAAAACATTATGAAAACCCTCTTGCCTCCACTATGGATGAGTTTGAGGAGGATCTAAAGAGATTCAAATACATCAAACGATTACTAAAGAAGTATGTGGTTCAGGGAGATCTTAAACACCATCTTATCCTGAACCATTTGATTATATGTTTCAATGTTTTTGGTGAAGGTACTATACCTCTTCTTTTTTATAAGATAGAAAGAGAATACTGGAATATTCTCAAGACATTTTTATTATTCTTGAACAAAATACCAGACTATCCTCCAACAGGATTGGATGTTATTGATATTGACAAGGAAGTAAATGTTATCCTAACCTCAATCTAATGGATGAGAGTAAGTTCAACAGAATACTAAAAGGACTTCGTGAGGAGATGATGTCCACTGATCCTAGTAACACAGGTGCAGCAGGATTCTCATCCAAAGCAGATGATGAAGGTCCAGTAGCAGGTTATGATAAGAAGTTGGGTGGTAAGATGAAGCGTAGGAAGAAGTATGCCTACTTGAAGCATGATAAGCCTCGCACACGGTGGAAAAATGCGAGTAAATGAACAAGTACTTGAAAGGTTAGAACGTGTGATTGAAACCCTTCAAGAAAATAATGTAAAGATGGGACAGATGCTTGCTGTCCATGATGAGAAACTGACAAAGCAAGACAGAATAGATGCAGTATTATTTGAGAAAGTGGAAGCGGTTCACCGAGAAGTCAGCCGTTCGACTAAGGAGATTAAGGCAGGATGTGAGAGAGATATTCGCTTGGTAGATAATAGACTACGTGTGATGGAGAAGAAGATGTGGAGTATTTTTGGTGCATTAAGTATAATAAGTTTCGTTGTAAGTCCAGTTGGGACAAAAGTAATAAGAGGAACGTTGACTCAAACACCACCACCTGCTATAATTCAAGGGAAATAGTCTCTTGAAATGCTTTACATTGATTCAAAATATATTGGGTTAGTGTCTGCACGGTTAGAGAAGTTCAAACGAACTAAGGATCATCTGTATACATTCAGGTGTCCTTATTGTGGTGACTCTAAGAAGAGTAAGAATAAAACTAGAGGGTATTTGTTTCAGAAGAAAGGAGACTTCATCTTCAAATGTCATAACTGTGGCATGTCGAAGGGGTTTTCTAACTTCTTGAAGGACTTAGACCCCGTTCTTCATGGTCAATTTACTGTAGAGAGGTATAAACAAGGTCTTACAGGTAAACATAGAAACGTACCAGACCCTGTTTTCTCATTCAATAAACCAACCTTCAAGAAGAAGGTAAAATTACCCTTAGCATCTACAAATGCTAGGGCAGGTGACTATCTAAAGAAGAGAAAACTAAATCCTACTAAGTTTTATTATACTAATAGGTTCAAACACTTTTGTAATACTTACAAACCAACATTTGAATCAACTAGGAATGATCATGAACGTATAATCATACCAATGTATGATGAAAATAATGATCTAATTGGGTTTCAAGGAAGGGCATTGGATGCATTTCAAAAACCTAAATATCTCACTGTCATGTTGAATGAAGATTCTCCAAAACTATATGGTCTCGACACCATCAATAAAGAAAAACCAATCTACATCGTTGAAGGACCGTTTGATTCCACACTCTTGGAGAACTCGGTTGCTATGTGTGGCTCCGATGTTGATATTCGGACGCTTGGTTGGAGCAATTATATTTGGGTTTTTGATAATGAACCACGCAACAGAGAAAACATCAGTAGAATCAGTAACACCATTGATCGAGGAGATCAAGTAGTCATTTGGCCTAGTCACATTGTTGAAAAGGACATAAATGATATGGTTTTATCTGGACGTAATGTAGAAGATCTGCTAGAATCTAATACCTATAGCGGTTTAGAAGCTAAACTAAAACTAAAATCTTGGAAGAAAGTATGAGCAACGGTACAAAAGTTAAAAAAAGAAATGGTTCTATTGAACCATTAGATCTTGAGAAGATGCATGTAATGGTTGAGAAAGCCTGTAATGGATTAGCAGGTGTATCAGCATCACAAGTAGAAATACAGTCAGGACTACAGTTCTATGATGGTATAACAACTGCAGAGATACAAGAGATTCTTATACGTTCTGCTAGTGATCTCATCTCTCTTGACAATCCTAACTATCAATACGTTGCTGCTAGGTTACTGCTCTTCTCACTTAGAAAAAGTCTCTATGGTAGATTGGAAGAGATACCACACTTATGGAATCATATACATGATTGTGTAGACAAAGGTACATACGATGAAGAAATATTATCTAAGTATGAGAAGAATGAGATTTATAAAATAAATAGTTGGATAGACCATGAACGTGATTATCTTTTTACTTATGCAGGTCTTCGTCAAGTCTGTGACAAGTATCTAGTACAAGATAGAAGTACTGGTAAAGTATATGAGACACCACAGCACATGTATATCATGATTGCTGCTACATTGTTCCAAGATTATCCCAAAGAAACAAGGTTACTCTATGTCAGACGATACTACGACGCAATCAGCAAACACAAAATCAACATCCCAACGCCAGTCATGGCAGGAGTTAGAACCCCCATTCGTCAATTTGCAAGTTGTGTTCTGGTTGATGCTGATGACACCCTCGATAGTATCTTTAGCAGTGATATGGCTATTGGCAAATATGTCGCTCAGAGGGCAGGTATCGGCATTAACGCAGGAAGAGTTCGTGGTATCAACAGTAAAATCCGTGGAGGGGAAGTTCAACACACAGGTGTGGTCCCGTTCCTCAAAAAGTTTGAAAGCACTGTCAGATGTTGTACACAAAATGGCATCCGTGGTGGATCAGCAACTGTCCACTTCCCAATCTGGCATCAAGAAATAAAAGATATCTTAGTATTAAAAAATAATAAGGGAACCGAAGATAATCGTGTTCGTAAGTTAGACTATAGTATACAAATATCTAAGTTATTCTATGAACGATTCATACGTTCGGAAAGCATTTCTCTTTTCAGTCCTCACGATGTGCCTGGCCTCTACGATAGCTTTGGTACTGGGGATTTCGATGACCTCTACAGAAAATATGAGTCCGAGGAGACCATCCCTAGAGAGACTATCCCTGCCCAAGAACTAATCTTAGATCTTCTAAAGGAGAGAGCAGAGACAGGTCGTATATACATCATGAATATTGATCATTGTAACGATCATTCTTCCTTTATTGATAAGGTTAGTATGAGTAATCTTTGCCAAGAGATCACTCTACCTACTACACCACTTCAACACATAGATGATCCTAATGGTGAGATAGCATTGTGTATATTATCTGCTATCAACGTAGGTAGAATAACTTCTGATAAAGAATTGGAAGATTTGTGTGAGTTATCTGTGCGTGGACTAGAAGAATTAATTGATTATCAAAGGTATCCTGTTCTTGCTGCGGAAAAGTCTACTAAAGCACGTAGATCGCTCGGAATAGGGTTCATTGGTCTTGCACATTACTTAGCAAAGTTGGGGTATAATTACGACTCACAGGAGGCGTGGGATGCTGTACATGGATTGACAGAATCTTTCCAATATTTCTTACTAAAAACAAGTAATGAAATTGCGAAAGAAAAAGGTCGGTGTGATGCGTTTGATAGAACTAAATATTCTCAAGGTAAATTACCAATTGATCATTTCAAAACTGATGTCAATGAAATTACTCAGCAACCTCTAGTGCATGATTGGCAATCTCTTAGACAGTCTATCTTGGAACACGGTCTTAGGCACTCAACACTGTCTGCACAAATGCCATCGGAGAGCAGTTCCGTTGTGTCAAACGCTACCAATGGAATCGAACCACCTAGAGACTACTTGTCCATTAAAAAATCAAAGAAGGGGCCTCTTAAACAGATTGTTCCGTCTTATGGATCTCTAAAAAATAATTACACATTATTGTGGGAGATGGAAAGTAATAGAGGATATATAAATGTTGTTTCCGTGATGCAGAAGTTCTTTGACCAAGCAATTTCTGGCAATTGGAGTTATAATCCAGAGAACTACCCAGACAATGAGGTTCCTGTATCTGTAATGGCACAGGATTTGTTGACTACCTACAAGTATGGTTGGAAAACTTCCTACTATCAGAATACTCATGACATGAAGAGTGATGAGATTGAAGAACCAGTAGTAGTTTCTAATCTTATTTCCGAAATCGAAAACCTAGAAGAAGAATCCTGTGAGTCCTGCACAATCTAAAGTAAAAGGTATGACTGTCTTCAACGACAGTCCAGTTGACACCAAGAAGCAACCAATGTTTTTTGGTAAACCCTTGGGTGTACAAAGATATGACTCATATAAGTATCCTGTATTTGATAAACTAACAAATCAAATGCTAGGATACTTTTGGAGACCAGAGGAAGTATCTTTACAGAAAGATCGTGGTGACTATCAATCATTACGTCCTGAACAAAAGCATATATTTACTTCTAATCTGAAATATCAGATCCTTTTGGATTCCGTACAAGGTCGTGGACCTGGTATGGCATTCTCACCTTACTGTGCTCTTCCTGAGTTGGAAGGTGCGATGAATGTATGGCAGTTTATGGAGATGATTCATAGTAGATCATACACATACATTATCAAGAACGTGTATCCAGATCCATCAGAGGTCTTTGATACTATATTGCATGATGAGAAGATACTTGCTCGTGCTAAGAGTGTTACTGGTGCGTATGATACCTTCATAAATTATGCACAGGAGTATGGTCAGAGCACTGCTTGGACAGATGACATGAGAGATCATCCTAACTCAGAGTGGACAATGAAAGATTTGAAAAGACATCTTTATAGAGCAGTAGCAAATGTCAACATACTGGAAGGTATTCGTTTTTATGTCAGTTTCGCTTGTTCTTTTGCATTTGGTGAGCTCAAACTTATGGAGGGGTCAGCAAAAATTATCTCCCTTATTGCAAGAGACGAGAATCAACACCTCGTATTGACTCAACAGATAATGAAGAAGTGGCAAGAAGGTGATGATCCTGTCATGCAAGAGATAATAAAAGAAGAGGAAGAGAATGTAATACAGATGTTCAGAGATGCTGTAGATGAAGAGAAAGAGTGGGCTGAATACTTGTTCAAAGATGGTACAATGATAGGTTTGAATGATAAGTTGTTAGTAAAATATGTTGAGTGGATTGCTAACAAGAGAATGAGAGCAATAGGTTTGAAACCTATATACGATGCACCTATAAGGAACAATCCATTACCTTGGACAGAGCATTGGATTAGTTCTAAGGGTCTACAAGTAGCACCACAAGAGACAGAGGTTGAATCTTATGTTGTTGGTGGTATCAAACAAGATGTCAAGAAAGACACATTCTCTGGATTTAAACTATGACTGAATTTGGAAATTACATGGCAGCAGCATCATTAGATCTTAATGAAGCATGGAACCTATCATGGGGTGAAGGTATTCAATTTATATTGGTACTTGCCTTTGTGTATTGGTTGAAGGTA
>Ga0163179_10002122_pt1 | contig 13887 bp, 9 predicted proteins | sample AtlANTMetagenome_FD_109643 | JGI IMG/M metagenome (GOLD analysis project Ga0163179, IMG submission 109643) | Marine eukaryotic phytoplankton communities from the Atlantic Ocean - Atlantic ANT 2 Metagenome | ecosystem: Environmental > Aquatic > Marine > Oceanic | place: North Atlantic Ocean...
GGCGGGTACCCAAGCCCCACCCACCTGGCCACTCACTACACTGCCCGCCAGTCAGGACCTCCTGACCCTGCTGCCCGAAAGCGATGAAGCGCGCAGCACACCGGCCGAAGCGTTGATCCAAAACTCCTTACGTGAAGAGAACGACCGGGTCCTGCTACTCCGAACTCCCGATACCTCACTCAAAACCGAGGGGCATTGGTGGTCGGGAGCACGCGCCCCGTACAGCACGTTTACCGAGCAGAACTGGTACCTCAAACTGGAGGGCTGGGAGAAATCCAGAAAGCGCCAGATGCGTAAGAAAAAACGACAGTACTCGCGCACCCAACTCGTCTTCCCCACAGGGCTCCCCCTCCACGAGCGCCCTCCCGAAGACCTTCAAGCCACCCCTGAAGAAGATCGTCGCTTCACCGTCAAAGACCCCACAAAACGCCCGAATGAGGCCGGTCTAAAGACCATGTACTTCGTGAGAAGCTTTGAAGTCGATGACCCCAGCCGCTTCAAATCCCTACAGGCCCAGGTTCGCTTCAACAAAGGCGTTCAGGTTTTTCTCAACGGAAAGCGAATCCTAAGCGACCGAATGAACCCACAAGCCATGGGACATAACGACTACGGTGTGGACCCGAAAACGCCCGATTTTATCTGGACGGATGTCGGCTCCAATGACCGCTGGCAATACCACTGGAATGACATCTCACCCGAACATCTCAAGAAGGGTGAAAACGTGATTGCTGCCGTGGTCAACAAAGCCACATATGGCGGCAGCCCATCCCTATATTTCGACCTTCAGCTGCGAGGCTGGACCGAGTTTGGTCTCATCAAGGCCCCCTATCTCCATCATGTCACCCAAAATGCAGTGACAATCTCATGGGAAAGCGTCGGACCGGGGCCCGCCCGAATTGATTTGCTGGACTCGACAGGTACTGTGACACGTTCCGTGATGAGTCAAAGTGACGACAGTTTCCACGAAGTACGCATCAAGAACCTGAATTCATCCACCGCGTATCGCTATCGCATCGCCGTTGGCGTTCCTCGAGTCCGAGCCAATGGTCGTGCTGAGTTGCGCTTCCAGCCACAAACCAAACCCGCCCAGTTCTTTACGGCCCCCGGTGAGAACGACCCCTTCAACTTCCTCTTTATTGGCGACAGCCGCTACGGTGCCTCCGTACATCGCCAACTCTCCGACCTGATGCTCGCCGATCATCACAAACACAAAGCCAACCTCCTGCTCCACGCTGGCGACATCGTGACGACAGGCTTTAGCTGGGACCTTTGGCAAGAGCGCTTTTTCGCACCCGCCCAAGATCTGCTCCGCCAAGTGCCCATCTACCCAACGCCTGGAAACCACGAAATCAACCAGCGTTTGTATTACGACTACTTTGATCTGCCGCACAACGAAGCCTGGTACCACGTCCGCTACGGCATGGTGGATTTCTACTCCATCAACTCGAATGTGGACTACCGCAAAGGCTCCGAGCAATACGAATGGCTCCAAAAAGTCCTGCAAGAAGGCCAAGCACGTTGGAAAGTCGCCCTCCTTCATCACCCACCCTATTCGTGTGCGCGGGGAAGAAAAAAAGAGGGTGAGCATTTAAGAGAGCACATTGTCCCTCTGCTGGAACAATACGGCGTGCATCTCGCACTGCTTGGACACGACCATGTCTACGGCCGCTCTCGCGACATCAATGGCGTGACCTATGTGATTTCCGGCGGTGGCGGCTCCCCGCTCTACACCTCGGTTTTAGATGACTACATGGTCAAGTGTGAGAAGGCCTACAACTATGTCCGATTCCATGTCTCCGAAGATGAAATCCAGTGGGAAGCCATCGATGAGAATGGCGGACTACTCGAAAGCTACAGCATTCCCCACTAAAACCATGCGTCAAATCGCTCCCAAAATCATCGCTCTCTGGGTGTTTTCGACCCTTCTCTGCTCCGGTTTTCTCGCTGCCACAGAGAAAGAGCCACCACCCTACCCGGTAGCAAAGAGAAGCGTACTGATTGATTGGCGCGACAGTTGGCTGTTCTGGGCGAGTGACGACCCACCCGCCGATTGGCCGCTTACCGCGCTTCCTTACGCAGACAATGCAGTAGAACTCCACCCGCTGAAACAACAGAAGTCCTCCGACGAGAGAGCCTTGTTCTCCAGCCAACGCGATCAGAACGATCGGGTCATGATTCTGCGCAGCGGTATTCAAGGCCTCAAAACCGACGCCAGATGGTGGCATGGACATCAAGCGCCTTTTTCTGCCTACTCAGAACTTCGGTGGCTGGCCTACCAAAAACGATGGAAGAAAGCACGCAGAACCTACCGTAAACGCTACAAGAAGTACCCCACACGCACCCAGCTCATCTTCCCCACAGGACTCCCACCTGACGCGCTCCCCAGTCGACAACTCCAGATCGATCCGGAAGCAGAAGAAAGAGGTCTCACCACCCTCTATTTCGCCAAAGAGTTTCAAGTCTCAGAACCCGAATCGTTCGCTGGATTGCAGATCTTCTCTCGATTCAACAAAGGCATTCGCATCTTTATCAATGGCACCCTAGTGGCTCAGTCTCGGATGAATCCCGACGACATCGCGCACAATGCTTTTGGCGTCGAAATGGATGTACCCGACTTTATCGAGATGGACGTCGGCACTGCGGATTGGTGGGAAACCCAGTGGAATTACATCCCGGCTGAAGTGCTCAAACCCGGCACCAATGTCATCTCCGCAGTCGTTCACAAGGCGCAAAGCGGTGGCCGCCCATCCCTGCATTTCGACTTGAAACTCCACGCATGGGAAGACACCGGCTGGCTGGAGCTGCCCTATCTTCATCACGTCCGCCAGGATGGCGTCACGCTCTCCTGGGAGACCAACCGACCGAGTACGGGACGCATTCACCTCAAACGCATCAAGAATGGCGAGACACAGACAATTGAATCCTCCACCCTCGGACTCCGTCATGAAGTACAAATCCGAGAGCTCTCCGTAGGCGAGGAATACAGCTATACCGTAGAAGCATTGGTCCCGACCAAACAGGAAGGGGAGCCCATTCAACTACAGACCGAGACGCGTCGCTTTCACACCACGCCCGACGATAATGCGGACTTCTCCTTTCTCTTCTACGGCGACAGTCGCTCGGGCTTCAAAATCCACAAGAAGATCGCCGACCTCATGCACGCCGACCGGGAAGAGCACCAAAGCCGAGTCGTTCTTCATGCGGGTGACATCGTGAGTGGTGGATGGCGCTGGGATCGCTGGCAGACGCGATTTTTCGGACCGGCATGGCCTCTCCTCTCGGAAGTGCCGATCTACCCGGTAGTAGGAAACCACGAAGAAAATCAAAAGCTCTACTACGACTACTTCGATCTGCCCCACAACGAATCCTGGTACTACTTCCGCTACGGCATCGTGGATTTCTACGCACTCAACACAAACGTAGACTTCAAAGAAGGTTCTGAACAACACCAATGGTTTGAGAAAGCACTCGAAGAATCCACCGCTCCTTGGAAAGTCGCCTTCTTTCATCATCCACCGTACTCCTGCTCACCCAGCAGAAAACCCGGCAGCCGAAAAGTTCAAAAACATCTCGTTCCCCTTTTGGAGAAGTACGAGGTGGATCTCGTCTTATTGGGCCATGATCATCTCTATTCCCGATCGGTGCCTATCAATGGGGTCACCTATGTGGTCTCAGGCGGTGGCGGCTCACCGCTCTATGGCGTGGAACTCGACTCACGCATGGCGTTCTGCGAGAAAAAATACAACTACATGCGCTTACACGTCAGTGAAGAAATGATCCGCTGGGTCGCGATTGATGAAGAAGGAGAGCTCATCGAGGAGTTTGAACTGCTTCAAAAAGAAACCCCGGAGCAATAGCCACAACCTAAGGCCCAAGGATTAGGGTTCGATGGCTAAGAAGACGCCGAGGTACGGATCATCCCTACCATCCCACTTGCCCTTCTCGTCCGGGCCCTGCGCCAACTCGACTCCAAGCTGAACAGCCTGCTTGGCCGAGTGATCAAAACGCACGCCGAGCTGTGTTCTTATCCTCGGCGTCCACTGGTGTTCCTCATTGGATTGAACATCCACTGCCGCAAAAACTGGCCCAATAAGCTCATCGGCCTGAGCACCCAGCTGAAGTCCCCAAGGCGGGGCATCGGGAATACTATGAAAGAGCAAGCGAGCGCCCCAATACACCCGTACATTCGCCGCCCTCCAACTACTCAACCACCGGAGAAATTCTCTGGAGTATGGCTCGGTGTTGAGTTGGCCATAGCCCAACACGTCGCGAATCCCATCGGCAAAATGTGCCGACACATGACTCCAGGCGAGACTGTGCGTCCAGTTGCTGTAGCGAATCGTCAGCGGAAAGGACACATGCCCATCGAAAGAACTCAGCGGAAAGCGCATCCCCCCTTCGGGTTGAAAGGCCAAATCCCCCGAGCCACCCATCGCCAATGAGACGGCCCATGCATCGGTCTTCAGGGCCACCAGTTCCACCCGTTCGGCCAGCGTTACCTCCAGGGGGCTGTGACCAGAACGAACGCTCACCCGAGTCATCGCTTCTCGCCCGTCCGCCCATATCGATGGCCGCAGGCTGTCATCGGGTAAGAGTTCGATACGCACCTGAGCCTGAGCAGGCATTCCCAAGGCACCCAACACCACAAGACCGAGTAGACAACGCCCACACGTGCGCAGAAGCACTACAAGCCCACCATCGCCCGACGACACCTTAGCGCTTCCTCCGACGACGGCGCTTCTTTTTCTTGGTCGGTGGCATGAGACCTTCCTCCGACTGGGCCAAGTAGTACACCGCGGCTGCCATCAGCCCCACGTTGTGGTTGAGGTCCTCTCTGGACACCTTCTCAAAGTTATCCGCATGCGTATGGTGAATCGGCCAATAATTCGAGGTGTCGTGATTCATTCCTAAACCGGGCACACCCTTGCGTACGGAAGGCCCCACATCCGCTCCGGAGTAGCCATCGGCAATCGGAGACGGTGTAGCAAGACTGAGTACATCGGAGAGCACCTGAGCCCGACTCCGAATCTCCGCCTGTTCCGCATCGCCTTCAAAGCCGCTCACATCCAGCCGAAAGCCATCTGCGCGCCCATTGCCAGAATCACTCTCTAAGGCAGCCACCAAACGGTAGTCCTCGAAGCGCTCATCTGCATAGGCATTACCACCCCAAATACCGTTTTCTTCCGCAGTAAACATCACCACACGAATCGACCGCTGCGGCTTCAAACCCAAATCCTTAATCAATTGCGCCGCCTGCCAGGCAATCATGCACCCTGCACCATCATCTTGCGCCCCCTGCCCCACATCCCAAGAATCCAGATGGCAGCCCACCAACACAGCTTCTTTGCTCTTGTCGGTACCGGGAAAATCAGCAATCACATTGTGTGAAGTCACCATACCGTGGTGCTTGGCACCCAAGGACATCTTCACGCGAATCGGCACTCCGCTGTCTTGGAGGCGATGCAGCCAACTCGCATCTTCAATGGTCAAAGCGGCGGCTGGAATCTTAGGCTGTGCTTCATCGTAGCGAAGCGTGCCTGTGTGTGGAGTGTTGAGAGAATACGGGGTGACCGAGCGAATCAGAAGCCCAACCGCGCCCTTCTCCGCCGCACGAGAGGCACCGTGCAACCGATATTGAACGGTTTCACGGTACGTCGTAAACGGCACATCAAAAAGCACAATCTTGCCCTTCACCTCCGTCTCTTCCAACTCCGAGAAGTCAGTCAACACCACCACATCCGCCTCGACGACTCCACCCACTGTCATCCCCAAGCCCAATACATTGAGATCGCGCTCGAGCGGTGCAAGCACTGTGACACGCTCCTCACCCCGTACCCAATGGGGTACTTGGACCGACTGTTTGCTCACCTCAAGCCCGCCCTTTTCCATCAATGCAGCCGCCCAATCCACGGCTTTTTCCAGGGATTCGGATCCACTGAGTCGATGACCGATTTGGTCACTCAAAAAGGCCAAGTGCTGCATGGCGTCATCACGGGTCTGCGCCACTTCATAGAGCTTTTGGCAGGTCGCTCCCAAAGCAGAAACAGGAGATGCCACACCTGAGGTTGCTCCTTGGGGCTCCTCCGCAGCATCGCCGGTTTGAACAAGCCCTCCAACGCACCAAGTACACAGCGCGAACCCTAACCATCTCCTCACCATACTGACCTCCAACAAACCAATGGGTCAAACCTTCAGAATACATCTGACCTAAGCCGACAATCGTCTCCAAGCCACCCAGGTCAATGCATCCATGTCGCACCCCATCCTCATCCCGAGGTAGTCTATAGGCCAACTGCGCAGCGTCCGTTGCGTCGATCGACAAAAGCATCCCGAATATCCATGCCCTCCCTCTTTCCAAAACCCACACGCACCATCCTCAGTGCCGCACTCTTCGGCATGGGCTTTCTCGGCTGTACTCCAGACGAGCCCGAGCCTGATCCCGAGAACAAAGACCTCGACGGCGATGGCTATGACTACGATGCCGGTGACTGTAACGATGAGGACCCCAGCATCTATCCGGGGGCGGAGGATACCTGGTACGACGGCATCGACAGCGACTGCGCCGAGGACAATGATTTCGACGCAGACCAAGACGGCTACGAATCCTCCGACCATGGGGGAACCGACTGCGATGACAACAATGCCTCAGTCAATCCCGATGGCACCCATTCCATCTTCCAAGACGGCGACTGCAGTGGAGAATGGTCCAATGTCTTGGATCAATCTGATTTTGCCGTATTCGGTGAGAATGCTGGAGACTGGGCGGGCGTATCCCTCACCGGTACCGGCGATGTGGACGGCGACGGTCTCGGAGACTTCCTGATTGGTGCTCGCTACAACGGCCAGGCCGGAGAGAAAGCCGGAAAGGTGTATTTCGTCAGCGGAGGCGGTGTGGTCGAGGGCGAAGAACGCTCCCTGGCACAAGCCGATCAACAATTCGTCGGCGAGTTCGCCAACGATTGGCTGGGCTATTCCGTTGGACCTGGCGGGGATGTCAACGGCGACGGTCTACAGGACTTGCTGATGGCATCCGTATGGAACGATGAAGCCGCAGAAGACGCCGGGAAGGTGTATTTGGTCTTTGGCGGATTCGATAGCACCCAGACGGATGTGGGACAGCTCGCCGACCACAGCTTCCTCGGTCAAGCTCCGAGTGACGGCTTGGGCATTTCGATGCACACCGCCGGTGATGTCGATGGCGATGGCCTGTCGGATATTCTCATCGGCTCCCACCACAACGATCAGAACGGCGACGACGCCGGTCAAGCCTATCTCGTGCTCGCAAAGAGTTTAGAGAGCCGCGATCCGATGGACATCGGACAAGCAGATTTCCGCTTTTTAGGGGATCAACCTGGCGATGAAGCGGGTCGATTCGTGGCAGGCATCAATGACGTCGACGGCGATGGATTCGACGACATCTTGGTGGCCTCACCGTGGGCCGATCATGCGGGAGAAGGAACGGGAACGGTGTACTTGATTCGCGGCTCATCACTGACCGATCCGGGTATCCACAGCGTCAACGACGCCAACATGATCTTCTACGGAGAAGCACCAGAGGATTTCGCAGGTCACTCCGTGCTTGGCGCAGGCGATGTGGATGCAGACGGACTCGCTGATTTCATGGTCGGCTCCATGTACAACGACGATGGTGCCAACAACGGCGGCAAAGCCTACTTGCTCTTAGGCTCAAGCCTCCAAGAAGATGGCGAAATGTCTCTGAGCGAGTCCGACTATGCCTTCTTGGGAGAAGAAGACGATGACGTCGCTGGTCGCATGGTAGCCGGCGTGGGTGATCTCGATGCCGACGGGCGAGACGACATCTTGGTCGGCGCATTTGCCAACAGTGAAAGCGCGACTGTGGCAGGCAAAACCTACATTGTGATGGGGAGTAGTCTCACCGGCTCCACCACAATGAGTCTCTCCCAGGCCGACTACAGTTTCTTAGGCGAGGCCCCCCAAGACAAGTCCGGACAAACCGCTTCCGGGCTCGGTGACGTCAATGGAGACGGTCTTGGAGATCTACTCATCGGGGCCTATCGCAATGACGAGGCCGGCGTAGACAGCGGGAAAAACTACGTGATCTTTAGTCGCTTATGAAACACGCTTCTTGGATGACTGGTCGAATCAAAGCTCGCACAACGGGATTGTTCTTGTGCGTGTCATGGATGGCCTGCTCCTCATCCACGCCGCCTATAGACACCCAGCCCCAAGACTCCACGACGGATACGGGCGAGGAAAAAGGGGGCATCGATCCAGGCTGGGTCATTGGGGAAATCGAGCCATGCAGCACACCCAACACCTGGGGCTACATCGACGCGAGCGAGCAACTCGACGACATACAGGACTACATCGCAAAAGATGAGCGTGGCGTGATTGCAACCTGGGAGGAGGATGGAGAAACGTGGTTCTTCCACACCATGAGCAGTGGCAACCTCAGTCGGCGCCGAATCGGAAAAGATCGCAGCATCAACATCAGCTTGGAAGACATGGTTCGCGGCTTCACTGCAAGCGACCTCGATCAAGATGGTCGGGTCGATCTCATCGCAGTAGGTCGAAGTGTCAGCATCATCTGGAGTGCCACAGACGACGTGCCCGAGAGCCAAGAGTTGATGCAGTATGACGCCATTTACGATGTGATTGCTGAAGACATCGACAGCGACGGCGACATCGACCTATTGCTCGCCACCAACAGCGATCCAGGCCAAGCCAGCCAAGACCCTCTTTGGATCCTCTTCAATGAAGGTGAACGCACCTTCTCCGATCCCGTGATCATCGAGGCCTCCACCTCCAAGCCGGGTACCACATTCGACATGACCCTCTTCGATGAAAACCAGGACGGCCATCTGGATCTCTATGTCTGCAATGACCACGGCGGCACCATCCACTCCAACCAACTTCTGCTGGGAGACAGCAAAGGCGGTTTTGTCGAAGCCACCACACTCGGTATCGACATCGCCACCGACTGCATGGGTGCAAGCATTGCGGATTGGGACCACTCCCAAAGTCTCGATGTCATCGTGACCGCCATTGATCGTCCGCACCTTTTACTCTCGGAAGCCGGGAGCTACTACACCGCCAGCCAAACGACTCTGCCCGCCCACATTGACGAGCAGATGAGTTGGGGCAGCGCAGGTGTGGATGTGGACAACGATGGGCTCTTGGACCTACTCATGGCCACAAGCGACTTCAGTCGCCAGGGCCACATCCCCTACCCCTTGTGGCTCTTCCACCAACAAAACGACGGCAGCTTTGTGGAAATCGGTGCAAGCCTCGGCCTACCTACCGAAGCCGCAACACGTGGCCTGCTCAGCGATGACTTCAACAACGATGGGGTCTTGGACTTCTATGTGAGCGACTTCATGCGAAGCCCTTGGCTCTTCTTGTCCGAGGGCTGCACCGACAAGAACTGGCTGGAAGTCAGCGCTCCCCACGGAAGTCTCTTGACCGTCGAAACCGAGGATAAAAAATGGACGCATCTGGTGAGTAACGACCCCGGTTACGGTGCCAGCCAAAACCCAATCGCCCACGTCGGTTTGGGACCAGAAAATCTACTCAAAAAAGTGACCCTCGTCTTACCCGGCGGCGAAACAGTGGCGATTCGCGACCCCCTAGAGGCACGACGCCGACTCCGTTGGGTCGCCCCAACCGAATAGCCGCAGCAACAAAGCCGCGTCCCCCAAAAAAACACCGTGGTACCCTCTTTCCACGAGGAGTACACCCATGCAAAAAATCACGCTCTTAGCGCTCTTTCTTTCAGCGCCCGCAACCGCACAAGAACTCTCCAGCGATCGCCCCGACTTCTCATGGTCGACCCAGACCGTCGCCCCCAGCGACCTCATCTTGGAGGCCGGGCTTGCCTATGACCTCTCGCAATCGTCCATCACCCTGCCCCAACTGCTCGTTCGCACAGGCATCACGGACAGCCTGGAGTTCCGCATCACTGCACCCGACATCAGCCTCCAGGATCAGGAGTCGGCGTTCGGTGCTGCATCGGTGGGCGTGAAATACGCCACAGAAGTCAACGAACAGATCCGCATCGGCCTACTCCCCTCGATCGCGCTGCCCGTCACCGGTGAGGACCGGGAACTCTCCGGCATCCAGTCGGGCTTGGCCTTCCTTTGGTCGCTCGATACCGATACGTCCGTCGGCATCTACGGCAGCCTCGGCACACAAGCGGGAGGCATTGGCGGTGAAAGTGGCGAACTCAGTTTCGAACACTTTGCATCCATGACGCTTGGATGGTCCGTCAATGACAGCATCAGCTTGTTTGCAGAAGGCTACTCGCTCATTGGTGAGTCCGCCGACATCTACGCCGATGCAGGAATCATCTACCTCTTGAAGCCAACACTTCAGCTCGACTTCTACGGTGGCGTCCCTATCGCCGACCCGAGTGCAGCATGGATTGGGTTCGGAATTTCCACCTTTGTCGACGGCTGAGACCACGACGCTCGTCAACAGTCGCAGCATCGAGGTCGGAATGAAATCGCTCCACAGTTGGTTGTTGGTGTACCCACCAACGCCATCTAGGAGCACTTTATGTTGTGGCTTCTCTCTCTCCTCAGTGCCGCCCCGCCGCTCGACGTCCAAGACGGAGACGTGATCTTTCAGACCACAAACTCCTCTCAAAGCCAAGCGATCCAATACGCCACACAGTCGCCGTTCTCCCACGTCGGAATCGTTCACATCCGAGATGGAAAACCCGTCGTATTCGAGGCGCGAGGTCCTGTGGGCGCGATTCCTCTACAAAGCTGGATCAACAAAGGCATCAAGGGTCAATATCAACTCATGCGACCCAAAAAAGCCCTCAAACCCGCCCAAATCAAGACCATGCGCAAGGCCGCAGAACGCTATCGCGGTAAGTCGTATGACTGGCTCTTTGAGTGGTCCGACCAAAAGATGTACTGCTCCGAGTTGGTCTGGAAGCTCTATAAAGAAGCCGGGATTGAGCTCGCCGAACCTCGGCCCATGGACAGCTACCGTTTCGACAGTCCCGTGGTGCAAGAAAAGCTCGATGAACGCTGGGGTGATGCGGTGAATTGGAAGGAGAAGATGGTCGCTCCATCCGACTTGGCCACAAGTCCTCTACTCACCGTGATTGCCGACACCTATTGAAAAAGCAGCCGCGGCACATTCGGATTTAGGGCACATCCAATTGGCCCATATGGTTCCAGCCCCAACACACCAGGCGCTCGTTTTCTCGCAGAGCACAACTGTGGTAGTAGCCGGCACGAACCTCAGCAAAAACACCCTCTGGTGGAGTCGCCTCTCCTTGCGTATTGCGGCCCCAACACTGCAGTGAACCATCACTGAGAATCCCACAGGTATGCTCGCCACCGGAACTCACAGCGGAAAACTTCCCCTCCGGTGGAGTGGCCTGGCCGTATTCATCACGCCCCCAACACTCCAAACTTCCATCCTCGAGTATTCCACAGTTGTGGCCTCCACCTGCACTGAGGTGTTCAAACGGGGTTTCAGGCGCAGTCGCTGCACCAAAGCGATTCTCCCCCCAACAGGTGGCCACCCCGTCCAAATCCAACGCACAGGTATGAAAATAGCCCGCACTGAGCGCACTGTAGCTGCCTTCCGTTGGTGGGGAAGCTTGAAAGTCCGCATCCAAGCCCCAGCACATAATCGACTCGTCTTCTTGAATCGCACAACTGTGTTCCGCTCCACTACTGACCGCACGATAGGTCCCCTCCGGCGGACTCGTCTGACCCTCTGCACCCACGCCCCAGCACACCAGGCGACCCGAGTCCTGAAGACCACAGCCGTGTGAAAAGCCCACGCTGATGGACGAATACACATCCGTAGGCGCTTCTGTTCGGCCATCCGCCGCATTGCCCCAGCAGGAAATCAAGCCGTCATTGTTCAGCGCACAGGTGTAGTCATAGCCCAAACCAACCTGCTGTACTTTCTCCGCGCAGCCGGCAAAAAGGCCCACCGACAGAATCGTAGACACACAAAGAACCGCAGGCTTGAACAAGGATACTTTCAACACACCCTCATTCTTAGCACAAACGAAGCACTGCGACCTAACGCAGGGCGTGTTCACAAGGCGTTGACCCCACACCAATTCATGAAACCCACCCTCCTATCCGATGTACTAAGTGGGGTTTATTATGGGCATACATAAACTGGTTTCTTCGCTATTGTGCGCGAGTGTAATTCTCGGCGCGATTCTCTTTGGTGCACCGCTATCGATCTTTATCGATCCGCCTTCCGTCCTCTTTGTGGGTGGCATCCTGGTGGGTGGCATATTTTGGTCGCATCCCGCCCGCCAAATCCGAGAGGCATTCGGGTTGGCCTGGGGTGTGAAGCCCATTCCACCGGAACAGGCCAAACGTGCCATTTCGGTTTTCAAGCAGCTCGAACAACTCGCTTTTGCGGCTGCTATCCTCGGCCCACTCATCGGCATCATCCAAATGCTACAGGTGATGAGTGACCCCACAGCGATTGGGCCGGCCATGGCCGTGGCTCTGCTGACTGCCTTCTATGGCATCATCCTTGCCGTATTGTGTTTCCGCGCATCGATCGCGAACCTCAAAGCTAGGGGAAAGCCCCAAGCCATCGAACCCGATGCAAGCTCCGCGGTTGACGACAGCGCACAGACACCGCTCCCCGCATCTCTACCCGCACGTACCTTGCTTGGCTTTGTGCTGGTTTCCAGCTTCATCAGCCTGCTCATCCTTTCAGGCTCACCGCTCACTCGCTTCGTCGACCTACCCTGCATCATTGTGGTGGTCGGAATCACCGTGTCGGGTCTATATATGGCCTTTCCACACCAGCACATCAAGCGGGTATTGGGCATCTACTTCAGCGAAGGGGATATCAGCCAGCAAGCTGCTCAGGACTGCCAATCTGTCTTCCGGCATGCGGCGAACCTTGCTGTGGCCTCGGGCCTGATTGGCACGCTCATTGGTTTGGTGCAGATGCTCCAAGCTATGGAGGATCCCACGGCGATTGGGCCGGCTATGGCGATTGCTCTACTGACCTTGATGTACGGCATGATCCTGCGCCTGTTCTGTCTGAATGCTGCCGCACAGTGTGCAAATCGAGCCAGCGGCGACGATGGCACGAAAGGCGATCTGCCTCCTGACATTGTGTGGATGAGCACCACCATTCTCTTCCTGATCTTGGTGAGCTTCTTTGTGATGCTTCTCGCAATGGGCGAATTTTTCAATCCGGAGACCTGCGAGGATGGCGATAACCCATGTGCCGCAGCAGAGAGTTCAGCCGACGAAAAGGGAATCCAGCCGGAACAAGAAGAGTCTGTTCTGCCGCCTGACGCATCCCCTGAAGAAGGCACCCAAAATGCCTGTCAACCGGGCAACGACTAAAGCGCGGACAGATCTCCGGCGCCTTCACGAATCACCTCGGCTTCACCACTGGTGAAATCCAAAATGGTGGTCTCCTGGCCAATCAACTCCTCCCCCAAGTCGACGACGAGGTCGAGGCCATGGCCGTAGTGCTCCTGGATGGTGTAGCCCATGCGTAACAGTCGCCCATCCGCATCTTCAGGCACCGAGGTCGCGATCAAGGGCTTGCCATAGTAGTCCACAATCGCCAGGGTCAACGGTTCATCCGGAATACGAATACCCACAGTGGCTCGCTTGGTGTCCAAAATCTTCGGCGCCATTTTGCTGCTTTTAAGAAGCACTGTGAAGTGCCCCGGACAAATCCGTGAAAGCGAGCGATACGCATGATCGTTGATCCGCGCCATTTTCGCCGCCATGGAGATCGACGAGCAGATCAAAGAGAAAGGCTTCTCTTTGGGATGCATGGGCTTCAACAGCTGGATTCGCGACACGCCCTTCTTGGACGCCGCATCACAACAAAACATCCACGTCGTCCCTGCAGGAAGGGCGACTACCCCACCCTTTCCAAGCA
>Ga0163179_10002123_pt1 | contig 13887 bp, 29 predicted proteins | sample AtlANTMetagenome_FD_109643 | JGI IMG/M metagenome (GOLD analysis project Ga0163179, IMG submission 109643) | Marine eukaryotic phytoplankton communities from the Atlantic Ocean - Atlantic ANT 2 Metagenome | ecosystem: Environmental > Aquatic > Marine > Oceanic | place: North Atlantic Ocean...
ATGTGGAAACCGGAGATACCTATTGGCCTCTGAACAATCACTAGAAGAATTCGCTTCTTCGCGTGAGGCTAAAGTAGGGGCATGGGTTGACATCCTCCCCGACGACGTATTTAACCAAGCGTGGGATGCTCTGTCTAAAGCAGGTGGCATCGGCAAGGTAACTATAACTCATTGGCTACACTCAATAGGATACACTGATGCTACTCAAGGCAAAGTCGGTGCGATATTAACTCGTGAGCGACGATAAATCTTTAGAAGATTACGCCTTAGCAGGCGCAGATATTCAACAGATAACGCAACTATCTAGACAGATAAGTAAAGTTAAAACTGAGCGGGATATATTCAAAGGTCAAGTTAAAGAGCTTGAAGAAGCATTAGATGAATCAGAATTACGAAGTCATGTACTCACTCATTTATCTGAAGCTGATTACAAACCACCAACATGGTTGACAAAGAAAAGAAAGAAGTCAACAGGTGTAGTATGCACGATACTTTCAGACACACATTTTGATGAAGTAGTTAAACCTGAAGAGATACAGTTTCGTAATGAATACAACAGAGAGATAGCAGTTAAAAGACTTGAAGCTTATTTCCAAAAAATAATATTACTTACTAACGAATACATAACTGGTATTGATTACGAAGGAATAGTTTTATTTTTAGGAGGTGACATTTTTTCAGGTGATATACATGAAGAACTATCTGAAACTAATGAAGACACAATGCTCGCATCTATTATCTTTTGGACTGAGCAATTATCAGCGGGTATTAATTTATTGTCTGAGCATTTTAATCATGTACATATACCTTGTGTTGTAGGTAATCATGGTAGGCGCAGTCGTAAACCTAGACATAAGCTGAGAGTTAAGGACAACTTCGATTGGTTTTTATCTAAAACTTTAGAGCAACGGTTTGCTGAGAATACTAAAGTAACATTTGATGTAGCGACTGGTGCTGATTTAATAGTTGATGTTCAAGATACAAAATATTTATTAACTCATGGAGATCAAGCTAAAGGTGGCGGTGGTATCGGTGGCATTTGGCCTCCACTTATGAGAATGGTGGCACGTAAACGACAGAATACAGACTTTGATTACATGGTATTAGGTCACTTCCATCAGCTGATTATGGCACCGTCATCAGGATTCTTATTGAATGGTAGCCTTAAGGGTTACGATGAGTATGCTTCAATAGGCAACTTTGCTTTCGAGGCACCACAACAAGCACTATGGATTAATGTCCCGGACAAGGGTGTGTTATGGCAGACAGCTTTACTCGTCGATGACTAATGGACTAGCGAAACATAAAGGGCATTCGTTTTCAAAGTCATCTCTTTTAGTAATGTTCTTACCGACGTACCCATCACAGTTCCAACACTTTGTATAATCTTTAGCTCTGCCAGTTTGATGTTCCTGCGTCATAATTCCTGTCGTCTATTTCTCCGAGATCGTACTTAACTAATCTATCGAACTTCGCTTCTTCCCATAATTTTTGTACGATACCAGTATCACTAGCATCTAGTAAAAAGAATAATAGTGTTGACGCTGAACCAGTGGCCATGATACGCCACATTCTATTTTCAGGATCCATCTCCAACTGTATTTCAAACGGAGGTGCATCTGTGTCTTCTTCTTCTTCAAACAAGACCCATCTCCTTTGCTATATCTTTCAATCGTTTAGCCTCTTCTTCCCAATCCATCTTATCTGTACACTCTCTTTTACGATAGAGCGCATAGTAGTTCTCTTCTCCTATTTGGTCTATTGTGAACTGTCCAAACTCAACTGGATTGTCAGTAAAGTACATGTGACATGATGCACATAAACAAAAAGCATTATTTAAATCTGTTCTAGTTTGTGAGTATTTGCGTGAGATTATGTGAGCGCATTGTAAGGCATGTGTGCTATTGCATTTCATACATTTTCCGAAGTCTCTTGTGATTAGTGCGTGTAACCGTGTAGCTCTACCCTTCGCACCTTTACCGTATATGTCAGCCATCAGCAGGCACATACTTAGGTGGAGGATTAGGATTTCTTTTAACAGCTATACCTGCTGGTGGGGTATCCCATCCCTCTTCAACAACTTCAGCATCCACTACAGAATCAGGTTCAGCTAATTCAAGCACCGGCGCTGGAGGTGAGGGGTCTTCCAACGCCGATGCCATTCCCTGACCTTCTAAAATCTTATCAGCTGAACTATTCATAGATAATCTAGGAACAACAAAATGCCTAGTCTGACCTGCACTTACCTTGCTTCTCTTCTCTAAACTAAGAGTACATTCAGCCAATCCTATAGCCTGTAATTCACCTAACATTCCAGCCATTCCCGGTATTTCATTTGCCGCGTTCCATCCATTAGATTCTAGTCTCCAGACACCACCAAATTTAATTTCGGGTAAGACAACTCGAAGCCGAGTAACAGGAGAACACAACATTGAATCTTCATTTGAACACAAACAAGGAACAGAATCTAGATCCATTCCATCAGGAGTTACCATCGGGATTTCAACATTCTCCCCATCACATCTGCGTTGACAACCACCCGCTGACCATGCCTCATACCAGACATCAATGCTGTGAGGAGGCAAGAATACCCTTATCTCAGATGCTTGTGTGATTACCTCCCATTGATCTTGTTTACTTCTAGGTGGCTTCCAACTGTTTACCGAACCTCCGTATATCTCAGCAATTTCTTCAATAGCTTTCTTATCAGGAGAAGTAAACCGAAATGTTTCTAGTGATTTAGGAAACCCTTTTCCCTTGTCTTTAACACCCAACCGAATACGCCCCTGCTCAGGGGTTCTTCCTAATTGAGTTAATGGTTTAATCTCTTTCATCTTCTTCCTCTTCTATTTCTTCTATAACAATATCTTCTGCTTGTATTGTGTAACGCCCATCAGGAATAACGATCGTTATTTTAGTAGCCATTAAACTGCTTTTTCTTTAGCATGATCTTCGACACAACGATCTTGAAAATCACAATAGTTACATTGCCAAACCTTTCCAAACTCTGTGCCATCTCTCCAAGTACCGTTACTCGGTGCAGTAATCTCAGCTGGGAAAGGAATATCAGGATCAAAGTGAGAGAACCTTCTCGGTATATCCAAAGGAGTAAGCCCTTCATCATATATAGCAGAAGTAATACCTTCTAATCTTTCTATCTCAGCTTCAGCAATAGGAGTAAACTCTTCTTTGGTGTAATGCCATTCACTAGCAAACGTACCGATGTCATCAATACCAAACTTTGAAGCACGACCAGCTGAAATGTTTTCTAAAGAAAGATAACCAAGTACCAACAAGTCAGCGTCAATAGCATGAGCATACATAGAACCCTGCACTAACGCATTGTGTCTCGGTCCTTGCCCCTGCTCAATAGCCATCTTGTATCCGAACCCATTAATAGTTTTAAGTTCTAATACTATTTTCTTTCCATCATCTGTTTCTAATACAAGGTCAATATGACCATGCCCATATTGACCTAACTCAACTGTCATCTCTTCTTGTATCTGCACACTGTCATCATTCTTTAACCATGCTTGAACAGCAGGCTCTAACAATTCATGTACAACAGAACCCAACCCCATTCTCCATATAGCAGAGACAGTAGGTGGGTTGCTTGGTTCCTCATCTGCACAGTTATAGGCAACCCAACGAGCGCATCTCGCCGCCCAAGACCCACGCCAACGTGTACCTTCAGGTTGTGATGGTGCTTCATTAGATTCTGCCCAGTGTTCAGCTATTCTATGAACGAATAGTCTTGTATCAGGATTTGCTAACATTAATTATTCCCCTCAAAATATTCTTTAAGATGATCTTCATATCTTAATCTTCTAATAAGAAAACCATCTGGTACTTCTACGGTATCTATCTTACCAAATTCATCTTGCTTCCGATAAACCATATTTCTAAATGATTTCTTTTTAATAACAAAATCAATGTCCTCTTGGACATGCCACCAATTCCCATCCAACCATTTATCCCATGGGTATTTTCTTTGAACAGAATTAATCAGCATTATTTCATATGCTTCTTCATTACTTAATTGTTTAGCCATCATTATCCTTTACTTAAAATAGCCAATGCTTTACCAGCAAGAGGAGTCTTACCTTCAACAGCTTTAGTCAAAGCCTTATGTTGATTCTTAATTCTTCTAGGTTTATACCCTGCATTTATATAATGTTGTTCAGCACCCTGCACAGCATTGTAAGCAAGCCATTTATTCCCACGCTTTATTGTTACTGGCCAACGATGAGTAGCAGTATCATCTTCTTGTTCAAAAGTATGATCATGTCCCCATGCTTCTTTCTCTTTACCCCAAGCAGTTAACATCGCCATTGATCTTTCTTCATGATGTCTTTGAGCCTGATGATGAGGAGGAACTATCTTATGTATACCAGTTGCTTGATCCTCAACAGTTATACTTTCAGGTTCAGGTATAATTTGATCCATCAACCCATAGAATTGAGCATCAGTATACTCTTGATCTTTTAATACACGAGCCATAGCAGTTAGCTTCTCGAATCTTTGCATTGTTGCTTTAACAATCTCACATCGTTCTTCCAACATGTATGTATGATTCAATGTTCGTCTTACTTTAAATAAAGCCTTACCCATGTTCAACATATTGGAACAGAACACACGACTTGAAAAATCAAACACACCTGTAGACCAAGTGCCATTAAAAGATGCAGTCCACGCTATGTTAGGGCGAATTATATCTCCGTCACCTAAATCAACAGGATCACCTATCTCTTGAACAATCATGCAACGCTGACCTCTATCAAAAATAGTGCAACCCACCGTGCTGTCCGGGAACAACTCATCAGCCATGTCAGCTAAGAAAACATAACTATTTTCTTCAGCGTAACCATGACCATGCAATCCCAACACAACAGGATCTTGACCACCAGAACCTAAGTCTTCTCTAACAGCAAACTTATACGCTGGCACATAGTTACCGTCTCTGTTTCTAACTGTTGGTGTTTCTACATAACTCATATCAGGAAGACCATTCATTCCAAAACTTTCATGGTCTGTGTAACTAGGTAAAAATCCAGCTGGTCTATACTTAACTAAGAACACACCATCAGCATCTACTAAATGTTCATTAGCTGATTTCTTTTCACCAGCCTTCAGCATCCTATCTTGAAACCCCTCATTCATTATCACTACTATCTCTCCTTTGTTTAAGATTCTTTCTTGCTTCCTCAATACCTTTGAGGTTACGTTCTATCATTTCATCTGTTATCTCCACAGGTTCTCCTTCATAGAACTTCCTATGGGGTTCTTGACTAACTCCCCCTTGTAACACACTTCTTATTGAGCGGACCAAAGCCAACGCTCTAGCATGATCCTTCTTAGTGTCAAAAGGTTTACCCCTCATAGATTTAACAAATATATTAAGTTCTTTGTTTATTTCTGAGAGGCGTTTGTTTACGTTCATATGCAAACCTGTACCTTTCAGCTTCTACTACACATGACAGGAATGTGTCACGTATATTTTTCTTATGCCAGAACCACAACTCTTCACGTTTATTAGCAAGCACACCTCCACGTACAAACATAGGGTGGTCGCTCAATCGGTCATCAACTTTAATCGCGTCCCATAAACATTGAGCTTGTACTGGACAGTTAAAACAAATTTCGCGTTTAACATTCTCAACTTTCATTCCTTTGCATAAAGCTTTATGCCACCAACTATCCAGTTCAGAGTATGTAGGTATTTTCATAAGACTCCAATGTTACTTATTAAGTGTGACAGTGACAGGGGTTAAGGTCATTAGCTCCTGATCAACTGGAGGGAACGACCCCCCCTGCCACTATCAATGTTCTACTACTCGGTCAAGTACAAGATTTAACAAGTGTTTACTGGTTCTTTTATGTACCGTGCGCACACCGCCACAGTCATTCATTACTCCTGCTTTAGTAGAACATGTGCGAATTAGAACACCTCTTCAGGTACCGGATTACTCTTAGCACCTGTTGAAGATCCTTTCTCATTTTTCTTTACAACAGTGGTCGCCCACCTAACCGTAGCGCCAATCTCTTCAACCGAGATTTCAGGGTACTGTTTCTTAGCACCATCATCTCCATCGACACGATTGATTTTAAGACTACCCACAACCATGACACGATCGCCACGACCGAAAGACTCAGCCACATTCTCACCCATTTGACCCCAGATTGCGAGGTCGAGGAATTCTGTGCTTTCTTTTTCGGCACCGTCCGGCGATGTCCATTTCTTGTTGATCGCAAGTCCGGTGTTACAGACAGAGTTTCCATTCTCAAAGAATTTTAACTCAGGATCTCTCGTAAGGTTACCCCATACTACAATTTGATTAGCTTGCGCCATGTTTTATCTCCTTATATTCGTCAATTTGCCCATCCACTTCAGCAGATATGGCGTTATCTATTATCTTTTCTATACGTTTTTCATATAGAAGAGAATGTATATCATCAACTGTCCAGCCAAGAGCATTCAAAGAATCTTTCAATTCAACTCTGACTTCAGCCAATGTCATGTCCCACACACTCACCGCGATCTCTTCAGCGCGCGCAGAATATGTGTCCTCTAAGTCCATCAATGTAACTTCTTTCTGTTATTTAGAACGGTTCGTTCTCTAATTCAGCTACTTTTGAGGTGACCCAGCGATCTATATAGTTGTAAGCAATCATTAAAGATTCCAAACAATCTGTCTTTGCTGTCTTTAGCCCCTCAATATCAGCATGTACACCGTGGTGTAGTTTTTCAAGACCATCATCTACGATGTCTTCTACAATCCACGAAATTGTTTTAAACCTAACTTTTTCTACAGGAAATTTTAAAATTTCACTGACATCAGGTGCTTTAGAGTCAGTCAGTTTCGGAGACAAGATCCTGTTCCTGCTGACGGTGGTTGTGTTCATCTATATATGCACTACCCTTCTTTAGAATTTCCTCTAAAGTTTTTATCGGAATTCTAAGCCATACATTTGATAAACTCATATTAGCATATGGAGTATCCCCTCTGTCATACCCATCAAATATGTTTACCCAATTATTATCAGCTTCAATAGTTATATCTATATTCTCTGCTGTTTGTCGTAGTGTATGTCTTTCAACTACTGTATTCTCAGTAGTATCTGTAATTACATGATCGTATTTCAATTCAGGTATCATAACCCCTCAATTCTTCCGTAATAATTCGGCAATATCTTCACCGTATAATTGTTTTCTTTCAGTATATACACAAGATGCACATTTCCTCATATTATTATACATACTTAAGACCACATCGCATCCCTTAGTGGAGCAAACTTTTCTTTTGGACATCAAGACCAACTCCCTAATTATCCTTCGTGAAATCTTCTTTAAATTCCAATGCGTTCGTTCCTTCATAATAATCGGTACGATTAAATCTTTCTTCTGCATCTTTCTCGTTCCAATTCTTTACATGCTTATTGTCACGTTCCCAACGCATGAGACTGTCATGCACTGCTTCAACAACATCGTCGTAATGAGAATATTGTCTACTTAATATAGTTCTATTAGCCCATCTGTTATCTTCCTCATCCCATATAAGACGAGTTATCTTAAATGTAAAATAACTATCAGCTTTGTTTTCATCTATTTCAATTCCAGTAATGAAATCACTCATTGCTTCACCTTTCTTATATTAAAGAAGTCTCTTAACCGAGGCTCCATGTCCATCAAATACCTCGCATAATACGGAGCATGATTATTATTAATCTTGAACACAGGATCAGTAGTATTCATCGCTATCTGCCAACGCACTACCTCAATAAGAGATTTAATCCCCCATTTCCTACGCCCAAGCTCAAGTAAATCTATTGCCATACGATGCAAATGTTCATACACTTCAGGGTTATCAGCATGGAATCTCAACCACTCACCCGGATATTCTCTCCAATAAATAGGATGAAGGTCACCATACCCACTAATTTCGTCAGTTATTTCCATTAAGCCGCCCTCTTAAGTTGTCTATCTCTTTTTCACACTCAGCTACTGCATGTTCCAACGATTCAGTTGCTTTCTCTACACATGTATGAATACGCACCGCTAGATTCCATGCTTGTTCAAACACCCAACTAGTTGGATGATATTGAAATGGTTCCCAAGCATTATCCTCACACCACTTGTCTAGTTCTTCTTTCCCCCATGTATCCCAACCATCAGGCAACTCGTCACAGAAGTAATGTCCACTAGCTTCTTGCATGTAGTACTTACCGAATGAGTCATAGCTATATGTCATAACTCCCACTGATTCCCTTCTTCATCTTCAACTAAAGAAACATCGAATTCAGTCATAGTCCCATTCTTAATATCAAATTTGTCATCATCCCAAACAATCATGTCTCTTACTTCTCTAAGCGAAGTCTCATAAGGCACTTCTATTTTTGCTGTGTCTTCGATTCTCCAAAACACAGAAACTTCAACCTTCTTAGTTGTATATTTAGTTAAACTCATAATGTCTTTCTCCTTCTAAAGTGTCCTCAATAGCCACTTTTAAAATAAACTCACCTAAAGTTTCTTTATGGAAATTAGAAATCCATACATATTGTTGATTCTCAACTCTAAACCTGACTTGGCTCATTACTCTCCTTATCTTCGACAAACCATATAGCTCCGTTATGATTCATTTCTTTCAGTGGGTACGGCTGATGTGTCCATCTATACGCACTCTTCTTAGTGTTCTTACGGCATGAAATCACACCGTCCTCTTCGCTACGCCATATATCATTAAGCGTGTCGAGACTAATCATCTTGTTGCAATATCTACATTCAGTCATTACAACCGCCACCGCCGCAAGAGACAATCGTTTGAAAGAGCTTTCAATTTCTTAGCTTTAATCTCAATGATTTCATCGCCATCATAAGTATGAAGTAATGAATCCCAATCCCATTTATTAGGATCTCCATTATCAGTTTCTATTAATAGTTCTATTTGCCATAACGCCATTAGTACAACTCCCCTCTTGCTTCATCAAAACACTCACTACAAACAACAGCATCATCAACCATCTCTGTTACACCCGGAATAGTCGAACGTGTAACCACTTCAGAAATAACCGCATCACACAATTCACATAACTGCTTTGGACTAAGACTCATTGAACTCACTCTCCATTAATTCAGTAATATAAATATCATGTGACTGCTGAAACATTTCAATCGCCTTTTTATACATCATCTCTGGAAGAGGCCACTCATCTTGAGGAGTGCAATAACCTTCCAACTCCCATTGTTGTAACGCCTCATCAGTCCCGCAAGGATTACAAACATAAACAGGTTCAGTATCAGCTGACCTAGTAGTACGACTTAAACAATTAAAAACTTGAGTAGGATTCAACTCATTCTTATTACAACGTGGACATTTTTCCATATGGACTCCTTGAATAACTACCTAATAACCCTTCGTAAGAACCCCAACTATTTAGTCTTCTAAACCCATTACATCCCTTCCCTGTTCTCTTCATAAGATCTTTTCTCTGCGCACGGTCAGCAAGGTTCGGCTTTAGTAGTTGGGCTGAATTGCTGGGAGTCCTGAAAATCTGTGGAACTTCATTCAAATCTACGCTCTTTCGATTTGAATTAAGTTCCCCGATACTATCTCTTGCTCTTAAGGGCGGGGTCCGCGGGATTTCTAAGAAGTCCGAAATCTGCGTTCTTTCGATTTCGTTGACTTCTCTTGAAATTGGGCGAATTATATCGTTTTTATCGGTCAAAGAGGGAGGCTTTCGCCCCCCTCCTGACCGTGAGTGCTGGAGGTTAAGCACTCTTGATATGGCTTCCTGCAAGCAAATCAATGCTCGCTTTGCCGTAGTTCAGAGATGCTTCGATTTTGATTTCAGCATCTCTTATTTGTTGCTTGGCGAATTCTTCTCCCCACATGGCGGATCTGAGTTCGTCCATCCATTCGATGAGGTCGCCGTTAAATTCACAGCTTGCAACGTATCGGTATCTATCACCAGTCATTCTAGAGTGCGCTCTAGTGACGATAGTACGACCAGCGTTGCCAGTTGAGTACAGCACTTCAGTGTTATCTGCGTCAACGTAGAATGGAATAGTGCGAGTAGCTGGTCGCTTCTCACCTGTTTCTGCATCTACGCTGTATGAGTGTTCGATAAGAGAGTACCGATCTTCGGTAATTCCTCCCTTAGTCAGTTCAACTCTTTCCGACTGAATTGCCAATCCAGTTTCAGTTTCTGGATTGTAGGCATCAAATTCAGGTGGATATATTGACCTGACCAGTAGTGCATCAGCTCCGATACCGTACTGCTCGGCAGGTTTCACAACGTATAGTAGTTGTGTTACTAACGGCTCACACTTCATCATGTCGAAGTATGGGTTAGTGTTAATTGGGGTAACTTGCCCCTTAGAAGGACAAGCAGAACTCATCCCTTTTGAGTCAATCCAAGTTAGTGGAGTGTCTTCATGTAAGGGCAAGATACCCCAAGCATGTGAACGGAAAGCAAAGTCTCCGTCCTTCTCTTTCCAACCGAGCCAACCTGCGAATCGGTCATCACCTATTCGCCAAGCTTTCATTAAAGCCCAAGGGTTGTCCGGATGTTGTGGGCTTTCAGTTAGCCTTTCGGCGACTGAGAAATCCAAAACGTTTTGAATTCCACGCATGAGCTTCTCAACTTTACGTTGATTTGAAAGCTCTGTACCTGTAATTGGGTTTTCGATGGCATTTTCAGTGGTTGCCATGTCCACGTCTGTTTCATTCATGTGTATTTTCCTTATGTGTGTGTATTGTCCAAATGGTTCTTGGAACTGGATTTAAGCGCGTAGATTTAATGTAAACAACTTGATCGCGGGGTGCGCCAAGTTTGATTTGAGCTATACGCGCTACTAGCTCAAAATCTTCAAAGTTCAGGGTAGAACCTGAGAGGCGATAACGTACTTGGCTATCAACCAGTACGCCATCAACCATCTCGGTACTACCAAATTCAAATATCGATATGGAATTCAAGATCAACTACCTCCTAATCTTTCGTAAAGTCCACTTACCTTCCGAACCTTTAATCTCAATTCGGAATTCAGCCTCGGTTTTGAAAGTGTTCGGTATATCTATGATGTGCTTCAGCCCTTCAAATGGTTTAAAAGTAAGCATTTCGCCCTTTCCGACTGACGGCAGGATGCACGCAGTCGTCCCGCGCCCAGCACATCGCTCACGAAATCTATACGAATCCCCCAAATCTTCTCTTTGATTTGGAGAGTCGTTGATTTCCCAGCGATCGCATCGGTAACGTAGCTACGCGATTTGACAGGAAAAGGGGCAGAGCCACAGTGTGGCTCATCTTTGCCCCAAAGGTTCCTGTCACTCAATCGCACGCTATGTTCGATGGGTCATGTGCTATTCTGGCGAGACTGTGTGTGTCCTCTTAAAGCGCCCAATCAAACTAACAAAAAACAAATGGCACTTAAAAGCGCGAACTCGACTGAAATCTTCGGAAAAGAACTAAGGCTTCCTCACGGTGTGAGGTGTCTAAGACTTAGTTCAAAGGATCCGAAGATTTCTTCGCGCCAAGCAATTCATTGCGATCGATCGTCGACGGATCGCTCCGTCGTGTGCCGTGGTCACAAGACCACTGGATAGCGCGGTGATTAGGGCTTACGTAACTGCGAGCAATCTACGCACTTCCGATTGCCGTAGTTGACTGTCCTAAACGCCGTGCTAAGGGGATCGGGCGGGGGATGCGGGAAAGGACTTCGGCGTAGCAATCTCCGATTGCACAGCCCCAGTCTGAGACGTTCTGAAGTACGGACAAACACATCAGACAAAGCGTACGTACTACTGAACGACTCGGACTGCCGACTCCCCGCAATTCAGCCAAAAAGTAGACGAAACTTGCTGACCGTGCGCTGTCCTGCTCTCTTGACTAACCCCCATATGTACCTGCACCCCCCTCTATATATGTATGTCTGACTTGTAAGGGAGTGCGTGGACACCGTTTTTGTGTTGTTTTGTGGGGGGGAGGTGTTGCCTAGTTTCCCCTTGGGTGCCATCCGGCCGTTTTAAGTACGGTTCCACTTCGAGTTCGAGCGATCACGCTTTGCTCTGTCCCTGCCGACTTGCTGGTAGGGAGCGAATGTCCCTCTGACGGACGATATGAACCTGATAAGGGTTCTCAGCCTTCGTTCATATGTGGACTCTGTAGGCTGGACGGAGTTGTTATATATTTGTATCATAATGGGAGACTGTTTTGAAACATTGTTAGGAGTTTTTTTTGGCTGGTTCTATGTCTACTTATTTGGAGCAGAAGTTGCTTAAGCATTCTTTGGGTGTTGAGGCGTATACTATGCCTTCGCCTTTGTATATGTCTTTGCATACTGGGAATCCGGGTGAGGGTAATAATCATCCGTCTGGTGGTGCTGAACTTGCGGACGGTGTGGGTTATGGTGCTGGTTACGCTCGGCAGAGTGTGACGTTTGGGACTCCTACTGATGGGGGTTTGGAAACGGATCCTTCTATTTGTAAAAATACTAATGATGATACTTTCACTGGTTTGCCTGTTGCGGTTATTACGCATATAGGTATTTATGATTCTGTTACAGGAGGGAATCTTTTGTATTACACTGAAATGACCACGGCTACTACGGCGGCTTTGGGAGATACTTTTACATTCCTTGCGGATGCTTTAGAAATTAGATTAGGATAGGGAGCAAATGGCTACTAATTACCCCACATCACTAGATACGACCACGGAGTTACCGGAACCTACGGCTACCACCGACCTTAATGAAGCTGGTTACGAGCATGACACTTTGCATGTTAATGTCAACCAAGCTGTTAGAGAGTTGGAAGGCAAGTTAGGTACTGGCGTTTCGACTTCTTCTGCTAATACGATTATGGCTGGTAATGGAACAGGAACTTCGGAATGGTCAGCATCACCGACTGTAAGCGGAACTATGACAGCGACTACAGGGTTCGTTGGGGATTTGACTGGGGATGTGACAGGGAACGTGAGTGGCACAGCGGCGACTGTTACTGGTGCCGCGCAAGCCAATATCACTTCGACTGGTACATTGACTGGTCTGACAATGGGCGGCGCTATTGCGATGGCCGACAACGCGATCACTACACCAGAGTTTACTGATTACGCGGAGACAGTTAATGCGATAGGTGACACTGCGGCTTCGCAGTCGATTGATATTACTTTGGGTAATGTGCATACTTGCACTTTGGCTGTAGCTACAACTACTTTTACTTTCGATAATCCTGCTGTTACTGGTAAGGGTTGTTCGTTTACTTTGATAACCACTCAGGACGCTTCAGGTTCTAGAGCTATTACATGGCCTGCGTCTGTTGATTGGGCGGCGGCTACCGCTCCGACTCTTACGACTACTGCTAACAGGACAGATATTTTCACTTTTGTTACTTACAATGCTGGTACTAACTGGATTGGTTTCACAGCCGGACAAGATTTCGACTTAACGTAATGCCTTTAGGATTTGCTAGGAACGCTGGTCTTCTTGCAGGCGGTGGTGGTCCCTTCTCTCATTCTGCTGTAAATTGGTCTGACACTTGGACATCTGGTAATTACCAGTTTTACCGTTGGACAAGTAGCGGAAGTATAGAATTTGAAAACGCTCCAGTAGGAGCTACTCTCGACATGATTCTTATAGGTGGCGGTGCCGGGTCTTATAACCCAATGGGCTCTCAGGGTGGTGGGGGTTCTGGTGCAGGTGGGTGCAGGTATCTAACAGGTTTAAATCTTGTAGACGGAAACCATACTGTAACTATCGGCGGTGGCGGTTCTTATAGTGGAGGTAACAGTTCTTATGTTCCTTCCACTTGGAATAAGTCTTCTTACTGGACACCAACTTCGGGTACTATTTATGCGCAAGGTGGTGGGTATGGTTCCGCGTATCCATATGCTTCA
>Ga0163179_10002124_pt1 | contig 13886 bp, 10 predicted proteins | sample AtlANTMetagenome_FD_109643 | JGI IMG/M metagenome (GOLD analysis project Ga0163179, IMG submission 109643) | Marine eukaryotic phytoplankton communities from the Atlantic Ocean - Atlantic ANT 2 Metagenome | ecosystem: Environmental > Aquatic > Marine > Oceanic | place: North Atlantic Ocean...
AATCCAAGCGCCAAAACAGCAGACAAAATCCGCCAGCCCCGACGCCTAATAATCATTCCCATAAAAGAAATCCCCTCCATTAGTTAACGAAACGAATGTTAAAACATTCAGGTAAAAAGAAGTGTAAGACAAACAAAAGCTTTTAGGCAATAGCGGGAAAATTTGTCATATATCTGCAACTTTTATAAAAATTTTTATTTTTCGTTGATATTTAGGTTAATTTCAGCTTTTAAATCCCTAGAAGAGGCACCCAAGTGCGCCTTGTACAGGCCTGGATCTGTGTACCAACCTGCTACGTCTCGATGTCCCGGACCCGATTTTCTGCCTCCAGCCGCTACTGGAACACGTTTTGAACGCTCGGGCCATCCTGGATCCGCAGGATCCCAGTAGGCAAAAGCTCGGTTTCCTAAGTTAATTTCAACTTCTTTAGTTTCGCCGGGTTGCAAATAGATTTTTTCAAAACCTTTGAGCTCTTTTTTTGGTCTTGCTAACACTGGGGAGACATGTTCTATGTAGCACTGGACAACTTCAGTTCCTGCTCGATTTCCAGTGTTCGTGACAGAAATTGTTAGATCTACTGTCTCTCCTTCAAGTAATTCTTGACGAGAAGGCATTTTTTTGAGATTTGGCCCTGACCAATCAAAGGTGGTGTAGCTCAATCCATGACCAAATGGGTATGCAACTTCGATCTCACGAGTGTCATACCATCGGTAACCGACAAAAACTCCTTCGGCATAAAGAACTTGACTATTTTCACCTGGGTAACTGGTAAACGCCGGTGTGTCTTCTAAGCGTTTTGGGAAAGTTGTTGGAAGTCTTCCGCTGGGTTCAGAGCAACCAAGCACAACGTCTACCAGGGCATCTGACATTCCTTGTCCTCCAAACCAGCTGACAAGAACTGCGTTTACTTCATCAACCCAGTTCATTTCTACTGGCGAACCTGAGTTCACTACGACGAGAGTTTTAGGATTGCAAGCTGATACTTGACGAATTAATTCTGCCTGATTGCCTGGAAGGTCCATGTTCTCTCTGTCACGTCCTTCTGTTTCCCATTCTTCATCTGTGCCAACAATCATCACGACTACATCCGCTTCTTCAGCAACCGCTACGGCTCTTTCTAAAATATCTTCATTTTCAGGCGCCCTTAATCCAACTTGAGCTCCACACAGCGAAACACTTCCTTCGCTTGAATATTCAACTACTAGCTCAACGGTTTCTTCGCTATTGAGCTTTAGAGGAACTGATACTTCTTGGCTTCCAAGACCAAAAAAAGCTTCTCCAGAAGGAATCGGGTCATTTATTCCGTCAATAAGTGTTTTACCGTTGACTATTATTCTCGCTTTTCCTGCCTGTATCAGAGTCAAGGTATGGGTACCGTCTTGATCAGGTGTCAGATGTGATTTGGCTCGGAAGCTAAAATTGGAAATATCGTCAACACCTTCTATTGTCTCAAAATGTAGTAGGCGGCCATCAGGTTTTGAAGATGACGCAACTGAATTTCCCGCACAGTTTAAACCATTAAAGTATTCGATCGAAAAACCTTGTTCACCACTTTCACTTGTCAGAATTCTCCTCGGTATGGGCCTACTGGTTCTATCTGAAACTGTGCCGGGTTCATAAACGACTTCGCAATGTTCGAATCTGTTTTTAAAAGCTTCTAATGGTGACACAACATATTGAGGTACGAGCTGAGCCGAGCCGCCACCCATGATCATCGCCGTTGCTGCATTCGGTCCAATTAAAGCAATGTTTTTTATGTTCTCTTCATTCAAGGGCAATAGCCCGTCATTTTTCAGCAAAACCATTGATTCAGACGCAGCTTGTTGAACCAAAATCTGGTCATCTGGATTTTCAAGTTCTTTTTCGGGAATTTGAAGTGGGTCTTCAAATGCACCCGTTCTTTCCAGTAAAAGAAGTAGCCTACGAACCGAAGAATCTACTGTCTTTTCTTTGATTTCCCCGTTGTTCACGAGTTGAACTATTTTCTCCCCGTAATACTCGACGGGGCCCGGCATTTCTAAATCAAGTCCGGCGTTAACAGAGTTTGCAGTCGACCTCGTAGCAAACCAATCACTGACAACTACCCCATCGAAACCCCATTCCTCTCTCAGAATTTTAGTAAGAATGTTTTCATTCTCACATGCGTAAACACCTGCCAAACGGTTGTATGCCGCCATTATTCCCCATGCTTGGGCTTCTTTTACTACGGCTTCGAATGGAGCTAGGTAGATTTCTCGCAATGCTCTTTCAGGCACAACAGAATCTATTGTGTTTCTTTCAAATTCAGAATCGTTAGCAACAAAGTGTTTAGTTGTTGTCCCTACCCCACCAGACTGAACTCCTTTCACAAATTGAACAGCGATGCTCGAAGTCAGAAAAGGGTCTTCCGAATAGCACTCAAAATTTCGGCCTCCAAGTGGTGTCCGGTGAATGTTGACGGTTGGAGCTAGAAGTACGTGAGAACCTCGTGCGCGGGTTTCGCGAGCCAACGCTTTTCCTAATTCATTGATTATCTTCGGATTCCAGGTCGCTCCCAAAGCTGAGCCGCAAGGAATACACAAAGCTGGTGTACCTGATCCTAGAAGGCCTGCCCCTCTCGCACCGGCCGGTCCATCCGTTACTTTAAGCGAAGGTATTTCTAGACGTTCTACAGGTAAAACATCCCAAGCTCCTTTGCCAGACATCAAAGTAGCTTTTTCTTCAAGGGTTAACTTCTCTAATAAGTCATCTACGCGTTTACTCATATATAGATATTTAACCCACAAAAATAAATTTTGCTAATGGGGTTTTAGAAGATATATATATTCACAAAATGCGACTGCATGATCTCGGAAGTAACCTTTTCTTATGTTCGATTTAATAATTAAAAACGGGACTGTGATTGATGGGACTGGTTCACCTGGGAAAAAGACTGATATAGCGTTACTGGGTGGGAAGATTTCTGATATCGGCAGCTTTGGTGAGAGCGAAGCTAAAGAAATTATTAATGCCGAAAATATGATCGTTTGTCCGGGTTTTATTGATCCACACACTCATTATGACGCTCAGCTTTTCTGGGATCCTTATGCTTCCCCATCTAATCTTCATGGGGTTACTAGTGTCGTAATGGGGAACTGTGGTTTTTCAATTGCTCCAATATCGGACCCTTCTGATGCTGAATACCTTGGAGCGATGCTGGTTCAGGTAGAGGGCATGTCTGCTGAAGCTCTTCGCTTAGGTGTCGACTGGGAATGGAATTCTTTCGAAGATTATCTGGAAAGATTGGATGGAAGAGTAGGAGTAAATGTCGCTGCGATGGTAGGTCATTGCGCTCTTCGAAGAACCGTTATGAAGGAAGATGCTGTAAAACGTGAAGCTACAGTTGACGAGATTGCGAAAATGCAACAACTTCTTGGTGAAGCTCTTGAAGCAGGTGGTTTGGGTTTTTCGACTAGCCGTTCATTCACTCACACAGATGGTGATGGCTTACCTGTTCCTTCAAGAGTTGCATCTGTGGAAGAGGTTTTAGCACTAGCAGAGGTTTGTGAGAAGTATCCCGGAACAACACTTGAATGGGTAGCAGATGGGTGTCTTAATGGCTTTTCGGATGAAGAGGTAGACCTTATGACCCAGATGTCGCTGCGAGCTAGACGTCCTCTAAATTGGAATGTTCTGACTGTCGACTCTGCTCGTCCGGATGACTATAGAAATCAAATAAGTGCATGTGAACGCGTAGCCGAAAAAGGCGGCAGAGCAATGGCGCTCACTATGCCGATTCTGGTTGGGATGACTATGCATTTTCATTCATACTGTGCTCTTTACAAACTCCCTGGTTGGGAAGAGATAATGACCTTGCCAGAAGGTGAGAAAAAACAGAAACTAGCTGATTCTTCCGTAAGGAAACTACTTGAAGAAAAGGCGGCTTCCCCAGAAGCAGGAGTTTTCTCAAGACTTACCGGTTGGGGCAAATATCGTATAGGGGAAACTTTTTCTGACGAAAATAAAGGACTTGACGGAAAACTGGTTTCTGACATCGCTAGAGAGCGCGGGCAGCGTGACTTTTATACTCTTCTCGACATAGTTTTGGCCGACGATCTCAAAACAGTTCTTTGGCCCGGGCCTACTGATGATGATCCTGCTAGTTGGCTGATGCGACAAACTATTTGGGATCATGAAGAGGTAATGATCGGTGGTTCGGACGCTGGAGCTCATCTAGATCGAATGGCTGGTGCTTCTTATCCAACAGAATGGATCCGCGACTGCCTTAGTGGAAGAAAGCTCACAACCATTGAAAAAGCTATCGAGCATATGACTGATGTTCCGGCTAAATTTTTTGGTTTAGTTAACAGGGGTCGAATCGAAAAAGGTTTTTGTGCTGATTTAGTCATATTCGATCCTGACCAAATCAATTCACAAGAACTAAGAGTATTAAACGATCTACCTGGGGAAAGCCCTCGTCTTTATGGGGGGGCTGAAGGAATCGACAAAGTTTTCGTAAACGGGATTCTTACCATTAATGATGGGAAACCTACAGAATCTTTATCAGGTATTGTCTTACGCTCAGGAACTCACACCGTCACAAACCCGATTCCAGCTGACTGCTAAATGACTCCATTATCTGAAAGTATGGCAGCTCTCCCAAAACTTTGGAATGTCTATCAGAATGTCTGACTCACCAAGGCCAAAAATTAGGCATATGCCTGGTCTTGATGGAGCCCGTGGTCTATGGGTGATTCTGGGACCTCTTCTTTATCATGCTCGACCTGAGAATGTGCCAGGTGGTCCTTCAATCGTTCCAGGGGGCATTCTTTCTCTTGACTTGTTTTTTGTACTATCAAGTTTTCTTATCGTGACTATTGCTCTAAAAGAGTGGGATCAGGCAGGGAAAATAGATCTTAAAGGTTACGCAGGAAGAAGAGCTAGAAGATTGCTTCCTGCTTTGCTTGTAGCACTCGTAGGCCTAACTGCTTATTTGATTTTTTTCGGACATACAGATCAAGTAAGTCGTTGGACCGGAGCGATCGTTTCTGCACTAACGTACAGTGCGAACTGGCATGAAATAGCTGCAGATATTTCTTACTTCGAACACTACAGAACCCCTTCTCCGCTAAAACACATCTGGTCGTTTTCGATTGAAGAGCAGTTCTATATTTTTGCTCCTCTTTTCATAATCGTTGGTTTAGGGATTCTCAAAAAAAGTGAAAAGCTGCTCTTATGGTTTGCTATCGCCGGAGCTATAGCTTCTGCTTATTGGATGGCGTTGCTCCACGAGCCTGGGACAGACCCATCTCGCGTTTATTTCGGTACAGACACTAGAGCGCAAGCTCTTTTCGTTGGAATCATCTTGGCTTTATTGGCAAGACAGGTGGGACCACCAAAATCCGAAAGAGCCACGAAACTAATCGCCCTGCTCGCATATCCAGCTACCGCATTTCACCTTTGGGCGGTGCTTTTTGTTTCTCAAGAGAATGAGTGGATGTTCGAGCGCGGAGGATTCCTTCTGATTGCTGTTATGAGTGCTCTAATCATTTATGGTTTGACAGTTTCAGCTCATTGGAGCCCTTTGCATCGCTTCATGGAATCTACGCCACTCAGGTATCTGGGGCGAATAAGTTACGGCCTCTACCTCTATCACTGGCCTGTTTATATGCTTTTAACAGGGAACAGACTTTCCCGCTTGCTTCCAGGAGTAGATGAAATTGAGGGAGTTCCTCTTCTTTTATGCCACTTGTTGATCACAGGATTTTTAGCTTCCCTAAGCTTTCACCTAATAGAAAGCCCTTTCCAAAAACGTCGTTTTCCTTTAACGAAAAAACCCGTCACAGCTCTGTCTGGGACAGTCGCTGCTTCTATAGGAATTGCAGCTATCTTGTTTGGCCTTCTTTGGGTCAATACGCGCCCAGCTGATGCAAGTGAAGACTTCTCGGCTGCAGGCGGTATATGTATAAAACAAGGATTAATACCACCGCCAAGTGATGAAAGAACAAGAATTCTTGTTGTTGGCGACTCGGTATCTGTACAAATTGCCGAAGCTCTTTGTGGTTGGGGGCTAGAAAACCCGGGTGAAATCGTTGTCATGAACGAAGCTCATCTTGGATGCGTTGTAGGCCGCTACGGACAGAAACGCATTCCTGAAGGAATAGAAGGCCCTGTAGGAGATCTGTGTTCCGCTTGGAATGACCCAGTACCTTCACATGAAATGCTAAATAGTGAGGTGGTTTCATGGCCTACCGCAGTTGAGGTTTTTCAGCCTGATGTAGTAATTGGCCACATTACGCCTTGGGATGTGACCGATCGACTAATTCCATCTTTGGGCGAAAAATGGGTTTGGGTTGGAACCGATGCATACGATGATTACATAGCTTCGGAATATCGAATTGGTAGTGAAACTCTCGGATCAACAGGCGCTCACGTTTACTGGCTGGAAGGAGCCCACTTACGTCGAGAAATAAAACCTCAGAATCACCCTGATCGTATCGACGCTCTAAATCACTTGGTAACAGAAGCGGTTTCAGATCTTGATTACGTAACCATTGCCCCGTATAAGGAATTTATTGGCGAAGTCGGCAGCAGTAGAGAAAAACAAATACGAGATGATGGCGTTCACCTAACAGAACAAGGACTTTTAGAAGTAGCTGAATGGATTGTCAACGAAATAATCTCATCTGATACTGAGTGAACCTCTCCACTAGCTTTTTTTCGACCACCAACTATTCAAACGTTGTTTCAGTTCTTCTTTCTCGAGATCTCCCTCTTCGCGCTTTAACTCCAAGAGAAACTTCAGAGCTTGACCTACTTCTCTTCCCGGCGCTAAGCCTAAATGCTCCATTATCTCATCACCGTCTAAACCCGGGCGTTCTGACTTGACTCTCTCTTCTTCGGCCAGGTCTTTGATTCGTATTTCCAAATCATCCATTGCTGCTTGAATACCTTCTTCTTTGACACGATTTCGCGTGGTGCAATCACAACGGATTAAATGATTTAACTTCCCTAATAGGGGACCTGCATCTCTTGCATATCTACGCACAGCTGAATCTGACCATCCATCTGCGTAGCCTTTAAACCTTCCAGAGAGTCTCACGAGTTCACTTACCTGTTGAACTATCTCTTCTGGAAAATCAAGAGCTTTAAGTCTTTTGCGAGCAATCCGTGCTCCTACTTCTTCATGATGTCTGAAAGTAACTCCCCCATGCGAAAAAGATCTCGTGTCGGGTTTTCCAATGTCATGGAAAAGAGCTGCCAAGCGGATAACTATGTCAGGTTTTGTTTTATTGACCACAGCGATCGTATGCGCCAGAACATCTTTGTGTTTATGTATGGGGTCCTGCTCCATTTCCAACCTCGACAACTCTGGAATAATGTCGTCCATTTCACCTGATTCAACAGATGACCACAAACCTTCAGCACAATCTTCCTCAAGAAGGATTTCAGATAGTCGGTCCATAATAGAATTTTAGAAAAAAAATTTGAATAAGAATAGCCGTTAGGAAAATTTTGGCTGATTCTCTATTTTAATTCCCAACATTCGCGCCGCATTGCCTCTAACAATCTTCCAAACAACATCTTGAGGCAAGTGCCCCATCATCTCTTCAGCAACTTCCTTGGTGTCGGGCCAAGTGGTATCAGTATGCGGGTAATCGGTTTCAAATGTGATGTTGTCGACTCCTACTTCATTTAATGAATTAAGACCGTGCTTATCTCGGAAGAAACAACCAAATACCTGACGGTAATAATAGGTTGAGGGCGGCTCTGGCACGATGTCAGCGACACCTCCCCAAGCCCTATGCTCTCTCCATACATCGTCCACTCGTTCTAAAATATAAGGAAGCCATCCGATCTGACCTTCGCTGTATGCCAGAGTCAATGTTGGAAAACGTACAAGAACGCCTGAAAACAAAAAATCGCTTAGCGAAGCTATTGCATTATTAAAACTCAAAGATGCTGCAACCGCCGGAGGAGCATCGGGAGAAGCAGCGGGCATTTTTGAGGACGAACCAATATGCATACAAACAACTGTCTCGGTATCTTGGCATGCTTGAAAAAAAGGATCCCAATATCCTGTGTGTATAGATGGCAGACCTAAATTTGGAGGTATTTCTGAAAAACAAACTGCTCTACATCCACGTTCAGCATTTCTTCTAACTTCTGCAGCGGCTAAGTCAGCATCCCAAAGAGGAATAATTATCAAAGGCAGAAGTGCACCGTTGGAGTCGCCACACCATTCTTCAACCATAAAATCGTTGTATGCCTTCACACAAGCCAAAGCAAGTTCACGATCTTCTGCCTCTGCAAAAGTTTGACCGCAGAAACGCGGCATAGTCGGAAAAGAGAGTGATGCTTCAACATGGTTTGAAATCATGTCTTGAACACGAGCTTTGGGTTCATAGCAACCAGGTCGCATTTCGTCATAAGTAATAGGCGACATCGTCATTTCTTCACGCGTAAAACCGACTGCGGCTACATGTCTCTTATTTGGATACACAAGACCTTCATAGAACCAAATATCACACCAAGGGGCATCTGGAGCATCTAACTCGTACTCGTACATTTTAGATCCACCGACCCAAAGCATTTCACCTAAGCGACGGCGTTCAACTCTAGGTCCTTTTTCCTTAAATTTATTCGGAAGCCACGTTTGCCAGAGATGTGGTGGCTCAACAAGGTGATCATCGACGCTGATGATCATTGGAATCTCCGTTTTGGAAGCTTTACTTTCCTTTTCAGTTATGGCCATTTAGTCCTCCGGAGTTAGAAAATCTATTTCTACGCCTGAATCAGATTCTAGACCTTTGTTACCCAACTCGCATCTAAGACAATTTCTAGGCAATATGTATTAGCTAAGAAAGGAAAAAAATGAAGGTTGGAATTGCATTCGCAAATATCTTAAATTTCGGTACCCCAGAGGGAAGTATTCAGTTTGCCCAAGCTGCAGAAAAAGCGGGAGTTGAGTCTCTTTGGACTGTTGAACATGTCATCTACCCTTCCAATTACGAGTCGAAATACCCATATGATGCCAGCGGCCAAATGATGATGGCACCTGATACAGATCTAACGGATCCTCTTATATGGCTTACATGGCTAGCTGCTAATACGTCTTCCATAAGGCTCGGCACTGGAATTCTTATTCTTCCCGAACGAAACCCTTTAGTGTTAGCAAAACAACTAGGAACTTTAGATTCTCTTAGTGGTGGCAGGGTTGAACTTGGGATTGGAGTCGGCTGGCTTAAAGAAGAATTTGATGCTCTGGGAATCCCTTGGGAGCGCAGAGGTGCAAGAACTGATGAGTATGTTGCGGTAATGCGAAAACTCTGGAGCGGAAATGAAGTCTCGTTTGATGGTGAATTTGTTTCATTCGAAAACATTTCTTCTAATCCAAAACCTTTAAACGGTTCTGTACCTATAACAATCGGTGGTCATAGCGATGCTGCCGCAAAGCGCGCTGGACGAATAGGTAATGGCTTTTTTCCAGGAAAAGGCGATTTGAAACACATGCTAGGCCTAATGAATGAATCTGCCGAAAAAAATGGGCGTGATCCTAAAGAGATAGAAGTCATCTGGGGTGACAATGAGATAATGGGTGCTGATCCGATTGGAGCTGCAGAAAAACTGAAATCTGAGGGAGTAACCAGAGTTATTGTCCCGTCAGTTATGTTTTTGAATAACACAGAAGAACAATTAGCAGAATTTGGTGAACGTGTAGTCTCAAAAATTTCAGGTATCTGAATTCGGATAGTTGAACATTCCTTTAACTTTTAGACTTCTTAGAAGAGAACTAAAAGGTGAAAGTCAGGAAATAATCTGATGACAAGTTGGAGAAGTAATTCAGGGATGCGGTCAGGTGTGCCAATAACTCCTCTTGGATCAGGCAGACAGTCTTTTGGGAAACCCGGAAATGGATTCCCTTCATCATTTTTTACTAAACGAAATCTACTGATTGCTCTAATACTCTTTTCTTTTCTGATAATTGTCGCTATAGGGCAAAGCAGCGATTCGGAAAAAATAGATGAGGAACAAGGGCTTACAGCGTCAGTTCAGGAAGCAATGGTTAGATCCGGATTGCCAAGTGTGGAAATACAAATAATCAATTCAACAGCCGTACTCGAAGGAATAGTAGCGACCCAGGAATTGAAAGAAGCAGCCACGCGAGTAGCACAGGCGCAGGCTGGCGTTATAAGCGTTGAAAACATGTTGGAAGTACCCGTAATTGTTGATCAAGTGACCACCACTACTACTCCAAACCTACCGGCCAGCCAGACAGATCTCCTTCTGCAAACACGACTAAGTGCCGCTGGGGCCTCTTCTGGTATTCAATTCGAATCAGGGGGTGATGTTTTAACTCTTGAATCAATACCGACTCTGGAAAGACTCGCTTATTTCTTATCCAATGAAAAAGAAATAAGAGTTCAAATACTGGGGCACACAGACAGTGACGAAAAATGTCCAGGTGATAATCTGATACTTTCTCAAAGACGTGCGGAAGCCGTTAGAGCGCAATTACTTGCCCGCGGAATCGAAGCCGAAAGACTGACCTCTACTGGAATGGGTCATACGGATCCGATCGCTGACAATCTGAGCAAAGCTGGCAAGGCTGCAAATAGGAGAATCGAATTCCTTCTAATAACAGAAGATCAAAATGGAATCCCTCCACCTCCACGACCTGAAACAGTTGATGGGTGTTAATCCGCGAATTTTCTTATCTGATAAAGGGTTTTCCACTATCCCCGAAGTACCGAAGATTGTTTTGTAAAATGATTGTAAGGCATGTCGTCTAAACACCTACGAATTTGAGATTTATTCGCGCGTGTTTACTGAGCACTCAAAGGTGAGGAGCTTAAATGACTGAAAAAGGACTTTGTGTGCGATGCAGGCAAATAGTTTCTCTTAGGCTTACCAGTCTTGTTTGTGACAGGGCAGGAGCTTCGGCTCAACCAACTGGAATTTGTTCTGAATGCGTAGAACAAAATGAACTAAACGAAAAGAAAAGCATAAGTAATTAATCTTGACGCTTGTCACAAAATGACCGATTACCTTTTTAAGTCGGCAAAATATTGATGTGGGGACTTTTGAAATTAAAAATAATAAATCATCTAAGATCAAAAACTCTGAATCCTCCGGTTGGAAAGCTCGTCTGACTGAAACCACAGTGGGTCTTTTTAGCCATGCGCCAGACCCATTGGAAGAAACTTTCCAATACCCAGATGATCCCGGACTTTTTGGACCCGAGTCAATCACTTGGAAAATAATGGGCGATGTTTCTTCTTTTATAGGTGGAATAAGAGCGCTTCTAATCCAAGCAGCCCATCCTGAGGTAGCTGCTGGAGTTGCAAATCACTCAACCTACCGAGATGATCCCCTAGGAAGACTCTCTAGAACTGCTTCTTATGTAACAGCTACTGCGTTTGGCGCAATGCCTGAAGTTGAAAAATCAATCAAAATGGTATCTTCAGCTCACCGTCCAGTTGTTGGCACTTCAAGCCGTGGAGAGAAATACTCAGCTGGAAACCCAGAGATGGCTGCTTGGGTTCACAATGCTTTAATTGATTCATTTTTAGTCTCTTATCAGAACTTCGGCCCGTTTCTTCTTAAGAATGAAGAGGCAGATTCTTACGTTTACGAACAGACTAATTTAGGAAACCTAATGAAAGCCTCTCCCCTGCCTGAGAATGCAGCATCTTTGAGCTGTTGGTTATCTGAAAACCCAAAAGTGGGATCATCCAAAGAAGGCGCTGAAGCAGTTTCTTTTCTTAAAAAACCTCCGTTACCTTTTTTTACTCGCATCGCCTACAAAATTCTTTTCAATGCAGCTGTCGTTACTATGCCTATAGAACTTCGTGAGGCCATAGGAGTCAACCCGAAAAAAGGTTCGAAAACAGCGGGTAACTTCCTTACAAAAGTCCTACGATACGCTCTCGGTTCCTCACCAGCTTGGGCTGCTGCTCTGGACAGAAGCGGCACCAAACGCCCAAACGGAATACGTTTCAGAAATACGTCAGGTGTAACTCGATAATAAATTAGCGAATCGTCTTCTTTGAACGTATAGTTTGCGAATGCCAGATGCAATTGTTATAGGTGCGGGAGTAATGGGATCTTCAATCGCTTATGAACTCCAAAAATCAGGTCTGGAAACTCTAGTTGTAGATAAGGGTGACGCTGTCGGAGGAGGTTCCACAAGCGCCTCTTCAGCCGTAATTCGGTTCAATTATTCAACTCATGCTGGTGTAACTGCTGCGTGGGAGTCCAGACAAAGATGGCTGGCATGGGCAGAGCATTTAGGTTTAGACGAAAACCATCATGAACCTTTGGCTAAATTTCATAAAACCGGAATGCTCTTTCTGGAACCACCTGATTTCCCACGTTCAATCTTTCTTGACCTGCTGGACGAATTTAATATTCCGTATGAGTCCTATGACAGTGAAGAATTGACGAAAAAATTTCCCTCTCTGAACCTCGGTAGATTTTGGCCACCGAAGCTGCCAGATGATGAAAACTTCTTCAATGAACCAGAGAACAGTCTGAATGGTTGGATCACCCCTGATGCTGGTTTCATTGATGATCCCCAACTTGCGGCGGTGAATCTCATGGATGCTGCAAAAAGAAACGGTGCTACTCTCCGTCTTCACACTCAGGTAAAAGAAATCATCAAACAAGATGGAAGGGTGTCAGGTGTTGCCCTGAAAGATGGAACGACAATAGATGCTCCGATAGTTGTAAATGCCGCCGGACCATGGAGTTCAGCACTCAACCGAATTGCTGGCGTGGAATCTGAAATGGCTATTACTACAAGTCCCATGAGGCAAGAAGTTCATGCAGCTGAAGCGCCAAATGATTTTAATTTTGATTCCGGCGCTCCTCTGCTAACAGATCTTGATCTCGGGTATTATGCGGTTCCAAAAATGGGCGGCACTTTTTATGTTGGAGGTGTTGAACCAGACTGTGATCCCTTGGAATGGGTTGATGATCCAGATGAAGCGTCTCTTAACCCGACTGTTTCAAGATTTGAAGCTCAGGTTTGGCGACTAGCTAGAAGAGTTCCGGAACTTGGAATTCCAACTCGCCCGCTGGGAATTGCTGGTGTCTACGATGTAACACCAGACTGGGTTCCTGTTTACGACCGGACTTCACTCCAAGGGTTTTATGTAGCCATTGGGACTTCCGGTAACCAATTCAAAAACGCTCCACTCGTTGGAGAAATTATGCGAGAAATCATTTCTGCGAGCGAAAACGGTCATGACCATGACGTAAATCCCTTAAAAATAGAATGTTCATATACAGGTTTAACCCTCGATTTAAGCGCTTTTTCCCGCAATCGTGAAGAATTCTCAACAACTGGCTCGGTTTTAGGGTAAAAAATCAATATTTAGCCGTTTTTTCATTATTTTTTTGTCGCATATTTGTAACAATGCCGGCATTGACGGTTTCAGGTAATTTCCTTTACACTCATGAATCTGTGAATACATATATGTATTCAGATATTTGTAAACAAATGGAGGGGATTCCTTTATGGAAACGCTTATTAGGCGTCGAGGCTGGCGGATTTTGTCTGCTGTTTTGGCGCTTGGATTGATTGCCGGGGCCTGCGGGTCTGACGGTGATGATAGTAGTTCTTCCAGCAGTTCTTCTGCTGCAACTGCTACTACTGCTGCACCAGCTGCTACTACTGCAGCTCCTGCTGCACCTGCGTCTTCTGGTTCGTCACTTGGTGATGGATCTTTGGGCACAGTTGAGGTAGATGCTGGTGAGGACATCCAGATCCGTTCGTTGCATGCCATTTCTGGCGATGTTGCGTTCTTGGGTGTACCTATGTCTCGTGCTGTTGATATGGCTGTTGCTGATTATGGCGACATTCATGGTCACAGTGTGAATGTTGGTACATGGTTGGATGATCTTTGTTTTTCTGATGGTGGCCA
>Ga0163179_10002125_pt1 | contig 13885 bp, 11 predicted proteins | sample AtlANTMetagenome_FD_109643 | JGI IMG/M metagenome (GOLD analysis project Ga0163179, IMG submission 109643) | Marine eukaryotic phytoplankton communities from the Atlantic Ocean - Atlantic ANT 2 Metagenome | ecosystem: Environmental > Aquatic > Marine > Oceanic | place: North Atlantic Ocean...
CAAAAACGAGCTCGGCAACTAGTAATGTTTTCCATTTAGTCGTAAATTGTTGATAATCTTTTGCTCGAGAGATTTTATCGTACTTATTTCTCATACTTTTATCTACCAACTGCGATAATGCCACTGTCTTGGAATGCGCCTAATTTAATGTGATAGATATAAACGCCTATGTCGACAGTACTTCCGCTTAGGTCCTTACCGTCCCATTCTATGCTGATAGCTTCGGTATCAACAATCGAATGATCAATCAATGTTCGAATAAGTTTGTTTCTGATATCAAAAATTTCAACTACTAGTTTTGCTGATTGACGACGATTATCATAAGGATTACTATTTGAAGCGTCTAGCATTAATCGAGTTGTATCTGCAATACCGTCTCCGTCAGGCGAAAAAGGATTAAAACTCCAGGCAAACCCAAGATCAAAATTGACCGCTTCAAAAATAGCAAATGTTGCAATGTAGTTTAGTTGAATTCGAACAGTTTGAGCGATAGGATCTACAATACCCCCTACTATTTGCCACTCTTTCGATGAAGCCTCCCAAGTAAATAATCGTAAATTTTCAGCTCGCGTGATATTGGCCAAAATGAGATCGTTTGAGTCGTAGCTTAGTTCTAGTTGAGCTGGTCGATGCAGTATTAAGTGTTCTTCACTTGAAAAAGTCGTAATAGGAGCATCAGAAGGATCAAAAAATTCTATTTCATCAATTTGCACATTATTTACTTGCTGACTTTCAGTCACTTCGATTCGTACAAATTGTGCTTGTGGTCGGGTTGGAAAATCTATGATGGTTTTCCTTTTATCAAAATTGTCAAAAGTCATCAGTCGAGCGAATTTAATATTGTCGTCAGAAAGATGAATAGAGCAACTTTTTGGTCCAAAAGATTTTCCATCGACGATACTAGAATAAACAATCAATTTACCGACAGGCTGTTTTTGAGCTAAGTCGATGGTCAAAGAAATTGGTAATGGTGTCAAGCGAGACATCCAGGTTGAAGGAGAGACCCGAACACCATCGACTGCTAAGCTCGCAGGTTGATAAGGTAGCTGACTGGTCGCAACCGCAATCAGTGGTTGTTGTCGTAGCGCTTCAAAGCGGTAAGCTATAACAGGGGCAGTCTCCTCTACGATTCGAGGATTATTTAAATAAGTCAGCCGAGAGATCTCTGCTACTGGTATGGGGGAAAATTGCAATTTTTTAACTCTTGGCCCCAAGGCTTCTGAAGAAAAATGGATTTCAGCTTTAGCACCATCGCTCAAAGTAAAATGACCATCCAAACTGGCTGACGGGTTTAATTCGGCTAGGTAATAAAGTTGTACCATCTCCTCTCGAGAAGCCGTCGGTTCTGACTCGAAAGGAACTCCATATTTTTTTTTGACTATATCATTTGCCTGCCGTACAGAAACGGTAATTCGATTTTCTCCATTCCTAAGCATCAGATTTAAGTTCAAAATAGCACTAGAGGTCCGTTGTTTATCCACTATAGAAATACCTTGAGAGCTAGTATTCAAAAGTACTGATAATCTTTTTAGGTTAGCTTGGACTATTTGATCCTGATCATTTAGTAGTTCGAAGGATCGGATGGCTATCCGATCCTTTTGCCAACCTTCTACCATCTCCAACCGAATATATCGAGTCATTACTTGGCTTGGTAAATCAACTAAAACTCGACGTAAATCAGGTTCCAGTGTGGCTGGTGCGAAGAGTACTAATGGTGACGAATAGGCTTGCCCATCTTCGGAGAAAGAAACTGAAACTGTTCTCGGTCCTAAGGAATCATGTGATTGTATTACTGGTTGTATTAACAAACTCTTTATTTTTAGAGGTTGACTGAGATCAACTTCAATAGCCTGAATTGAATGATTGACCTGTTCTAGTGATTGGATGCCTGATGGTGTATTAACAGAGACAATAAGTAAAGATGGTTCGGTGGAAAAGATTTCAGCTTGGAGGTGCAAAACCTGATTATTAGTAACGAAGTTAGAGCCAGGCTGCAGAATTGTTACTGCTAGATCGGCACTGAGTGACAATTGAAAAAAAAAACAAACTAATCTAATTCTTACTTGTTGGCACATCGTTTTGTCTAACGCATTCATACGATGCGATTAAGTTTCGGCCAGTGTAACACAACCATTTTACTCCTCACAATCTAATTGACTATTTTTAGTCAACGCCTATTCACAAATGTTTTCAAAAACCTATGTATCAAAAGATTTACGCTCATACCGTAAACAAAAAGTCGACTGTCGAGTTGATCTATAAACTAGCTAATTCGTAAAATTGTGGATATACAAGGTGATTTGTAGATATAATGTTGACTATAAATAAGAATAGAGTCACGATCCTGTCTCTTTGTCTCAGTTGCTTACCATTCGTCATGGTTGGTGAGGAAAGACTCAATCAAAAAAGGTACTCATATGACAACTGCTGAAATCAAAGCTTGGGCGACCGAATATATAATGAATACTTACGGGGATCGGCAGCTTGCTTTGGTCAAAGGCGAAGGTGCTTATGTGTGGTCGGCTGATGGTAAGAAATACCTTGACTTTCTGAGTGGAATTGCGGTTAACGGTCTCGGGCATTGCCATCCGAAAGTCGTCTCTGCTATTCAGAATCAGGCCGAAAAACTACTGCACGTATCTAACCTTTACTATATCGAACCCCAAGCTCAATTAGCAAAACTGTTGGTCGAAAATGGCGATCTAGATCAATGTTTCTTTTGTAATAGTGGTGCTGAAGCTAACGAAGCTGCAATTAAAATTGCGCGTAAATTTGTCAAAGACTCAGGACGCCCAAAAGCGAACGAAATTATTACAATGAATCAATCTTTTCACGGCCGAACTATGGCAACTATTAGTGCCACCGCACAACCCAAATATCATAAAGGTTTTGAGCCAATGTTGCCTGGTTTCGTATACGTTCCTTACGACGATCTGGATGCCGTTGAGTCGGCTATCAATGAAAACACTTGTGCAATTTTAGTTGAGCCGATTCAATCCGAAGGCGGTGTTAATGTCCCCAGCTCTGGCTATTTGTCTGGCCTGCGTGATCTGTGCGATAGAAATGAGCTAGTTTTGATTTTTGACGAAGTCCAAACTTCACCTGCTCGGTTAGGAACATTTTTTGGTTACCAAAGCTGGGGGATTACGCCTGACGTAATTACTATGGCTAAATCCTTGGGTGGTGGAGCACCTATCGGTGCCATGATGGCAACCAGATCCGTAGCAGAAAGCTTTGTTCCGGGAACGCATGCTGCAACATTTGGTGGGAATCCATTGGTGACAGCTGCAGCAACTGCTACTCTAGAGACAATTTTGGAAGAAGACATCTGCCAAAATGCCACGGAAATGGGCGATTACATGGTAAACAAATTTTCTACGTTGAAAGGTCGTCATCCATTGACCGATATTCGCGGTCGTGGCTTATTAAGAGGTTTAGTTTTTTCGGTTGACGCTAAACCGTTGGCTGCTAAATGTGCCGATAATGGTCTCATCACCATTTGTACAAATGACCATGTTTTGCGTTTTTTACCTCCACTTAACATTGGTAAGCAGCAAATTGACGAAGCCTATCAATTATTGGAGCAGTCTTTAGCTGATGTCGGTCTCTAAAACTTTCTTAATTCTATCCTACTATCTTTTATTCGCCCTTGTAATGGTTAGTGGGTGTAACCTATCAACCGTCGGTACTACTCCGCTGTTCAAACTTCTGTTCTCTTCGTCTGCTGAAATCGATAAGATGCTAGTTAACTACGCTCATCCTGATAGCGGTTCAGTTATGACCGTTTCTAAAGACAATGAGACACATCGGGCATCTACATTATTCAACGGTGTGACTGATTCTAACTTATGGGACCAAGGTGAAGGTTGGAAAGTTGATTTTAGTGGTCGTTATAACTATGGCCAATACACTGGGTACGGAGAAAGAGCTTGGGTAGCAGGTCAGGCTATGAGGGAACAAAGCCGATTAGATATGATGCAGGGAAGACGAAGCGATCAAGAAGATTCCCGGATAAATCCTAAGCAATTTGAGAATAATGACTACAAAACTCGGGGGCTTTCGGGGATCGATACTTATGGTGGAGATACCGCTTCAGCGATGGCTTGGTTAGTCTTTGAAATTCCAGAGAAACGACTGATTAATCGGGTAATTGTTCACACGATTGATTCCATCAAGTACCCAGCCAAAAAGTATGGGGTTAGTGACTTCATTGTCCAGTATTGGACATTACAAGCTAAAGGATGGCAAAACGTCGACCGAATGGGCAAGAAAGTAGGGGATCAACACGATAGCATTCGTAATAACACAAGAGGTAAGATCACAGTTCGATTTCGGCCAATTGAAACTACGAAAATCAGAATTGTGATTCGCTTGACAAATGACAGTAAGCGAAGGAAGCAAGGAATGGCTAGAAGTGAGTTTTTGACCGGTACGGTTCGTTTGATTGAAGTGGAAATTTACGGTTTAGAGAAGAAACCACCGGCTTAAATTCTTTCTCCAAGTTAGGCTTGTTACTTTCTGTGGAACAATATGAATTTGTCCCTATCTTTTTCTTTTTTATCCAGTTATTATCTTGTTTTTTTGAGCCTGTTCCCATCTGTTTTGTTGATGGTTGGATGTTTAACTAAACAATCTACTGATCTGGGTGAATTCTCTGGAAACCCGATTGATCAGAGTCGGTTAGTCAATTCAGTTTTATCCGAATTACAGTATCGATACGATCTAACTAATACCCTTCGTATGCAGATGAAGGTATCGATTGAGGAGAAGGGTAAAAAAGAGGAAGTTAGGGAAACTCTGTGGTATAAGCGCTCTAGAACTGGTCAAGACCAACTTCATATTCAAGCAATGGGATTTTATAATCAGCCTCGAGCAGTTATGCTGGCTAATGATACAGAGTTTTTGCTTTACTTAGTGAATGAACAGGAATCAATTCGAGCACCTCTTGAAGATGCGGTCCTACAAGATATTTTTGGGATTGACTTGCGAATTTCGGACGTCAAGTCGTCTATTTTTGCAAATCCTTTCTTAGATCGATCAACTCGTGGCGACTTCTATATTCAGCCTTTTATTCTGAGTGATGATCACCTGCGTCTTTCTTGTAAAACTTCTAGCCAAAAGTTGGTTGAAGAAATAATGATCCTAAATTACACAGATGCGCCGATTGTTCGCTCATGGAAAATTTTCGACCCTAGAGGTGAACTAGTACAAGAAACCCACTTTTCAGACTACCGAGAAGTCGATGGCATTTTACGACCTTATCGCTTATCAATTAAGCGTCCTAAAGAGGAAACAAAGGTTGAAATTACGACCATCAAGCCCGAAATTGGAGGTGAGATTAACGACCAAAAGTTTGACTTTGAAAGGTTTCCCAAATGAGAGTCGTCAAACGTTAGCATACTTAAGCGTAGGCAAAATACTGGACAATAAACCAAAAAAGATTCCTGAAAAGACTATCAAGAAAGTTTGACGCATAGAAATAAAAGACAGGATTTCGAGTTGGTAGTTGAAAGATTGAAAGATTAGAAATGAAAGACATACCCCCATTAGACTGCCGAATCCACCTAAGAATCCACCTTGGATAACCAAAGGTATACCAATATACCAAGAGCTAGCCCCTACTAAACGTAAAATTTCAATTTCCTCCCGCCGAAAATAAACGGTCAGTACAATCGAGAACGCTATGATAACGATCGAGGCAAAACTCATGATAATCCCAAGGCCCAAAATCCCAACCTCAGCTTGATTTACAAAGGATGAGGTTAGTGTTTCGTAACTAACTTCTTCAATTTGTTTCGACATCTGACGAATCTGATTAGCAGTGATTTCTAGATCCTGCAATCTCAGGTATTGTTCTTGGACTTGAATTTCAATTGAGGCTGGCAGTGGATTGACAACTTCAAGGCCCTGAATAATATTACTGAACTCACCAAATATTTGGTTGCTGCGTTCCAAGGCTTGTATTTTGGAAATGTAAACCACTTTCTTCACTGATCTTAGCCCAGAAATATTCTCTATGAGGCGTTCTTGCTCGCTTGAACTAATTGTATCCGAGAGAAAGACAATAATCGCTGTTGATGACTTGATTGCATCTACGTCTCTCCGGATAGTATTATGTAAAAGTGTTAATGCGGCAACAATCACTGTGGTCAGTGTAATGATGATCACACTCAAAATACTGACCACACCACCATGTCTAATATTTGAAATTGTCTCTTCTAATATGTAGGCCATTGCTAAGCAACTAAAATTCAATCGATCGACCTTCCTGAATCCGAATAACTCTTTTGCCAAGTTTTCGAATTAGGGCTACATCATGGGTGGCAACTAGAATAGTTGTTCCCCTAAAGTTGAAATTTTCGAATAAATGCATGATTTCTAACGATAATTTAGGGTCTAAGTTACCGGTTGGCTCATCAGCCAATAGAATCGTTGGACTATTAGCCATAGCTCTAGCAATAGCAACTCGCTGTTGTTCTCCACCTGATATTTCTTCTGGGTAAGCGTCTCTCCGATGAACTAAACTCATCTGTTGCAAAAGCTGATTAACATTATGGTGGACTTCAGTCGGTTTTATTCCTGTAACCTTCATCGCAACTGCAATATTCTGCTGGACAGTTTTATTGGGCAAGAGCTTAAAATCTTGAAAAACCACACCAATCTGACGACGGAAGCCTGGAATCTCGGATTTTGATAAAGTAGAAAGGTTACGTCCAGCCACAACCAATTCACCACTGGTGGGAATTAACCCTCGATATAATAGTCGCAGGATAGTCGTTTTACCTGCGCCACTTTCACCGACGAGAAACACAAACTCCCCTTGCTGGACTTCAAAACTAACATCATTGAGAACCTGGATATCTTCTTTGTAAGACATGTTGACGTTATATGCTTGAATCATAAGCCTGTTAATTAATCACCGGAGGGTACAACTTTTCAACGAGGAGCTGGCACACCTAATTTTTATTCTCCATCGTACTAACTAGCAAAATAAATCAATCAATGAAAGATATTTGAATAATGAGTTAACGTCAGTTGTGAACGGTTCGTTACGCTAGTTCCTGATTTGTTTTTCCAAGAACATATTCTATTTATCAAAGTGTCGTTTCTTAGTCATATTTGCCGATTCCGCAGATTATTTGGGGGGACGTGGCTCTTTACCGTCAGCTCGAATTCGCTCCTCACGTGCAGCAATTAGTTCCAAAGCATCGTCAAAACTGACCTTCATTGGGTCCTTAGCAGTAGGAATGGATGCGTTTATCTGGCCATCAGTCACATAAGGACCAAACCGGCCAGTCCTCACCTCAATTTCTTTTTTAGTTAAGGGACTAACCCCTAATTGAGTAAGCGGCCCTTGAACAGATCGACGTTTTCTTGCTGCGGGTCTAGACAACAAATCAAGAGCTTCCTCTAGAGTACAGGTAAGTAATTGTTCGTGATTCTCGAGCGATCGAGACTCACTTTTTCCGTCTTTCTTTTGGTAAGAAACATAGGGACCATAAGGGCCATCTTGAATAGTAATATCCGTATTCAGCTCAGGGTGTACACCTAAAATTCTAGGGAAGGACAGCAGTAACTCAGCCTGAGTCAAGTTGAGTTGCTCGGGTTGCATATCAGGCCATAGACTTGCCATCTTTGGTTTTTTCTTTTTTCTACCCTTTGCTTCCGAATCAATTTCTCCCAATTGTACATATGGGCCATAACGACCGCTTTTCAGAAAAATAGTTTCACCTGTTTCAGAATGTTCTCCTAATTCTCGATTAGACCGCTCAGCTTCACTAATCAAATGCTCCGCTACTGAAGGATTTAATTCATCTAAGATAATTTCATCATCGATATAAGCCCGGCGCTCCGTCTCTCCTACCTGAATGTAAGGTCCAAAACGACCAACGCGGGCTACTACGAGTTCCCCTTCTAATTCTCCAATATCAAAAGTCGAAATGGCACGAGCATCAATATGTTCTGCACTCACCGATAATTTTTCTTTTAGGCCAAGTTGCTCAATGTTTAAATTCACCTTCTCATGCTGTTCAACTTCTGGTTTCTGGCCAAAATAAAATCGGTGCAACCAAGGTTTTGCATCTTGCTTCCCACTTGAGATTTGGTCTAAGACGTTCTCCATCTGAGCAGTGAACTCGTAGTCAACTAGTCGGGAAAAATGCTTTTCTAATAATTGGTTAACTGCAAAAGCAGTTAGGGTAGGCACCAAGGCACCACTTTTTTTCCAAGCATAACCACGATCCTGAATGGTCTGTATTATGTTTGCGTATGTTGAAGGTCGACCAATTCCTCTCTCTTCCAATACTTTTACTAGACTGGACTCAGTATACCTAGCCGGTGGTTTAGTTTGATGCTGATTTGCGAGTAGCTCATCGGCTGACAACTGTTCACCAATTTCCAGGGAGGGTAAAAGACGATCTCTTTCCCCAGTGTTCAGTGGTTCTTCTATGTCTGAGTCAAATTTTTTGTCCATTGCCCCCTCGTATTCGTAGACACGTAGAAAACCATCAAATTCCATCACTCGACCAGTAGTCGAAAACACTGCTTTTCCCTGAACTCGATTGTTCAATTGGTCGAGTATAGCAGATTTTATAGTAGTCTCAGACAACACACGTGTGCGTTGTCCACTGGCATTTTTCATTTGGGAAGCCAGTGTTCGTTTCCAAATCAGCTCGTAGAGGCGAATTGCATCATCATCCAATTCGGATTTTAGTTGATTAGGGGCGCGAAAGACCGATCCTGTAGGCCGTATGGCTTCATGTGCTTCCTGAGCGCCTTTGACTTTCTGTTTATATTCCCGATGTTGTGAAGGAAGATAATTGCTACCAAATAACTCCTCAATTTGGTTTCGGGCGGCTTGAATAGCCTGCTCAGATAAAACTACCGAGTCGGTTCGCATGTAGGTTATGTAACCATTTTCGTAAAGTCGTTGAGCAACTCGCATCGTTCGGCTAGCCGTAAAGCGAAGTTTACCTCCAGCCTCCTGCTGTAAAGTTGAAGTGATAAAGGGTGCTGACGGCTTCTGTGTAAAAGGTGTTTGGCGCACAGAAACGACGACAAAAGACGACGTTAGGAGTTGTTTTTTAAGCTGATCGGCCGATCCAGAATTGAGATGTAAAATGTTTTCTGAGCTAGTATCCTTTCTGAGGCTGCCTGTGGAGGAGTCAAAATCTTTTGATAGAGCAATTCGACGGTTGTCTAAACGAACCATTATTGAATCAATCTTCTTTGAATGTTCTTTGTCCACTTTCAAGACAGCACGGAGCGAACTAAAGGCTGCACTACGAAATGCAATCCGTTCGAGCTCTCGATTCACAACCAATCGGTTGGCCACTGATTGTACTCGACCAGCACTAAGCTTGGGCTTAATTTTAATCCACAGTAGAGGAGATACTTCATAACCATATAGACGATCTAGAACTCGTCGGGCTTCTTGAGCTTCCACACGACGTTGGTCAATTTGACGAGGGCTTTTCAATGCTTGGGTAATCGCTTGCTCTGTCATCTCATGAAATACCATTCTTCTTACTGGGATTTTTGGTTTCAAGATTTCGGTTAGATGCCAAGCAATGGCTTCTCCTTCTCGGTCTTCGTCAGTTGCCAAATAAAGCTCGCTGGCCGTTTGAACTAACTTTTTCAGTTTCTTGATTTGTTCTTTTTTCCCGGCAGGCACAATATAAAGTGGCTTGAACCCATTTTCAGTGTCGACGCCAATTCTCGCCCAGTCTTTTTTCTTGTACCGAGTCGGAATTTCACTTGCTTTGGAAGGCAAATCTCGAACATGTCCTATTGAGGATTCAACCAAATAATCTTCGCCCAAAAAGCGAGATATCGTTCGTGCTTTGGGCGGTGATTCGACGATAATTAAAATTTTACTCACTGGATTTCCATATGTTTTTTATATTTCGTAGATTAATTCTTACCACTTCTATCTGATCCAATCTAGTAAACTGATCAAAAAAGATTTCATTTGATGACGATGGACAATATGGTCAATCATCCCATGCTCGAGTAGGAATTCAGATTTTTGGAAATTATCAGGTAGGGTTTCTCGAATACTAGCAACGGCTCTGGGGCCTGCAAACCCTATACGAGCATTGGGTTCAGCAATAACTATGTGCCCGAGAGACACAAAACTGGCCGTGGCTCCACCGTAAGTAGGGTCGGTTGCTACCGAAATATAAAATAGCCCTGCTTTCGAATGACGAGTGCAAGCTGCTGCTGTTTTCTGCATCTGCATTAACGCTAGTGTACCTTCCTGCATCCGCATTCCACCACTAACAGCAATCGTAATCAAGGGAAGTTTGTTTTTGGTAGCATATTCGATAGTTCGGGTTAGTTTTTCGCCAGCTACAGCTCCCATTGTTCCACCAATAAAACTAACATCTCCAATGGATAGAGCTACATCGTGCTTGCCAATTTGACCGGTTCCACTTAGTAACTCGTAAGGCCTGCCCGTTTTTTTTGTGTCTCGATCTAATTTTGTTTCGTAGCCTGGAAAGCCAAGTGTATTAACAGAGTAGAGTTCTGTATCGTGCTCTATAAAGGTGCCAGCATCCACTATCAAGTTAAGTCGTTCCTCTGCCCCCATAATACCATGGTGATTACAAACTGGACAGACCTTATGAGCTTTAAGGTATTTCTCTAAATCTATTTTGGCTTGACAGCTAGCACAGTTGATCTCTTGGTCAATCTCTCGTTGAATAGTCATTGTTTTTTACCAAAGCCAAACTGGAGCGGGTAATAATACCTGTGGCTATTTTAATTGTCAAGATCAGGGGCTTTCTGTATTAGCAAAGTAATTTTTGGTGGGCTTGTTTTACAATTTCGGCAATTGGTATCTGGACCAACCGTTCAGCCTGTTTGACTGTGAAATGCGCTAAGAACTCGACATTTCCCGCTGGTCCGCGTAAAGGTGAATGAGTGAGTGCAACCATTTGCCAGCCGAGTTTTTCGACAGTATCTTGAAGTTTTTGAATTACAAACAAGTGAGACGAAGATTCTCGCACAACACCACCTTTTGAAACAAGTTCTTTTCCGGCTTCAAACTGTGGTTTGATTAAAGCAATAATTTGAGATGATGATGATAACAAACTAATGGCTTTTGGAAGCACCTTGGTCAACGAAATGAAGGAGACGTCAATTACTGCGAGGTCTAGTTGTCTTACGATCAATTTTGGATCTAGGTACCGAATATTGGTTCGCTCGATAACCTCCACTTTTTGTGTGTTTTGTCTCAACTGCCAAGCGATTTGACCATATCCAACATCAATCGCATAGACGAAGTTGACACCGTATTGTAGTAAGCAATCCGTAAAACCACCGGTTGACGCTCCAATATCAATCGCTACTTTTCCTGCTACATTGACAGGGAATTCGTTTAATGCTTTTTCTAATTTCAGCCCGCCCCTACTGACATATCTAAGTGGTGCCTTAACCCTAATACGTGCATCCAATGGAACTAGCTGACCGGGCTTTATTGTTTGGGATTGCCTAGGATCATCGATCAAAATCTGACCAGACAAAATCAGTAATTTAGCTTTCTCTCTACTTTCGACTATACCTTTTTCAACCAACAGTTGATCTAATCTTAGTTTTTTGACCTTCACAGATTGTAACAATGGGTCTAGTATTCTTAATCAACTGTTGTATCTGAATTTGGACTGTTGTCTTGTTTTTTCGGAAATGATTCACTAACCTGAACTAAACGAACCATTTGGTCTTTTTGAATTCGCCCAAACCCATCAAGAGTTCGCACTTGTGACAAGCGATCTGTTTGAACATCGATAACTTCAACTTGCCCGATTGCTTTTTTTAGATAACCTAAGACATCGCCTGAGTCAGGATCAACCAACCGTTCAAACACGTCGAATTTTTGACCAATTTTTACTCCTTTTGCTGAACCTATATTGATGTAAACTAACTCTGGGTTATTGCTGTCGGCGTAGATAACTTTGCCAATGGGAATCTGAGTCTCGGGGTTTTTGTGTTTGATTCCCGATAATGATTGGTTGGTTTCGCTTCCGTTACCTATACCTGATTCAGGACCGATAGTTTCTCGTAAGGAGTCTAGGACCTTTTTCAGTACTGCATTGGTAACAATGCCCAGAAGTGTTCTATTGTAGATTGGAGTCCCAAACTTAATTTGGCGTAGCTGATCATGTGAAACTATGGGGCGGAGCCTTTCTTTTCGTTTCTGTTCTTCCGTTTTTGGTGTTTGACCCAATTGAAAATCAGATCCTTGGTCTGTCATCATCGCTCGTAATGCTGAAACTCTGGCTCCGCCCAAGCGATGGCGATCACGCTCTGTTACTTTCCGAGTTGCAATTTTTGCCCCTGATCGCCCATAAATGTCAATTTCAACATCAATACGAACTAAATAAACATAACCAGCGACCTGGTAACCACTGGAGAAGCTACCACCCAGAGTACTTCCTTGAGCTCCACCTTCCAGAATACGACGAGATACGTTAGCCCGAACACGTTCTTGATTAAAGTGGCGAATCTTTCCAACCACCAGTGCGTCAGCATCAATTTTTTTGGCCAGTTCTGATCGCCCTTTTTCGTTTTTTGGTATTTCTTTTCTCGATAAACCAAGAGCTGCCATACCATCTAAAATCTCGTCTTGAGTAACATACTCGTACACACCACTTTGATCGACATTTTTGTTCATTAGCTGAAGGAAACCAACCTCTAAATCCCAATCGTTAGCTCGCTTTTTGCGGCCAATAAAGTATTCAAGAGGACCAACCGGCAAACAACCACAACCAGTACTAGAATTGAATCCACTATGGTCGTCAAAATACAAAACTGCGATCCGCTTGGTTTGGCTCGCAGAGACCAAGTTGGTCAGTCCAATTGAGCTAACTAACCATAAAAAGCAGAGGAAAAAGTAGCTACGATTTTGCATACTCTCTATACCCAACCTCAGACAGTCGCTCGGCCTTCGACTCAACCCCCTTTGCTAGCTCATCTTTATATTCTAGAAGCCTGTGACGCAGCTCGTCGGATTTCAATGCCAAAATTTGCACGGCTAAAATACCCGCGTTTCTTGCACCACCGGCTCCAATGGCCATTGTCGCTACAGGAATACCGGGTGGCATTTGAACTGTGGAATAGAGTGCATCAACACCATTTAGTGGGCCTCCATCGATTGGCACGCCGATTACTGGCAAGATTGTATGAGCTGCTATAACACCTGCTAAATGGGCAGCTCGACCCGCACCAGCAATAATAACTTCTATTCCTCTATCAGTCGCCGTTTCTGCTAACTGCATTGCAGCCGCCGGAGATCGATGAGCCGAAGAAACGGTCATTTCATAACCAACTTCAAAAAATTCCATCATTTTGGCAGCTTCGGTCATTCTATCTAGGTCTGAATCGCTACCCATTATAATACTAACAACAGGATTTTGGTGAACGTTTGACACAACTTTATGTATGGTTCCTTTTTAATATTTTGATTCGATCAGCTGGCGACAAGAAAAACTACGACTATTTACCCCAAAAGAATCAACCCGAAGCCAAACAGAATTCGCTAGTAAACAGAAATAATATTCTGATTCAAATTTCAGAATTGGTACCAGCTACGTACGTATTAATCATGCAGTTATTATGCTTTGAGCTAGGTAAATTTACGATTGATAACCAATGTAACCGGGCTAAACTACGAAATTAGTCAAACATCAATATTATTGAGAGCTAAACTGATATCGTTTTTTAATTAGAACAACAATGCCTGACCAGAAGGATCTCAGGATTAGGTGAAACCCAATCACCTATATTGAGTGCTTTTCAACAGGTACAAGATAAAATTTTCTTCGTAGAGTAATCTAATCACTCAACAAACGATGGCAAATGTAGCATCAGAAATTGTGCCTTGTCA
>Ga0163179_10002126_pt1 | contig 13882 bp, 10 predicted proteins | sample AtlANTMetagenome_FD_109643 | JGI IMG/M metagenome (GOLD analysis project Ga0163179, IMG submission 109643) | Marine eukaryotic phytoplankton communities from the Atlantic Ocean - Atlantic ANT 2 Metagenome | ecosystem: Environmental > Aquatic > Marine > Oceanic | place: North Atlantic Ocean...
GATACGAGATCCTGCGCGAATTCGCGCCCTATATCGGGATCGAATACGAAGCGAAGCTGGGCGAGACCGCCGACATTGCTCGGGCGGACGGACGAGACCCGGATGGTGTGAAGGCCGTCATCGGCCTGCGAGCATGGTTCTAGCTACCCACGCCGGTCCTCAACGTCTTCGGAAGAGAGACTCCCATCTCAAGCCCACCACAATTCTGGGCGGACGTCAGATCAGGATGGCGGTTGGGGTCACGGTGAGGTTGTCCCGCCAGGAACCGGCCGCGAATGGTGCACCCGACAGGATTCGAACCTGTGGCCTCTGCCTTCGGAGCCGGTACAGAACGGGTACGCCAGACTACGAAATACTACTCTAAACTACTGTTTTATATAGATTTAGATTGAACTCGGATTTCGCTGGCGTACCCAAATCTACGCCCCGGTTTTCCTCCGAGTGATGACACCACAGTTACTCAAAAACGGGGCTCTGGAAACGGAGATCGCCGTGGTCAAATTAACGAAGCGCACCGTCGAGGCAGCCAAGTCTCAGGTCAAGGACTATATCATCTGGGATGAAGAGCTACCCGGTTTTGGGCTCAGGGTATACCGGTCGGGCAAGCGCAGCTATGTAATCCAGTATCGACAGAGGGGACGCGCGAGGCGGCTTACGCTTGGATTGCACGGCGTGTGGACAGCGGAACTGGCACGCCGAAAAGCGAAGGCTCAGTTGGGACGTGTCGCGGGAGGCGACGATCCGGCAGAGGAGCGCCTTGAAGATCATCGTGCGATCACGATGAAGGACCTCTGCAAGCGCTACATTCAGGACCTCGATGATGGCCTGATTCTCGGCAAGGGAGGGCGCCCGAAGAAGCAATCGACCATCGATACCGATATCGGTCGGATCAAGAGACACATCATTCCGCTGATCGGAACCCGGCGCGTCAAAGACCTAACCAGAGCCGATATGGTCAAGATAATGCGCGACATCATGGCGGGCCGGTCGCGGATCATTGTCAAAACCAAGAAACTGCGGGGCAAGTCCATCGTGAGGGGCGGGTCTGGCACTGCCACCCGGACCCTTGGCCTCATCGGAGGAATACTCTCGTACGCCATTGATCTGGGGATCATCGAACACAATCCCGCGCACGGCATCAAGAAGCCAAAATACAAAGTGCGCGAGCGGCGTTTGACCGAAGTCGAGTACGGCATTCTCGGAAGCATGCTGCGAGACGCGCAGGCACAGGAAAAATTCTGGCCGACAACGGACATTATCCGCCAGATCGCCCTAACCGGGTGCCGACGCGGCGAGATTATCAATCTCAAATGGTGCGACGTAGACCTGGATGGCAGTTGCCTGCGGCTTTCCGAAAGCAAGGAAGGCAGATCGATCCGGCCCATCGGCCTGCCTGTTGTCGAGTTTCTTGAGGCACGCCGCCAGACTGCCACGGGTAGCTACGTTTTCCCGGGGTATGGCGAAGACAATGCTTTCGGCGGATTCCCAAACCACTGGGACGCGTTGTTTAAGGGCTCTCCATTGGATGGAGTCACGGCTCACGTTCTGCGTCACAGCTTTGCCAGCATCGGCAATGATCTCGGATTCACTGAAATCACAATCGCCGCGCTGCTTGGGCACGCCAAGGGTTCGATCACCAGCAGATATATCCATGTGCTGGACGCGACGTTGGTCACTGCCGCCGACATGATTGCGGGGTATGTCAGCGCTTTGCTCAATGGCACGAACTTCCAGCGAGGCAGCTTTGCACTGGACCGCACTGCACGAAAGAGCGCCATGAGCGAATTCATCGCCGAGCGCGCAGCCGGATCATGAAGCAGGTTCCGATGCAAACCTTCCAGCACACTCCTACTGCAAACGCGATTCAAGCCCCCTCCCCAGAAATGGGGATGGCTAACCCTGTGGATAAAGCTGTGGACCCTTCGGACTATCAGGAACCGCTGGCCTCGGACGATCAGGAACCGATAGCTTGGACTATCGGGAACCGAAACTACCCTCAACAATCTGGCATTGTTGGACAAAATGGCCCCTTAACTATGCTAACAAACAATCCTGTCGGATTGTTGCTAACGCGAACCACAAGCGCGCGGCTCCTCAGCGCTTTGGGGTGCGCCGTCGCCGCGCGCCTCGCCACTTGCCAGGTGCAAGGTTCTCAAGCTGTTGCTAGAGATTGAGCAATGAAGACCGACTTCGATCATCTGCCGCCGCAAAAGCAACGCGAGCTTGAGCGCGTAGTGCAGCTGATCTTCGAGGAGTTCGACGACGCCTTTGCGCTGGCCAAGCATGAATGGAAGAAGGCCGGAAGGATATTGAAGGTCATTTTGTATGGCAGCTATGCACGCGGAACCTGGGTCGACGAGCCGCATACGGCGAAAGGCTACCAGTCCGATTACGATTTGCTTCTAATCGTCAACGACAGCCGCCTTACGGATCGCATCAAGTACTGGTCGAAGCTCGATGACCGGCTAATGCGCGAATACGGCGTGACCGGTATGCTCAAGACACCGGTCAATTTCATCGTTCACACGTTGCAAGAGGTGAACGACGGGCTGGCCCACGGTCGCTATTTCTTCATGGATGTGAAGCAGGACGGGATCGCGCTCTACCAGTCCGATGATACCGAACTGCACACGCCCAAGCCCAAAACGCCCGAGCAGGCGCTATGCATGGCGCGGGAGTATTTTGAGGAATGGCTACCAAGCGCGCAGAGTTTTATGCGCGGATATAGCCATGCTGTAGACGATGGCGATCTCAAGAAGGCTGCATTTGACCTGCACCAAGCGTGTGAACGCCTCTACCATACCGTCTTGCTCGTATGCACTTTCTACACCCCTCACGTGCATAATCTCGGCTTCCTGCGCACCCAGGCTGAGCGGATTGATGCGCGGCTTACCTATGTCTGGCCGCGCGACACGCGGCAAAACCGCGCGCGCTTCGAGAAGCTCAAAGAAGCCTACGTCAAAGCGCGCTATTCGAAGCACTACCGCATCACCAAAGAAGAGCTCGAATGGCTTGGCGAGCAGGTCGAGGAGCTGGGTCGCGTCGTACATGAGGTTTGCTCAGAGCGGCTTGAAAAGCTCAAGCGCGACGCAAACGGCACACACTAACACGCGCATTGGGCGAGTCTGACCACACGCTCAATCGCAGCGTCGATGACAGCTTTTTGATCCTTCTCCATCACTCCAAGTGTGACAGAGACGCAGCGCGGCGGCAGTTGCGTTGCAGACTGGCTGCAAGAATTGTGATGCGTTTTACGAGCCTCTCAAGGTCATCCTGAGTGTTGGAATCGCTATTTTCAAAATGGTGGCAGAATCGGGCGAATTTTGATGGGAGGAAAGGAGGGCGAGATAAAAGCACCGCCGTCGGTCGGGTGGTATGTGGCTGGTTTTATTGAGCAATATGCGACGGCTCTCATATCGCCCTGCCGTCGGTCGATCCAAATTGCCGTGCCTTTTCAACCCGAAAGGCGACGGCGGTCTTGCGATCACGCCCTCGACCCCACCTCAGCTGCTCCGATTCCGTTGTCCACTGGCATGCAAGCACACGCCTGATGATCCGATCAGCCAAGCTGAGTGCGATCTCCAGAACGGCGTCGAACAGACGGCTACCCTAGCGAAGAAACGTCATGTGGCGAAAGGTGCCTCATTCGACCGATAATCAGCGTCGATGGCGGGCCGGTCTGCTCCCCCAACTCCAGCCCTAGGTCGGTCCGTCATCATCCGAACGATGAAAGGACCGACCGCCATGGCGTCAGCAGCCACTCAGCCCGCCAAAGATCAGAACAAGAGCCTCGCCATCGAGCCGATTGCGCTGCGCGTTCCGGAAGCCTGTCGCTATCTCGGGATCGGTCGCAGCACGCTCTACGTGCTGATCTCCAAAAGTGAGATCGAGATCATTGAGCTGGGCGAAGGCCACATCGAAACGGAAATTGAAGCAGGCAGATTGGCCGAGGTGAAAGGCGATGAGCAAGTTTAAAGGGAAAGCCTACAAGAGCGAAGCGATGGCCGCCGCCCACTAGATGATGGAGGGCCTTCATAGCGCGAGCAGCATCGACAAGCGCAAAATGCATAAGTTCGACGAGGACTGTCTTGTGCCAGTGCCGATTCTTTCGCCCGAAGTGATCAAAGCAATCCGTGAGAGCGAGCACGTCTCGCAGCCGGTGTTCGCCCGCTAGCTCAACGTGACGAAGGACCTTGTGTCCGACTGGGCGTGGGGTGCAAAAAGTCGGGGAACCGGCGCTGCGGCTGCTAACGATCATTAAGCAGGATGGGCTGGACACAATGGCATAATTATGTGCATCAAACCTATTGATGCACATAATTCATTGACAAACTCGTAGGTTCGAGGCACTTGGCGTGCATGAAACGCGAAGATGCACTCGATTCGACAGTTTTGGTTGAGATGGCGTCCATCTCGGCTGGTTATCCGTTTCGTGGGAAAATCGACAAGCTCCCGCAAGGCGACGTCGCAGTGATTCAGATGCGTAACGCGAGTCCGGAAACCGGCATCGACTGGCCTGAACTTATTCAGGTTGAGCTGCCGCGCAGTTCCGAGAAGGCATTTCTAAATTCGGGCGACATTATTCTCTCGACGAGAGGGGGGCGGAATTTTGCTTATTGTATCGACAAAGGCCGGGGTTCGGTGGTTTGCTCGCCACACTTTTTTGTAATCCGCCCAATGCGAGATGCGGTTCTACCTGAATTTCTGGCATGGCAGATCAACCAGATGCCCGCCCAAAATTACCTCGCGGCGGGCGCGACCGGCTCGTACATACTTAATTTGAAGCGCGCCGTCGTCGAACGACTTCCGATAGTGCTGCCATCCTTTGAGCGGCAAGACTCCATTGTCCATGCCGACCAGGCAGCACGGGCCGAGCGCCTTGTTCTTAATCAGCTTATCCAGAACAGAACGAAAGAGATGAATGCGTTGGCCAAAGAGGTCTTGAGCGACATTTCGGCACATCCAGAGCGAGAATTCACATGAGCGAAAAGATCACACAAGACGAAGTGAACAGGGCGGTTTGGGCCGCTTGCGACACTTTCCGGGGAACCGTGGCTGCCGAGGTTTACAAGGATTATGTCCTCACCTTGCTGTTCGTGAAATATCTCTCGGATGTCTGGCAGGATCACTATGATGAGTACGAAAAGCAATACGGGAACGAGCCAGAGCTTATTGCCGAGCTTATGACCAACGAACGCTTCGTGCTTCCCGAAACCGCAAATTTCTACACCCTTTATAAAGCGCGGCACGAACCTGGAAATGGCGAGCGGATCGATAAGGCTCTTCACGCCATCGAGGAGGCAAATGTCGGCAAGCTGCGCGATGTCTTCCAAGATATCAGCTTCAACTCGAATAAGCTGGGCGAGGAGAAGCAAAAGAACGACATTCTCCGCCACCTGTTGGAAGACTTTGCCAAACCGGAACTGAACATGCGTCCATCGCGCATCGGCAACCTCGATGTGATCGGCAACGCCTATGAATATCTCATCCGCCGCTTCGCCGCAGATTCAGGAAGGGGGGCAGGCGAATTTTACACCCCGCCGGAGGTTTCGGAGCTGATGGCCGAAATCATGGACATGGGTGAGACCGAGGAAGCTTGCGACCCTGCCTGCGGCTCAGGCTCGTTGCTCATGAAATGCGGGCGGCGTGTGCAAACCAAATACGGAGGATCGAAGAAATACGCGCTCTATGGCCAGGAATCGATCGGCAGCACTTGGGCGCTCGCCAAGATGAATATGTTCCTCCACGGCGAGGACAATCATCGCATCGACTGGGGCGACACAATTCGCAACCCCAAGCTGCTCGATGGTGATGATCGGCTAAAGCACTTCGATGTGGTGGTCGCGAACCCGCCTTTCAGCCTTAAAAAGTGGGGTCACGACACCGCCGAAAACGACAAGTTTGGACGCTTTCGGCGCGGCGTACCGCCCAAAACCAAGGGCGACTACGCGTTCATTCTCCACATGATCGAAACTATGAAGCCAAAGACCGGACGCATGGCCGTAGTTGCGCCGCACGGCGTGCTGTTTCGCGGATCGAGCGAGGGCAAAATCAGGCAGAAACTGATCGAAGAGAACCTGCTCGAAGCGGTGATCGGCCTGCCGGAGAAACTGTTCTACGGGACCGGCATCCCGGCCAGCATCCTGATCTTCCGTAAGAACAAGACAGACGACAAGGTACTGTTTATCGACGCGAGCCGCGAATTCAAATCGGGCAAGAACCAGAACCAGCTTGATGAGAGCAATCTGGCGAAGATCGTCGAAACCTATCGGGCGCGCGAGACAGTCGATAAATACGCCTATCTCGCCTCGCCTGAACAGATTGCCGAGAACGACTATAACCTCAATATCCCGCGATACGTCGATACTTTCGAGGAAGAGGAGGAAATCGACCTGGTCGCCGTCCGCGCCGAGCGTTTGAAGCTCAAGGCTGACCTCGCCGCGCTGGAAGAGAAGATGGACGGCTACCTCGAGGAGCTGGGATACTGATGGCGGGCGAACTCATCCTCTACACCACCGAAGACGGCGATCTCGTTGTCCGCTTGCAGGAGCGGGACGGCAGCGTCTGGCTCACGCAATCGCAGTTGGCCGAACTCTTTCAGACAACCGTTTCCAATATCAACAAGCATATCAAGGGAATATTGGACGACGACGAGCAGGATGAGGCAACTATTGAGGATTACTCAATAGTTCAAACCGAGGGCAGCCGCAGCGTCGAACGGCAGGTCGCTCACTATAGCCTCCCCATGATCCTCTCGGTCGGCTTCCGCGTTCGTTCCCCGCGTGGTGCGCAGTTCCGCCGCTGGGCATCGGAGACCTTGGCCGAATACATGGTCAAGGGCTTCGTCATGGACGACGAGCGTCTGAAGGACCCGGACAACGACTATTTCGAAGAGCTGCTCGCCCGCATTCGCGACATCCGCGCATCGGAAAAGCTGTTCTACAAGAAGGTGCTCGATATCTACGCCACCGCCGTGGACTATGATCCCAAAGCAGAGGCGAGCACGCAGTTCTTCCAGACAGTGCAGAACAAGATGCACCATGCCGCCCACGGCCAGACGGCAGCGGAAACCAAGCTGGTCCGCGCCGACAGCGCCAAGCCGATGATGGGGCTGACCAGCTGGACCGGCGAGAAAAAGGGCCGCCTGCCTACCAAGCAGGATGCGCAGGTGGCGAAGAACTACCTGGCTGATGACGAGATGGAGACGCTCAACCGCATCACCGTCGCCTTTCTGGAATTTGCCGAGGCCATGGCGAAGAACCGCAAGCAGATGCACATGGCCGACTGGATCGCCAAGTTGGACGACTTCCTGAAACTGGGCGATCACACGCTTTTGAGTGGTGCGGGCAGAGTGACCGCCAAACGCGCAAGCAAGCATGTCGATGCCGAATACGATCGCTGGCACAACCGAGCCATCAACGCGCCAAGCGCGGTCGAGCAACATTTCATTGAAGCAACCGCCAAGGTGAAGAAGCTCGCCGCTGACAAGCCCGCCAAGGGCAAGGGCGGTGCAAAATGATTCCGGAAGGGTGGGAGCGTACGACGATCGGCGAACACGTGGACGTTTTGACCGGCTACGCGTTCAGGAGCAGCGACTACTCCGACGGCCAAAACGATATCCGTCTGCTGCGAGGCGACAATGTTGCTCAGCATCGCATCCGCTGGCGTGATGCGAAGAAGTTGCCACAAGAAAAGGCACAAGGCCTTGATCGATTTGCGTTGAAGCTGGGCGACTTTGTGATCGCACTGGACCGCACCTTGATCCCCGCTGGCGTGAAGATTGCGGAGATTAGCGAAGCAGACTTGCCCAGCTTGCTCGTACAGCGAGTCGCGCGGCTGCGGAGCAAGGCAAGCTTAGAGCAGTCTCTGATGAGGCAATTCTTTGGAGGCCATGGCTTCGAGCAGTATGTGAAGTCCGTCCAGACTGAAACGGCAGTCCCGCATATCAGCCCAAACGATTTACGGGATTTGGCGATCTTGCTTCCGCCAATTTCGGAACAGCGTCTTATCGCCGATACGCTGGAAACTTGGGACCGCGCCATCGAGACGATCGAGGCGCTGATCGCCAACGCCCGCGCGCAAAAGCAGGCCCTGATGCAGCAGCTGCTCCCGCAAGGCACCACCCCACCCAAAAAACGCCTCCCCGGCTTTTCGGGCGACTGGCGGGAAACCACCATCGAAGGTGTTGCGAGCGTCATTGCCTCGAACCTCGACAAGAAATCGGTGAAGGGCGAGCGGCCAGTTCGGCTCTGCAATTACATGGACGTCTATCGGTCGGACCAGATTGTGGCCGACATGGACTTGATGGCTGCAACGGCAACCGAAGCGCAAATCCGCAAGTTCGGTCTCAAGGTTGGTGATGTCATCATCACCAAAGACTCCGAAACGCCTGATGACATCGCTATCCCCACCATCGTCCAATCAACAGCCCCCGATCTTGTTTGCGGCTATCACCTTGCCATTCTGCGACCGAAGGACGGCACCGATGGCCAATTCCTGAAATTCCTCTTCGAACACCCGCGAACACGGCACTTCTTCGCCTCGCGGGCGAACGGCGCAACGCGTTTCGGCCTGACCGTAGGGGCAATTGAAACTGCCCCGATCAGTCTGCCAAGCCACGCAGAGCAGAAGGAGATTGGGAACGTTATCCTGGCGGCAGAAACTGAAATTCACCGGCTCAATCCGATCCTTGCCACCCTCCGCCAGGAAAAGGCCGCGCTGATGCAGCAACTGCTCACCGGAAAACGGAGGGTCAAATTCCCGGAAAGAGAGGTGGTCTGATGGCAATCGCACCTTACGGATACGCCTATGAAAAGCTGCTTGGCGCGATGGAGATGATGGCGACCGGCAAAGGCTCAAGGCCCGAGCGCCTCGCACGCGCAGGCAAGCAATACATCCTGCCAATTCGCAGCCCCAAGCAACACAAGCTTCCAGCGGACCTCGGTGCATCGCTAGACAGCCTATATCGCGAACTCACTTCCGTCCCGCCGCCAACACAGTGGGACAATTCTTTCGACGCAACCGCGCAGCGCATGTCCTGGCAAAAGGCCGAGCGCCTGGCCGAACAGCTGTTCAATCTATTCCTCGCGGTCGTCGAACTTAGGAGGCAAGCCACATGAGCAAATCTCGTCCCTTTTCGATCTACCTGCTGAAAGCCGGCTTCGACGCAACCAACGCGCTGGAAGACGACCACGAGCTCGAGCCGGCGGCAGGCGCAACCTCCTTGCCTGATGACGGAACGCTTTTCATTCTCGATGCCGAGCGCAAACGCCCGTGGTGGCGCAGCTATTTCGGTATTCAGGAAGAGCTTTGGCAGCAGCTTAAGGGTGCCATCCTTTTTCTGCCGATTGGCGGTCGATGCTTTGCTCTGACTTTCGGCCATGTGCTGCACCACATGAAGGATGAGGCATACGAATACGACTTCGGCCTGATCGTTACGTTGAACAGTGTCGATCCTAAGGAACTGAAGAGCGCAGATATGATCGAACCCGGGCCTGCCCGCCGCAGGCGGACGCAGGTTCCGGTCTCAACCGAGCTGACTTATCTTGATTTCGACGGGAACAGTGAGATCATTAAGAGCCTGACTGGCAAGGTGAAGGCTGAATACAAAGACCTGTTCAGCAACGCGACTGGCTCCGCAAGCCTCAAGATCAGCATGAAAATTGATCCGGGCGAGCTTGCAGAGCGCTGTGAGCGCCTTCTCGCCCTCTACGACAGCGAGGATTACAAGGACACTTTCCCCAACATCCAAAACATCGTGCCGGTTCGCGATCCTGCAGAAGTGAACCGCCTCAATCAGCTCGTTCTCGAATCCGTGCAGTCCCAGGATGGCAGCACCACGCTGACGATTCCCGATATCGTCGACTATCGGGACAACACCTGCTGCATGTTCCAAGGTCCGGGCGGAGCCAGCGAGGTCTATCCAGATATCTCGATAGAAGCTTTTTACGACTATCTCGGCGAAGACTTCGATTTGAACACCCTAAATATCGAACAGCTCAAATCCTATAGAATGATCCTGACCGACGTAGAGGGAGCGCCGGGTCGCACATATGGCGTCTTTCGCAGTCTCATTTTTGACGCCGAGCCGCAGGGCGAAGCCGTCCTCTATCACCTAAACGAAGGGGATTGGTACAAGGCCGAGAAGAGCTTCGTCGCGAGGCTGAAGACATATCTGGATGCCAAATGCGAAGCGACTGACCTGTGCGCTTACAATCACGACGGCGTGAAGGACGGAAAGGCCGTTTACAGCGAAGGGAGCTACAACGCCGCCGTTCCCGGCTGGCAGGGGCGTTTCATTTGCCTTGATCAGACAGACATTAGTCCCGCTGGGAGCACAAACATTGAGCCTTGCGATCTTTACAGCGTTCAGGCCGATGAGGACGCTAGGTGCGGGCATCGGGCTTCGCTGTATCACATCAAGATTTCGACGCGCTCATCCCATCTCAGCCACCTATTCAATCAAGGTGTCAACTCGATTGAGTTGATCGAACTTGAAGAGACTTCGCGTACGAAGATGCAACAGCTGGTAGTTGATCGGCTGGGCGGAAACGACCAAGCAACCTACCTCGCGCCCTTCGAGCATTTCGATTTCAGGGTGGTGTTTGGGATCATCTCTCACAAAGACCCTGCGGGGCTTTCCGACAATCTCCCGCTCTTTTCCAAAATCAGCCTAATGCGGAACATGCAGCGTCTCGACGTAATGCGCGTGCCATGCGCATTGGCTTTCATTCCCGACGAAAGCCCAGCGAAGGGAGGACATTCAAGGCATCAGCAGTTCCTTGTCGAGGTCCAGGACGGAGCGAACGGTCATGTCGTGAGGGCTATGGCTGGTCAGGGACTGGACACGGTCGTCCCGATCAAGCGCTGCCCGAAAGCGGTCAAGGACAGTGCGGCGGGAACTCGCTATCGCATGGCCGTGAAGGTCGCCGATGATGGCAGCCTCTCTTCGCATCACAGTTGGCCCTATGAGCTAGCCGCGTGATAACGCCAAGCACTGCCGAGCTTTACAGCTCCCACATCCCGGCCCTCGCAACGCTTGTATCGCTAGGCTGGGATTATCTCCCCCCCGAGGCTTGCCTCGCGGCGCGTGGCGGCAACCAGGGGGTAGTGTTGCGCGATGTTCTGGTCGAACAGTTGCGACGGCGGACGTTCGACTACAAGGGGCGCACCTATCCACTTTCGACCAATGCGATCGACCAGATCGTCCGTGAGGTGACTTCGCCAGCCCTCAATGAAGGACTGATCAGCGCCAACGAAAAGCTCTACAACGCCATCACGCTGGGCATCACCGTAACCGAATTCGTCGATGGCAAGAAGCACAGCGTCACCGTGCCGATTATCAACTGGGCGGACCCGCAGGCCAATAGCTTCCTCGCTAGCGAGGAAATGGAAGTGCTCGCCGTGCCGGGCACGCATACGCGGCGGCCCGACATCGTCGGCTTCGTCAACGGCATCCCGCTGCTGGTGATCGAGGCCAAGCGGCCCGACAGCGGTAATCCCAACAAGTCGATGGTTGATGAAGGCGTTAGCCAGACGATCCGCAACCAGGGGCAGGACGAAATCCCGCATTTGTTCGCCTATGCACATCTGCTGCTGTCCATCGGCATGACCGATGGCCGCTATGGCACCACCAAGACCCCGCGCAAATTCTGGTCCCAATGGCGTGAAGAAGAATTCTCGGAAGAGCATTTCCGCCAGATTAAGAACGCCGCAATGGCGACCGATCCGCGCGCCGTAATCCTGAAAAACCACGTCCGCGAGGTGCGGGATCATTTTCAGCACCAATGGAGTCAGGAACAGGCGGTGACGGCGCAGGATCGCTTGCTCATCGGCCTGTGCACGCCCGAACGGCTGCTGGAATTCGTGCGCTCCTACGTCCTGTTCGATCGCAAGGTGGATAAGATTGTCGCGCGCCACCAGCAGTTCTTCGGTATCCGCGCGCTGCTGGACCAGATTAGTCAAGTCAGGCCCGACGGTGCGCGCGAGGGCGGTGTGATCTGGCACACCACAGGCTCCGGCAAGAGCTTTACGATGGTGATGCTATGCAAGGCTCTGCTGCTTCACGAGAAGCTGAAGGCCTGCCGCCTTGTTGTCGTCACCGACCGACGCGGCCTGGAAAAGCAACTGGCGGGAAATTTCTTCACCGGCGGCGCGTTCGGCTCGGACATTGGTTCCAAGGATGCCTCGAAAGCCAAGGCGCAATCGGGGCGTGATCTTGCAAAGCGCATAGGCAGGGGTGCCGAACGGATCATCTTCACCATCATAAACAAGTTCGGCAGCGCGGCGCGCTATCCCGAATGCCGTAACGACAGCACGGACATGATCGTGCTGGTCGATGAAGGTCACCGCAGCCAGGGTGGCGAAAACCATGAGCGGATGCGCAAGGCCCTGCCTAACGCCGCCTATGTCGCCTTCACAGGCACGCCGTTGCTGAAGGACGACAAAACCGCCAACAAGTTCGGGCGGATTGTCCACGCCTACACAATGAAGGACGCCGTCTCCGACGGGACCGTCACTCCGCTGCTCTACGAGGAGCGCAAGCCGATCCTAGATGTCAACGAGAGAGCGATCGACAATTGGTTCGAGAAGGTCACGACCGGCCTGTCAGACGAGCAAAAAGGTGACCTTAAAAAGAAGTTCGGCACGAAAGGCGCAGTATATGGCTCCGATGATCGGATTGCTCTGATCGCCCTCGATATCGCGACCCACTTCAAGGAGAACTTCAAGGATCTGGATCTCGGCCTCAAGGGCCAGCTAGCAACCGATTCAAAGCGGTCCGCTATCCGATACAAGAAGGCACTGGATGCGACCGGGCTGGTGAGCAGTGCCGTCGTCGTTTCCCCGCCCGACACGCGCGAAGGCCATTCGGAGGTCGATGAGGCCGAGCTTCCCGAGGTCCAGCAGTGGTGGAAGGAAAATGTCAAAGGCGACGCAGAGGAATACGAGCGCCAGGTCATCGAGGATTTCTCGACTGAGGGACGACCCGACATTCTGATCGTAGTCGACAAGCTACTCACCGGATTCGATGAGCCGCGCAACGCTGTCCTCTATATCGACAAGAAGCTCGAACAGCACAATCTCATCCAAGCGATTGCCCGTGTGAACCGCCTTCACGAGCAGAAGAAGTACGGCTTGCTCATCGACTATCGCGGAATCCTCAAGTCTTTGGACACGGCCCTCACTGAATATCAAGACCTTGCGGAACGTACGCAAGGCGGCTTCGATCTAGCCGATATCGATGAGCTCTATGCGGATGTTAGCACCGAGTATAAGCGCCTCCCCAAACTTCACACAGACCTCTGGGCGATCTTCAAATCCGTCAAGAACCGGGCGGATATAGAGCAGTATCGGCAACTTCTCGTGCCCCACCTTCGCGAAGCAGGTGACGGGACGCCAATTGATCAAAACCAGAAGATTAGAGAAGACTTCTACGAAGCGCTAACAGCGTTTGGCATGTGTCTCAAAATCGCCCTCGGATCGCGCTCTTTCTTCGAGGACACCTCGATCACCGAGGCGCAGGTTGCCGACTACAAGCGCGACCTGAAGTTCTTTGCGAACCTACGAAAGATAGTGAAACACGACGCTCAGGAGACCATCGATTATAGCGCCTATGAAGAACAAATTGGCCGCTTGGTTGACCGCTACGTTGTGGGAGAAGACGTTGAAAATGTCGATGGCGTCCTGATCGTCAACGAGCTTGGGAAACAGGAACCTGCCGATACGTGGTCAGAGGAAAAAACGCGAAACGAGACGGACATAATCAAATCTCGCGTCAGGAAAACAATTGAACAAGAACTTGCCGATGACCCCTACGCGCAGCTATTTTTCTCCGACCTTCTGAGGCAGGCCATTGCAGAAGCGTCTGCGCTCTTTGACCATC
>Ga0163179_10002127_pt1 | contig 13881 bp, 13 predicted proteins | sample AtlANTMetagenome_FD_109643 | JGI IMG/M metagenome (GOLD analysis project Ga0163179, IMG submission 109643) | Marine eukaryotic phytoplankton communities from the Atlantic Ocean - Atlantic ANT 2 Metagenome | ecosystem: Environmental > Aquatic > Marine > Oceanic | place: North Atlantic Ocean...
AGGATCATGATGGTCTCCAGCATTGATCTCTTCAATATGATGCTCACGATAAACTTCTAACTCGTGTAGCTCTTCTGCAACATGCCTACGAGATGCAGGACTAGTTGTTGGATTGTCAAGGATGTCTCTATCTTTTTGAATGTGTTGTTCGATAGTTGTCATAATTTTTTGTCTCCGTTACTAATAGGTAACAATACTATTTATCTTTTGTTAATCGAGTCTCTACATAAAAACAGGTCTGTGTTCATTTTAATACTTTGAGCAGTACCAGAGTGTTGAACTCCAGCAATTACCCATTTACCACTATATTTGGTATCCAATTTAGGTTTGGATCCTGTAATTTTAGTAGAGGGTATCTTTAAATCTATACCATTACCACAATATAAATCTAAATTACCAGGTATACTGACTTGCATTCTAAGATTCTTGAGTGTTTCTATTCTCATCCATTGATATGCTTGCAATTCAACTAATTCCTGATAATTCTTTTGTGGATTGTTTTTGTACTTTGGATCGAAAATTTGGTTTGGAAGCATAGTATAACGTACCCTCTTAGGAAAGTCAACAATATTTCTAATTTCTGGATCCATACCAGAAATAGGATTGACTGCATTACTCTTACCTATATGAGCCATCTTTCTCCACAATTTCTTAACTCCATATCTGTATTCCTTACTCTTCATATCAGTACTAACACCCCAACGTGATCTTAATATAGAAACTGGATCAAAACCAACACTATAACCAGACCAAGTACCGTGTCTTAATCCCATTAAATAACTCTTCTCATCAGGAAAAACAATAGTATCAATCAAATGTGAATCATCACCAGTTGCATCCCTCATATTCTTAGGAGTATAAGTGTATTGATACATTTTCCCAATGCCTTTTTTCAAATCTGTATCATCCTTTCCACTATTATCATTAATATCCTCAATCATTTTATCAATAGATTTAAAATTATAACCCATTGCATTCTCAAAAAATGTAAATCCATTCTGTAATGTACCACCTTTAGGATTTTTACGTATACTCCTTTGACATATCCAATAGATTACATCAAGAACTCTCCAATTAGGAGAAACAAATGTATGTTTATTAAGAGTATCCTCTAAAAACATAGATTTACCAGAATTTAAATATTTCTTATCCTTAAGTAATTTTTTAATAATCTCCTCTGCTCTAACCTTTTTATCGAATACTTTTTCACTAGATCCAAATATATTACTTACTTCATTTTTAATAAACTCACTAGAACAAGCATTCACCTGAAAAAAGTCAGTAGATTGTCCAGTTCTTACACGAGATTCTATTTGATATGACCTAAAGTAATAAGTCCTATCCTGTTGTCCAGTTTTAATTAATAACCTAAACTCCTCTGTTCCTGTAAGAGATTGTAACAATCCACCTTGGTCTTCAATAATAAACTTAGCTTCCATAGTTGCAGAACTAATAGATTCATACACTTCCCATCCAGCTAAGTATTCTGTTAAATCATACTTTCCGCCATCAGTCTCTAATCGTTTACCACCTCGATAGATGCTAAATTCGATTTCTACTTCACCTCCAGTCTGTCTTGATATTGGCATAACTTATCTCAAAGGATTATTAAATGAATTTAGAACAGCAGCAGTAGTTTTCAGTAATGCACCAAAAACACCACCTGGTGCTGGACTAGAACTAGCTGATCCAGGAGCAACACCCTTGGAATTAGTCAGTATCTGTGATATTGACTGGTTTGCTGCACTAATATATTGTCTAGTTTGACGATTGGATTGATCGACTGCAGAAGTTGTGGCAGCAACTATACCTGTAGTTCTAGCATTAATCTCCTTTCTTGCTTTATTCCTTTCATCTGTTGCCCTCTGTATCTTCATCTCATCATTCTTTTTACTCTTTGATTTATTAACATTACTTCCACCTGCCTTTTTACCTTGCTTTTTACCATTACTACTAGCACCAAATACATTGGTCAACATACTAAATATACCGCCAGATTCTCCACCTTGGCCACCCATCATATCTTTTGCACCACCAAACATACCCCCAAATACTGAAGCACCTGTCTGTCCTGTCTTCTTAGTATAAGCAGAACCTGCTCTTCCCAATTCTTTCTTATCCTTTTGATTTAACCCATCTGGATTTAACAACCTATCCATTAACTTATTATGTTTGGTATCACCATGAAGACCAAACTTCATTTCCTTGTTACCAGCAGTATTGAAAGTATGATTTCCAAATTTAACTTCATTAACATCCTGTGATTTATCATAGAATGCACTCGAATAATTACGGAATCCTGTTGCAGACATAAGTTTTGCAATCTGCTGAGGATCCTCAATTTGATTTGCAAGTAAACCCTTCAACCTACTATGACTCTTTGGAATTTCAATTGCTCTAGAAGCAACTTCTAATTCAGATCCAGTATATTTCCTACCAATACTACCATCAGTCATAGGACTATATTGACCAGGAGCACTAATAATATCTTTAAGAGATCCACTCTTAGACATAAATGTTCCTGGATTACCTGTCTCATCAATAATATTCTTTCTATTCAATACACTTCTTGCTACCAATGCCATTCCTGCCATTCCTTCTCCTTTGGCTTCAGCAAGAACTAACTTTTGGAATAATCCATCATTACCACCCTCAACTCCTTTCTTCTTCCAATCTTTACCGAGTTTAGATCCAAACTGAGTAGTTAAAGCTTTATCACTAATACCCCTAAATGAATTTATTTTATTATTTGTAGGATGGTATAGTGCTGGTCCAAATCCACCACCACGTTCAAACTTCTTCAATCCAAGTTCAGAAAGATTGAATCCTAATTGTTTTGCTCTGTGTATTGATCTAGAAACAAGACCAGGATCTCTTCTTGTAGCAAAATTATCCAATGGAATTACAAATCCACTTCCATCTCCTTTTGTTGCAACGTATTCAGTTCCATGACCTATAAATGATGGTGGTAGTGCAGGATGCATAGATACAGGAAATCCACTATTTGGTCCTGATATTATACCACTTCCCATTGGGTTTACATCACCACCAAGCATTCTATTTTTCTTACCTCCAAACAATCCCCAACCAGTCTTAAGATCCTCCCAAAAATTTTTCTTGGGTTTCATATCTTCAAATTGACTTTGGACACTATTAAGAGCATCTACACCTTTATTAGTAACTTCCCTTACCTTATTCATCTGACCAGGAACAAGAGCATTAAGTATTGATGTAATAGCACCAACCTTATCACCTTCTTTACCCTGAAGATCCGACTGCATCTTACGACTCATATCTGCCATAGTATCGTCAGCTTTCTTCTTAGCAGCAGTTATACCCAACATATCAGCAAGAATATTATCATTCGTATCCTTACTATCATCCATAGACTTGGTAATATTACCAGGAAGATCGGTAAGCTTTTGCCACCAATTCTTCTTATTCATTTGTTCAGCCTTTTCTTTCTGCTTATCTGGTAATTGATCTTGATCTTTTAGTGGTATTCCATTTCCATCCTCGTATTCACCAACATTAATATTACTATAATTACCATCATTAGTAAGATCCTCACCATAATCCGTTATCGATTTAGATCTATCAGCAGCCCTATTCATTTCATTTACAGCATCACCATCACCATCCTTTTTAAAGAAACCTGCAGTTGATTCATCATAACCTTTATCACCAGGAAGTTTACCTTCCTTATCCATCTGACCTTCAATAGTACCATCAGCAGTTTTTTGAGGGAATAAAAATTCCATCGCAGCCCATAAAGCAGCACCACCAATAAATCCACCAAGGAACCATTTCCTAGCTCTACCACCAGTCATCATAAGACGACCTTTCCTTCTTAATAATTGTCTCTTAACCGTTTTACCCCTTCTATCGAAAAGCATGAAAACTTTTCTAACATCGCCAATTATCTTCCAAGGTTGAGTAAGATACCTAATTGCTAAGAATGCTCCAGCAAACCTAAGCCAAATTTTAGTAAACGATTTTATTTTTGTCCAAGGATCACTATCATCTCTAAGAAGATTATACAAGTCATCAACCATTCCAACGACTTGACTACTAATAAACGAAGCAATTGCTTTAAAAATCTTATGCAGCTTTATAAGAGTTGCTTTAATCTTCTTCTTATTTTTTGGATCAGACAACCACTTCAAAATTGGCATTACTACCATTAATTTGAATACACTACTCAAAAACTTCATAATACTGTCTAAGAATCCAGGAGTTTTTAATTCACTAAATTTCTTTAAAAATGACTTTGTAGCTTTAGGTGTTCCTGATGATGTTGGTGCTGTATCAATTTGCTTTAATCTCTTTCTTCTATTCTCTAAAAGATCAACTTCAATATTTTTAAGTTCCTGAACAGTGGTGACTATACCATTAAGTACACCACCAAGATTATTAAGGCAATTGGTATTTAAATTAACAACCCGAACAAGTTCCTTATCTTTTCCACGCTTAGGACCGCCTGACGATTCCTTCCCAGTATCGACAAACTTGTACATGTTAATTTTTCTAGTCTTTTGTATTGCCATTTACCAGCCAGCACCTCCCATTCTATTTAACAAACCTTTGACACCACTCATTGAGGACAATTGCTCACCAACACCAGAGGATGTATCTACTGGGACTGGAACTGCCTCAATCTTCTCCATAATAATAGGAATAGCAACCATCTCAATAGCAGTCTGTAATGCATATTCAGAATCAAACTTACCATCTCTAAAGATTTCATTAGCATTATCAACAACACCAAGAACTCTCTTATCAACACCTAATTCTGGTGCTAATTCTCTAAGACCTGTTCCTAAATCACCACTCTCAGCCATACCCATCATTGCTCTATATATTCCACCCATACCAGCTTTATCTGCCATTCCACTTATAAAACTAGATGGTGAAAAATCACCAGTAATCAATGCACCCATTCCTGGCACACTTGCAATTCCTGGTATATTCTGTATAGCAGAACCAACACCAGGAATTGAATTAAGAATTCCACCCAATCCCATATTCTCAACGGATGACCCAAATGCAGACAATTGATCCCCAAACTTAGTGCCATCAACTGCTGCACCTAAAGCAGCACCATAGTTACCCTGTATTAAAGCAGAAGATATCTTACCAATCTTACTATCCATAAATCCTTCATACATTTCCTGACCTTTAGTCCAAAGATTACCAAGCGGTTTTCCAAAATTATTAGAGAAGAAATTACCTATACCAGTCTCCCATTTAGCAAATGTCTCAGGGAATATATTAGCACCAGTATTCCAAAGACTCATAACAGCAGCCATTGGATTACCTTGAGACAGAGCACTAAATGCTCTCATTCCTGTTATAACTTTTTCAATCCATGCATATTGTGGAAATATAATAGGTAAAGCAACTGATAATATCTGACCCAACTCACTATTCAGGACATTACTAGCAATTTCACCAAGATCACCAATAATATTACCAGCAAAATCAACAACAGGTTTAATAACTGCATCATATGCCCATTCAAAAGGAGATTTAACAACATTCCACACCTTCTTCAAAAATCCCCATGCTTGAGGTAACTTACCAGGTTCTGAGTCAGATGATTTCTTACCAGTAAAGACCCCCATGAAGTCCCACCATGCTCTCCTACCCTGCTTATTTTCTTTCTTCTTCGTTCCTCCTAAGTTTTTGTTTAACTCTTTCTCGAAATTCTTTTTACGAGCATTTTTTGTCTTTTTCTCACCACCCCAGAATTTCCACCACGGTTTCTTCTTCTGCTTAGTATCTTCATCCTTATATGTACTACCACCTTTACCACCAAACGTTTCACCAACAGGACCAGAAAGTCCTTTAGGATATGTCTTTCCATCAAAGGTGATTGTTGATAGGTCTGATTCTATAGTTTTATCACCTTTACCAGCCATTATATTAGAAGCTTCTTTCAACTTATCTTGAGCCTCTTGACCACCAAATTTATTAGCAATCATATTAGTTGCTTCAACTAAACCAGGAATAAGTTTAAGTAAACCACCATCCTGTTCCCATTGCATTATTGCTTCACCAACTCCAGGTATAATACGAGCAAGTAGATAAGCATCAATAGTAGTTCCAGCAACCATCATAGGAACACCCCATGTTGCACCAACACCAGTTAAGGTGCTGATACCACCAGCCATATCTAAAGTACCAGCAATCGTTTCTAAGACACCAGCAATATTATCACCATATTTGAATGATTGTCCAGCAAAATAATAGTTAACTAATCCACCTATAAGTGGTATTGCTGCTCCAGCTCTTTTACCCCACTGTGCTCCCTTCTTACCAATAGCACCCCAAGTTATACCTCTCTTTTGAAGTGCTTTTGTTATCTTATTAATAATTGGAATCTTATTAATAGCACCTAAAATCTCTTGTCCTTTCTTCAAAAATGTATCAACATATGGTTGAACAAATTCCCATATTGGTTTTAATATCTTATTCTGTATTCCTTTCTCAATATTACCAGGAAGATTCCAAGCTCTCTTTGCCCATTTTGATGTAAATCTTCCTACACCACCTGCTACATTACCTGCTAAATTTTTATACTTTTTAAAATTCTTTTTAGCAGCAGGACCAATATTAGCAAGAAAGTCTTTTGTTGCGTCTAGTGCTTTCTTTGTCCTTCCTGCGTCAATCTCTTTAATCTTACCACCAATTTTTCCAGGTAATGACTTTAAACCTTCTAATACATCACCACCCTTTTTACCAAGTTCTAATCCTTTAAACCAATTTTGTACATTATTACCAACCTTAGTAGCATTTTTCCTAACAACACCTGTGACATTAGAAAATTTCTCACCAAGTCTAAGATCCTTAAAAGGATTCTTTAGTTTCCACTTTTGACCTTTTAACTTACCATCTTTAAACCCACCTTTATTAAATAAACCCTGAAGTCCTACCTGACCTCTACGGATTAATCTTAATCTATCACCAAAATTTGAAGTACCTTGAATAAATCTCTTATAGGACTTATTCATCCTATCTAAAGATTTAGTATTCTTCTGCCACCAAGGTAATTTTCGAGGTTTCTTAGGTTTTTTAGGTGGTTTTCGTAATCTTCCACGGTTCTTAAATTGAGGAACCTCCCAGTTCATTATAAAGTCTAATAGACCTAAAATATCCCCAATTAAAGCAAAGGGATTAAGAAGCCACCGTAAACTAATAAAACCAAAAAGAACCTTACCAAGATTCTTTACTTGTCCTAAAAATCCTACCTTATTTCCATCTTCATCCTCACCACCAAGCAACTCAGACATTGGTGTAAGGATATTATCCATTATCAACCACTTACCGAAGTTGTATAACTTCTTAATAACAAATACAGTCTTTCTTACAAACTCTTTTAATTTTTCCCTATTAACAGGATCGCCTACCCAGTCAAGGAGATCCTTTACAACATAAAATTTAAGAAGACTTACTATAAATTTGGCAATAGGACCCCAAACGTTCCCCATCCATCCAAATATATCACCAAAGTTCTTCTTCTCTTTGGTAGTCGGTTTCCTCTTAGTTGTTAACTTCCTACCAACTATCTTATTATTTTCTGTCTTATCTTCAGCATCTTGGTCTGCTTGCCTTTGTGCCTTCCTTCTTAATAACTTTGATTCTATTACATCAAGCTTAACATTAGCCCATGCAATATCTCGCATATCAGCAACAACTAGACTAAGACCTGATATTGTAGATCCTATTCTATTCTTAGCTAATATACCTTTTCTGACAGCACGAATTGCTGGACTGGTTTTCCCCGAACTTCCAGGATTAATAAACTTGTAAGTCGAGATTTTAGCCATTAACCTCCACGTGATTCAGCTGCTTGTTGAGCTTTTAATCTTCGCTCTTCTTCTTTTAAAAATGCCACCAAGAGATTCATATAAATCTCCTTTTCAAACGGTATTAAATTATCAATAAATTCAATTGGCCACTTATGGTGGTGCATTAACGAAAAATTGACTTCATAATAACTCTGCAAACTTTGGTGGAGAAGAGCTATCCGAAAAAAGCTGCCAATCCTTCAAGTACAACATCACTCTCAACTTTAGTCTTAGGATTAGTTACCTTAACAGTATGAGATAACTTAGGCATAGTTTCAAAAAAGTCTTGAATCATCATAAATTGTTTACTACTCAATTGATCAAAGAATTCAATCAATTCTTCTCTAGGAGTATCAGAAGCTTCATATACCTCTTCGGCATCTGAAATTTGCTTAACACATCCTGCAGCCATTGAAAAAATCTGATCAACACCAGGTGTATCACCTCCAGTAAAATTCATTTCAACAAAACTATCCAAACTAGGATAACCCATAGTTAAAATGATCTCTGGACTTAATTTAATATCAGTCTTATGTCCCTTTGTTTTAATGACTTTAATGTCGGATAAAGGAATCTTAACCTCCACTTCAGTTTCATTATCATCAGGACACATAACAGATACGTCAACAGCTTCACCAACTGACTTGGTACGAATTTGTAGGAATACAAACTCGATATCAAAAGTAGGTAATTCTTCAACATCATGTATATCTGTACATTCTGTGATAATAGTTTTAATCGCAGTTACTATATCAGCCTGATTACCTGTCTCGGTTGCCAAAAGAAGTAATTTCTCCTCTTTAACAAGAAATGGTCTATAATTCACCGTCCTACCATCTGACGGTAGTTTCAATTTGTACTTAGGTACATTTAACTTAGGTAATGCCATATAAAGTTCAATTCAGTAAAATTATTTATATGCTTACCCTATAACTATTTGAGATGTAGTAGCTTTAACTAAATGTTGTAGTCTTTTAGCATCTCTAGTAGCATCAACTTGATTGTCTCTAGGAATTGCAATATCTTTCATAGGACCAACTTCATCAACATACCAAGCATCTTTAGGAAAGAATCTATATCTCTCGTAATAAAATCCAATTGTTAGTGTCATTAACCTAGCTCTATCATTATTAAGTTGAATAGATCCAAGATTATATGGAAACGCATTCCACAATTCCCATTTACCTGTTATATCATACTTTGCATTCAAATCGCTTATTTGGCTTAAATCAGTGCCATCAGCAAGTTCTGCTAAATTATCTCCTGAAATTGCTGCTCCTGGTCTCCTTTCCCATTTATAAATCGACATTCTAGGAGAACAATAAAAATCATAATATTCACTATATTGATTTGAATCTCTTGAGGTTAAATCCATCCATCTCTCAAAGAAATTCCTTGAATGTTGATTTCTGGGTATAATAAACGTTGCACTTATCTGACTATATGCAGTGCCTGTAGCATATTTGTATGCAGAACCAACATTAACAATTCCACCAGTTGTAGTTTGTTTACTAGGTACAGTAACTGTTTGACAATAATAATTAAGAGACTTTTTAAGTCTTCCTAAATCGGATACTAAATTAGACCCTCTTTGTCCCAAAGTATTATCATGACCAATAGTAATCCCAATCCTATTCTTTAAAATAGGTGGTGTTGCAATATGAAAGGAAAATAGGTTAGTAAAACTTGGTGAATAATCTTTATCCTTTAAAGAAAAGGACATAAACTCCTGTAAAGAAGGATATTGTGCAGCTTCTTCTTGAGGGACAGGATTATATCCATCCATTTGATGCTTTCTAATAGCACCAGTAGATGTATCAGTTGCTGTTCTAGGCCATGTCATTATGGTTTAAGCTCCTTCTCAGTGATTAACATAAATTCCATATTGTGATCTTTACAATACTCTGTAGCGTATTTCCACTTTGCTTGGTTGACTCCCCAAGTCATAACTTCAGTAATATACCCTTTAGTCATTTTCCTTTGTTTCTTTGGTTCCTTTGTCTGTTTAAAAGGTTTAACTTCAACTATATACTTTTTACCATTAGTTTTTAAATAAAAATCTGGGTAATAAGTATGTCGTTTATTATCAATAGGCGAAATATAAGGAATTTTAACTTCTTCACTTCCCCATTCAGTAATATTGGAATTCGTATCACAGAATTTCATGAACTTAAGTTCCCAACCTGAACGGTATACTACATTGCGATAGTTACCTTTATACTTTCTAGGATTATTAGGAAAGTACTTTCCTTGTTTATAACGCATAAATATAAAGAGGTCACGTTATATTTAGGCAAGAAATTGACAGTATACAGATATCCACTACAAGCTCCTGTTCCAGGAAGTAACGATAACCCAGATTCTTGGGGTGGAACAGAGGCTATTGACTATGTACGTTTCCGTCAATACTTTATGAAATTTGATGAGGGTGTATCATTTTCTTCAGAAACATTAGGTCAGACTAATGCTCAAAAGATATATGTAGGTGGTCCTGATGCAGTTTATATTAATATGCCACCAAATTTACAAACTTCGTATAATGCATCATATAGAAAAGTAGATCTTGGTGTTGGTGGTGCAATGCTAGGTGCAGCAGGTGGAACTGAAGCATTTGGTGATATGGATACACTTACTAATGCTCTTCAAGCAGCAGCTCAAGGTGCTTCTCCAGAATTTCTAAACAGTGCAGTTGCAGGTGCAGCAACTGGTCTTAGTGGTGCATTAGGTTTAGCAGGAAACATAGGTGCTAACGAATTACAAGCATTAACTAAAGGAAGAATATTTAACCCATACAGTGAACAAATATTCAGTAATATGTCATTTAGATCGCACAATTTTAACTTTAAAATGTTTGCGAGAAATCAAAAAGAAGGTCAAACAATAGAAGAAATAATACATTACTTCAAAAGAGGTACTCACCCAACCTTCCAAAGTGGTGATCTTTTAAACAATCCATCATCAGGTGCTGAAGGCAGGTATAATGATAAAAAAGGAGATGATGATGATAAATGGAGTGATCTACTTAAGGATGTTACTGGGAACTTTGGGAAGGATGCTGACCTATGGAACACTCAAGTTGGACAAAATGCTACATCTCAAAGATTCTTCAAAATTCCAAATAAATTTGAAATAGAATTTGTACGTTTAGCAGCAGATGAAGCAAACTCAGATGTACCACAAATAACACCAAATTTACATTTCAAAGTAATGCCTTCTGTCTGTACCGCTATTGGAGTTAACTACACTCCTGATAATCAGTATAATGCATTAAAACGAATTGGAGCTGAACCTGATGCAATGAGTGCAGATCCATCTATAAGAAACATGTCAGTACCAGCAGTTGTTCTAACACTGCAATTCACCGAAGTAAAACTTCTAACTGGCGACGATATCACAAAAGGTTACTAATGGCATATTTTTCACATTTACCAGATTGTTACATTGGAAAGGGAATAGATGATGACGAATCCTTTAATTACCAATTAGTAAAAAACTTATTCCGAAGAATCTCTATTAGAGATGATCTGAACAAATACATTACCATGTTTGAGGTACAAACTCTACCAGATGGTCTTAAACCATTTGAAGTTGCTAAAAGAGTAACAGGTGACGAAGGTTTAGATTGGTTAATTCTAATTTTAAACAATATAACTGATATTTACAACCAATGGCCTAAAAAAGAAGAAGATCTTGCAAAATACGTTTTAGAGAAATATGGTTCATATGATGAAGTTCATCATTATGCAACACAAAAAGTAATATGGGAAGTTCCTGGAAAAGAAGATATAGTAATTTTTGAAAAAGGTATAGAAGTAAATGAAGATTTTATAGCAACTTTACCTGATGGAACCGTAAAATCAAAGGAACAGTCAATATACCCTGTAAGTAACTACGAACATGAGAGTTTCCTAAATGACAAAAAACGATTTATAAAGATTCCGACTGCCGAACTAGTAAACAAGATGTTGAGTGAAATTGACGAATTACTTGCATATGAATATCACAGCGAATTGGATGATTTCAACAATAAGAAGACTTTACTAAATGTTGCTCAAAGGTTCTTAGACACCAGAGGTTATGTATCTGGTTCAGAAACTATTTCCTTAAATCAACTAGGAACAATAGTATCTTACGATAATGGACCTGGAAGTAAAACAGTAAGAATTGAAGACGCTGAAGATACAACTGCATCAACAACTCAGACAACAAGTTCTACTACCACTAATACATCTACCACCACTACTACAACTTTATCATCTTCTACAACAAGAACATTTGATGGTGGTGAGGCAGCAACTTCTTCATATTAAAAAAACCCTACACACGAAAAAATGTGCCGAGTTTTTTTTGCGCTTATATGGGAATATAAAGTTGAATAATATATCAGTCTTGCATAGGACTTCCAGTCCTGTACCGTGAGTTAACAAACATAGTTTCAATCTCTAGTATATAATTGGTATCGATCCACCTAGAATCTTTAATATCATCCATTGCTTGTGATGCTTTACAAGGCAAAGGTGGTTGTTGATCATTATGTGAGAAAAAATCTCCTGACATGTATTGTGTTGAATTCTACACACTATTTTATATGAGAAAACCCCCATAAAGGGGGTTTCTTTATAGTATCTTTCGGTTTGCTTAATCCTTTTTGACTTTTATTACTTTAAATTCTTGTGATTCATAGGTAAAGTTAATCGCAACTCTTCTTGAATCATCAACAGTTTCAACTGTCTTGTATTTAATACCATAATCAAACACAACCATTGTATTCTCTACACTAGGAACTTTACTACCATCTTCAAATTCTAAGTATCCATCATTAGTGTTAACGAATAACACTGCAACCTTATCATTACTATTAGTATTGATAGATGATCTCCCACTTATATAAGTATCTTTTACCATACCAACTTCTTTAACACTTTTCACATCCTTATTATAATTTGTGATACCACCCTTAAAATATGCTTCAACTTTATATGGTTGAACGACACCCAACTTTACCATAATAGGATCTAATATCACTGCAGTTGCTGCACAAATCTCTTCATCTTCTCTCGGTAACTGTCCCTTTGCAGAATAAAACAAGTGATTAAGAGTACCATCTTCTTGATAGAACCAAGGGCAATCACTATTCATCATATAAGATTGTAATCCCCCGAATTCTTTTTCAGGTAGAAAGTTATCAATAACTTCGATTTTCATAACTGATCTTTCAAATACTTTAATAGGTCATTCTGTCTGATATCAGACTCCACAATAGCTTTCGTCTTTTCGGCAATGTCGTCCAAGATATTAACGTCAAGACCTGCGAATGGTGGAACGATACCAAGTATGCGAAGTAATCCATCTACAAATAGTGCTAAACATGTGAATCCAAGTATCATACTAATGATAGTTGCATCTCTATTGTGCTTACGCATGGATGCTTCATCAATAGCACGTGCTTCTGCTAGTGCATCAGCGATCATCTTATCAACTTCTCCCTTAGTGTAGAAGTTGCCTAGTAGTGGTATATCGTGCTTGTCCATTAACCACCATCAATATCACAACCTATCACACTACCACCGACAATTCCAAGAGGGATTGCCCACCAACGTCCATCTCCTTGAGATAGTGCTGCTGCAGCACCTCCACCTAAAATACCACCAAGAACTGCTCCATCACTACACTCATTACCGTCAGGTGATGGTGGTCTTTGATAAATTGGTCTTGGTTCTCTATGTTCTCTAGGAGGTGATGATCTCCATGGCCTACATGGTACTTCAACAGTATCATGCCATGACTTAACATATCCTGGTTGATTTGCTGTACCAGGAACATACTCTTCTCTATACTCTTTGCGTATACATTTTCTCGATGAAGACCAGCCTGGTTGTGACTCGTACGCTTGAGCACTGCCAGCAATCAGAAATGGAAACAATAATAATGGTGCTAGTTTCATAATTCTCCTTTAATACTATTATTATAACAGCAAAAGGAGGATATGAAGTCCTCCTTGTGCCAGTTTATAATCAGTCCTCCTCTGCTA